>JAEEGL012964734.1_pt1 | contig 11680 bp, 10 predicted proteins | sample 9134231 | NCBI WGS metagenome assembly JAEEGL01 (sample SAMN16246548, study PRJNA631951) | gut metagenome | biome: gut microbiome; feature: rumen; material: fiber-attached | host: Bos | place: Iran: Karaj | collected 2018-10 | reverse complement strand
CGTTGTATAGGGTAATAGAGAATATTCCCGGTTATGTTACAAAAGTAAAGGATGTATTTTTCCCCTTTGTAACGGAATTTATAAACGAGAAGGGCGCTCTGGAATTTATACAGAATCCTGATAATTTTCAGTCTGCAGCTCGTTTTTCAAAGCAGTTTTCGAATGAACTGTTCATAAACGGGGATACTACGTATGTTTCAAATACTGTAATTGATGTACTTAATAAGGCATCTACCTCCGAATGGGCAAATATATATGCCCCGGGGAATTTTGAAAATCTGAAGGATCTTATCACTAACGCTGCAGGTACCGGTACTTATGATCTGTTTGAAAAGTATAATACCTTTCTTGGAGTAAATATCGCAAACTCTCCGTCATATCTGTTTAAATCGGGTATTGACAATCATTCCTTCGGAATGATATTAGGCGCGATAATGATTCCTGTGCTTGCGGCGCTTACGCAGTGGATCAATGTTAAGCTGACACCGCAGGTAAATACTCAGCCTACGGGAAATGAGCAGCAGGATACAATGATGCAGTCAATGAAGACTATGAACATCATGATGCCTTTGATGTCTGCAGTTTTCTGCTTCTCTCTTCCAAGTGGTATGGGACTTTACTGGGTATTCGGTGCCGTGGTCCGTTCTATTCAGCAGGTTCTTATCAATAAACATTTCGATACGGAAGATATCGATGAGATGATAGCAAAAAATGCTGAAAAGATGAAAAAGAAGAACGCGAAAAAGGGTTCTTCGCCTTCTCTTCTTGAAAAATACGCGAATATGTCCACAAAGGCGCTTGCCGAAGGACAGGATAATTCTTCTGAAAGCAAAAAAATGGGTATAAAGGAGAAGGCAAATCTCAGTAATCTTTCAACCGAAAGAAATACAGAGAGAAATTATAAGCCCGGAGGCATTGCCGAAAAGGCTGATCTTGTAAGAAAGTTTAATGAAAATTCGAAATAGGAGAATGTATTATGGATTATATTGAAATTTCAGGGAAGACAGTTGACGATGCCATTACTGAGGCGTGTCAGAAATTAGAGGTTACAAGCGATCGTCTGGATTATGAGGTTATTGAAAAGGGGTCTTCCGGATTTTTGGGATTTGGCAATAAGCCTGCGGTGATAAAGGCAAGGGTTAAGCAGGATGAGCCTGAAAAGAAACCTGAAGATAAGTCTGTTGAAAAGCCTGTTGAAAAATCTGTTGAAAAACCGGTAAAAGACCAGGAAAAGGAAGTCAGTCAGAAAACAGCTCCCGAAGAGGTTACTGAGAATAAAAATACTTCAGAGGAAAAGAAGACCGCAGATAAAAGCGGTAAGATGAACGATCCTAAGGAGTTTTTAAGTAAGGTATTCGAAGCAATGGGACTGGAGGTTGAAATAAAGACAGAGCAGACTGAGGAGGAGATAAATATAGAGCTTTCCGGAGATGAGATGGGTATTCTTATAGGAAAGCGCGGCCAGACCCTCGATTCTCTTCAGTATCTTACAAGCCTCTATGTCAATAAGAATCTTAATGAATATGTAAGGGTAAAGCTTGATACGGAAAACTACAGGGAAAGAAGAAAGGATACTCTTGAGAATCTTGCAAAGAACCTTGCCTATAAGGTAAAGAGGACGAAGAGACCCGTAGTTCTTGAGCCGATGAATCCTTATGAAAGAAGGATAATCCATTCCTGTCTTCAGAATGACAAGTATGTAAGTACTCATTCAGAGGGTGAAGAACCCTTCAGAAAGGTGGTTATTACCTATAACAGGTAATTTTATAAAAAGCTTTAATTGTTACTGTTCACGGTAGGATCGATAGGTTTCACAGATGCCATTTGTATTGGTTTACAGGCAAGAAAAAAGTGCATGATCCGGCCGTGAACAGTAATTTGTAGCAAAAATAAAATGTTGTGCATATATTTTTCCGGTAACTTAACGAATTGTTTCAGCCGGAGATCTAATGGATTTTAAAGAGGTATTTTATATAAAAATATGTTTTCTGAGGATACTATCGCTTCTGTCGCTACCGGGATGAATGCTTCCGGTATTGGGATCATACGTATCAGCGGACCGGATTCCTTTAATATAATAAGCAGAATATTCAGAAAAAAGACCGGAATATCCTTTGAGGAGCTTGAATCCCACAGGGTTTATTACGGTTTTATTTTTGATGGGGATCAGATGCTCGATGAGGTTCTGGTGATCCCGATGAGGGCTCCGAGAAGCTACACAACAGAGGATACGATAGAGATAGATTGTCATGGCGGGAATCTTGTAATAAGCAATATCCTGAAGCTTGTGATAAAAAACGGAGCAAGGATAGCGGATCCCGGTGAATTTACAAAACGGGCTTTTTTAAATGGAAGAATAGATCTTTCAGAAGCTGAGTCTGTAATGGATCTGATCGAGTCTAAAAACAACCTTGCTTTAAGCAATTCACTTAAGCAGCTTACCGGAAGACTGTATGAAAAAATAAGAGCTCTGAGACAGGAAGTGATCACTGAGGTTGCCTTTATTGAAGCCTCTCTTGACGATCCGGAGCATATAAGTCTTGAAGGATATTATGAAAAGATATCTGAAAAGGTTGATAACCTTATTTCCGAAATAGGAAGGCTTTCAGCTTCTTTTTATAATGGGCGCATGATAAAGGAAGGGATAAGAACGGTTATTCTGGGTAAGCCGAATGTGGGAAAGTCATCTCTTTTAAATTATCTTTCGGGTGTTGAAAAGGCTATCGTTACGGATATTCCCGGAACCACCAGGGATATAATAGAGGAAAACATAAGACTGGATGAGCTTTCCCTGATCATTTATGATACTGCAGGTATCAGAAATTCATGTGATCCGGTCGAAAAAATAGGGGTTGACCGGGCAAGAAGCTATGCAACTGAAGCGGATCTTATTATTTTTGTTATTGATTCCTCCTGTCCTCTTGATGAAAATGACAGGGAGATCTTTGAGTTTATTAAGGATAAAAAAGCTGTAATACTTTTAAATAAATCTGATCTTAAGGCATTCGTAACAGAAAATGAGATTTCCTCTTTAAATAAAGGGAATGCCCCCCTTATAAATATATCCGTTAAGGATGGAAAGGGCTTTGAAGAATTCAATGATATCATTCGTTCTATGTTCTTAAAAGGAGATATTGAATATAATGATGAGATTTTGATCATGAACGAAAGACATGCTTCTCTTTTACTGAAAGCAGAGGAAAGTTTGAAAAATGTCAGGGCTTCGATAGAAAATAACATGCCAGAAGATTTTCTCTCAATAGACCTTACTGACTGCTATGATTTGTTGGGTATGATCATCGGGGAGAAGACCGAGGATGATGTAATAAATGAGATTTTCGCGCGTTTCTGCGTTGGAAAGTGATTTTTAACAGTGTTTTTTACCAGGCTGTTTTGTGTATATTTTTTGTTTATTTTAATTAATGATTTTTCATTGTTGGGTATAGGTTTTTGAGGTTTAAAAATGTTTGAAGAAAACTATGATGTTGTGGTGGTCGGAGCGGGTCACGCAGGCTGTGAGGCTGCTCTTGCCTGTGCAAGACTGGGGCTTGAGACGATCATATTTACCGTGAGTGTTAACAGTATAGCGCTGATGCCCTGTAATCCTAATATAGGCGGAACCTCAAAGGGCCATCTTGTCAGGGAGCTTGATGCTCTTGGCGGTGAGATGGGGAAGAATATAGACAAGACCTTTATACAATCCAGGATGCTTAACAGATCCAAGGGACCCGCAGTTCATTCCTTAAGAGCCCAGGCCGACAAGGCAGAATATTCGAGGGCAATGAGGATGACCCTTGAAAATGAAGAGCACCTGAGCGTGAAGCAGGCCGAAGTATCACGGCTTATAATCGAAGAAAATGAGGTTAAAGGAGTAGAGATATTTACAGGCGGGATATATCATGCCAGGGCTGTGATCCTTTGTACAGGAACCTATCTGAAGGCGAGATGTCTTTGCGGGGAGGCCATAACCTATACAGGGCCTAACGGACTGATGGCTGCAAATCATTTATCTGACTCCTTAAGAGAAGCCGGTATAGAGCTTGTGAGGTTTAAGACAGGTACTCCGGCCAGGATTGATAAAAGGACGATTGATTTTTCAAAAATGCAGGAACAGGATGGAGATGTTCCGATTGTTCCATTCTCATTTGTCACAGATCCTGATGCTATCCAGAAGGAACAGGTTAAATGTTATCTAACCTACACAAATGAAAAAACCCATGAAATAATAAGAGCTAATCTTGAAAGATCTCCTCTTTATTCAGGGATCATTGAAGGAACAGGTCCAAGATATTGTCCTTCTATCGAGGATAAAGTTGTAAGATTTTCAGATAAAGACAGACATCAGCTTTTCGTAGAACCTGAGGGACTTTCAACCAACGAAATGTATATTTCAGGGGCTTCTTCCTCACTTCCCGAGGATGTTCAGCTTGCCTTATATCGAACGGTTCCCGGGCTTGAAAATTGTAAAATAGTCAGAAATGCTTATGCTATAGAATATGACTGCATCAATCCGAAACAGTTATATCCTACTCTTGAATTTAAAAACATAAAGAATTTATTTGCAGCGGGTCAGTTTAACGGAAGCTCCGGATATGAAGAGGCTGCGGCCCAGGGGATAATAGCGGGTATAAACGCCGCGATGTCTCTTAAGGAAAAGGAAAAGCTTGTTCTTGACCGTTCTCAGGCTTACATAGGCGTTTTGATAGATGATCTTGTAACTAAGGACAATTTTGAACCTTACAGGATGATGACCTCGAGGTCGGAATACAGGCTTTTATTAAGGCAGGACAATGCGGATCTGAGACTTACGGAGATCGGATATAAGGTAGGTCTTATATCTGAAGAGAGATACAGGAAGCTGTTAAATAAAAAAGAGCTTATAGAGAAAGAACTGGATCGCTTAAGAAGCGCCTATATAGGTCCCGATCCTTCTGTAAATGAATTGCTTGAAAAAAATGGCAGCAATACTATTTCATCCGGCGTTAGCCTGTATGAGCTTTTATCAAGGCCGGAGCTTGATTATGCTGCTCTGGGACCTGTTGATAAAGAAAGGGACGAGCTTCCTACCGATGTGAAAGAACAGGTAGAGATTGAGATTAAATATCACGGATATATAGAGAGGCAAATGAAACAGGTTGAAGCCTTTAAAAAGCTGGAAAAAAAATATATCCCAAAGGATATGGATTATGACAAGGTGAAAAGCTTAAGACTTGAAGCAAGACAAAAACTAAAACAGTTCAGGCCGGTTTCAATCGGACAGGCATCAAGGATTTCAGGAGTATCACCGGCAGATATTTCGGTTCTGCTTGTGTATCTGAAGTAGAAAAAATGAACAATAATGTAAAAATGAGGAATACAGTAAGTAAAAGAAAAACACATGGATTGTTGATACTATTGTAGTGCTGAATTAATATATAATTTTAAAATAACGTATAAGTGTTTTTTAAACTATATTAATATAGATAATCGGACACAGATTTAAAAAGAATTAATTTAATGATATATGGCGATAAGATAGATAATTATGGAATTCTCTGAAATATTAAAAACTGTATGTTTAAAACTGAATATAGAGCTTTCTATTGAGCAGCTGGAAAAGTTTCAGATATTTTATGAGCTTCTTATTGAATATAATGGTAAATATAACCTTACTGCCATAACGGAAGAAAAGGATGTAATATATAAGCACTTTGCTGACAGTCTTTCGGTAATGATGTTTCAGAATTTCAATGAGATAAGAAAGAAAAATGATCTTAAAATAATAGACGTGGGAACCGGCGCTGGTTTTCCGGGAATTCCTTTGAAGATTGTTAACCCGGATATAAAGTTTACATTACTTGATTCTGTTAATAAAAAGTTAGATTTTATAAGAGAGGTATGCAACCGGCTTGAGTTAAGAGATACTACTGTCATTCATGGGAGAGCCGAGGATTTCGGAAAAGATATGGGATACAGAGAAAAATATGATATATGTATTTCCAGAGCCGTTGCAGCTCTTCCGGTACTTTCAGAACTTTGTATTCCTTTTGTTAAGCCGGGTGGAATGTTTATTTCATATAAAGGTCCTGATATAGAAAAAGAATTGAATGATTCTCAAAATGCCGTTAAATTACTTGGAGGATGTATATCAGAAGTAAAAATTTTCAATATTCCTGATACTGATATAAAGAGATCTTTGATCATGATAGAAAAGAAAAAAAATACACCTGGGAAATACCCAAGAAAGGCAGGAGTTCCTGTAAAAAATCCATTATAAAATCATTTTTACGTTTGTTTGGATCAAGAAAAAAATGGAAGTTTGATAAGGTGTTTACTGAATATTTTCTAAGATTATCAAGAAAATGTCTTGTTTTATATATTTAATGAACTCGTTTAAATATATTATCTGATGATTATGGTAAAAATCTATGAATACGAACAGTAAAAAAATTTTGCTTAATTTATATGATGAATTTAAAAAAGAAAAGCTTGATCTTGAAACAAAGCTAAGCGAGAATGATTTAAAGATAAAGACTATCGACAAAAACATAGAAGAACTTATGCAGTATGATGACGATGGTCAGATGTTTTCTCCAAGGGATATATCGGGTGTAAACAGTACAAAAGTCGAAGAATTAAAGCTTGAACGTGAAACTTTAGTTGAAGAAAATGATTTTATAAGATCAAGACTTGGTTACTTTAACAATAAAGTAGATGATGTACATGGTGCTTTATTAGAAGCAGGAATTTCTGAAAATTCAAAGGATAGTAATATAGATCTTTCTGATGATGAAGGAATTAAAGATAATAAAGCTAATATTATGATCAGTAAGAACAGAATAAAAAATATTATCTATAAACTAAAATTAGCAGATAAGCTCATATCAACAGAACCGAGAAAAAGCAGTAGTGAGATTAATTCAGTTATATCTGAATTTTCTAAATATTTGTGAGAGGTTATAGATTTGAAAGAAAATTGTAGAATTACTTATTTTTCGTGATTATATGTTTGATGGAAAATGATTAATTTAAAGATATTTTCGAACTATTTCATATTATGATACATAGTTTCACGTGAAACATTTTTACAAAATAGTAGTATTCTACTATATAATGTTTCACGTGAAACATACTAAATCTATATATTGTGTTTTCACGTGAAACAAATGAATAACAATATTATGTGAAACTATTTTCATAGAAAATAGAATCATATTTGACGTTTATTATTAATATCTTTTCAAAGTTTATGGTTTTATAGAAAGTGATATTATAAATAAGAGAATAATTTAAGGAATATAATTATATAAGTATAGTGTTGATTGCTGAATTTCATGTAAAGAATATATTTGATCTTCTTTTTCACAATTGTGGGTCTGAGCTTCATATTTATCGTAAATGAAATACCGAGCATAGCGGAGGAAAAAAGATGTCATATGAATATAGAGAAGTAAAATGTCCCAGGTGTGATCATATATTTATGTGGAATAAAAATAGCGGAGAAGGAATTTTATTTCATCATTATAAGTTAAAATCAACAGGTGAACCGGTTGAAAAAGCAAAATGTCCTCAATGCAGGATGGAGATGATTGTTTTAGAGCATGTTATTAAAGGAATAGATAAAGAAGATGATAAAATTGAAATTATCGCTGGTCAAAGGGAGTATCCTCCATATTCCGGTTAGCAGGCATTAGAGACTTTTATGAAAGAAGTATTATAAAAAATGTGCACCACGAAAAGAATAAAGGCATAATAAAGAAAAAAATTTATATTGTCAAAACCAGTTAATATCACAGTCTGAAAGGCCGTGAACAGTAAAAATTTAGTGGTAAAAAGGGTTTATAAAAAAGCAAAAATTTTGACCATCATATCATTATGTAGTATAATTTGATATACGTTTCAGAAAATATAAAACAATCTGTTTTATAGTAAAAGCGGGAGAATTTATGGGGAAAATAATTTCTATAGCAAATCAAAAAGGCGGAGTAGGTAAAACAACAACTGCTATAAATCTGGCGGCAGCCATCGGAAATAATAACAAGAGAGTTCTTGTAATCGACGCGGACCCTCAGGGGAATGCAACTACCGGTTTCGGAATAGAAAAAAATAATTGTGAGAACACCATATACGAGCTTCTTCTTGGAGAATGCTCTATATCTGACTGTATAGTTAAAGATGTTTATAAGAATCTTTCAGTGATCCCTTCAAATGTTAATCTAGCAGGTATCGAGGTACAGAAGCTCAATGATATGAACAGAGAGTTTCTTTTAAAGAATGAACTTGACTGGGTAAAAAAGGACTATGATTATATCTTTATTGATTGTCCTCCTTCATTGAGTATGTTGACGGTAAACGCTATGGTAGCATCGAATTCAGTACTGGTTCCTTTGCAGTGCGAGTTTTATGCACTGGAAGGTTTGAGTCAGCTTATTTATACGGTTAATCTGGTAAGAAAAAGACTTAACAAGGATCTGGTTCTCGAAGGAATAGTGTTTACAATGTACGATTCCAGAACAAATCTTTCACATCAGGTTGTTGATAATGTAAAGGAAAGCCTGAAGGAATATGATTATAATATCTATGAGACAATGATACCGAATAATGTAAGGCTTGCTGAAGCACCGAGTCACGGCCAGCCAATCTGTTATTATGATCCCAGATCAGCCGGTTCCGAGAGCTATATGAGTCTTGCAAGAGAAGTCATTAAAAATAACGAGAAATAGATTTACCGATCAGATACACAAAAAAAATCAGAAAATCAGATAGACCATTATAAAACAGTTGATTTAGATAAAAGGAGGAAATATGGCACCAAAAAAAGGTCTTGGAAAGGGACTTGATGTTTTAATAAGACCTACGGCAATAGAAGAAGCAGAAAATGACAGCTCTTTAGTTAAAACAGTGAAGATCAATAATATCGAGCCTAATCCGGATCAGCCCAGGGACAATTTTGATGAAGACAGTCTGGCTGAGCTTGCGGATTCTATCGAAAAGAACGGAATGATCCAGCCTATAACTGTTGTGGACAGAGGCGATCATTATATGATAGTTGCCGGAGAAAGAAGATGGAGAGCGGCCAGGCAGTTGGGTTTAAAGGAAGTTCCTGTCATAATTGGTGACTATGATGATCAGCAGATAATGGAGATCTCTCTCATAGAAAACATTCAGAGAGAGGATCTGAACCCAATAGAAGAGGCAAAGGCATACAAGAACCTTCTGGACAAACTTGATCTTAAACAGGATGAGCTGGCTGAAAAGGTTTCCAAAAACAGAGTGACCATTACTAATTCACTAAGATTGCTGAAGCTTGATGAAAAGGTTCAGAATATGGTCGTCGGAGGTCAGATAAGCGCCGGACATGCCAGAGCGCTGCTTGCGATCGAGGATAAAGATGAACAGATAAAGCTTGCCGAAAAGATCTTTGATGAGAAGATGACGGTAAGGGATATTGAGAAATATATCAAGGATTTAAATAAAAATAAAACCAAAAAGAAAAAAGAGAAGAAAAGTAATCTGGATCTGATATACAATGATCTTGAGGAAAAGCTGAAGGCAGCTCTTGGAACAAAAGTTATAATAAATGCAAAGAATGACGATAAAGGAAAAATTGAAATAGAATATTACTCAAGGGATGAGCTTGAGAGAATTACAGATCTTCTGATCTGAATGAGTGGGACGTGATAAATGAACAGTAATTTTTTTTCTGCACTGGGGTTAAATGTAGATCCGGGAATATTGTTTTTTATAGAGTTTTTACTCATACTTGTTCTGTTTGTGATAATATTTGTACTTCTTTCCAGATATAACACGATCAGGACAAGCTATGAGCTTTTCATGAGAGGAAGTAATGCCGAAAGCCTTGAGGAAGAAATTGCCCAGGTTTTTGACGATATTGCAAGGCTTAAAGCAGCTGTAGAGAAGAACAGTAACAATATTATAAAGATAATCGGCAATCTAAAGGGTACATATCAGAGAGTAGGGATAGTGAAGTATGATGCTTTCAAGGAAATGGGTGGAAAGCTGAGCTTCAGTATAGCCTTGCTTGATGATAATGCTACCGGGTTTATACTGAATTCTGTACACAGCAGTGAGGGCTGCTATGTGTATACAAAAGAGATCATAGAAGGCGAATGCACCATATCTTTAGGTGATGAGGAGAAAAAAGCATTAATGCTCGCGCTTGAGGGAGAAAGCATTGATTATATTATGTGAGTTTAAAAGATCAGGACTTCGATATCCAAACTGATATGCGATCATTTCTCAGTGCAGTTGATCTGTATTGGCAAAACTCGTAATTATAATAATCCGAAAGCGTTTGAATAAGCCGTATAGATGCAACTGAATATCATATAAAAACGCAAAAACAGTGATTTTAAGATTAAGTATCTAACAAAAAAATATGAATAGAACTTATATACGTAATCTGATCGTGAATAAGTATAACGAATAACAGCTATACGAGGTATTAGATTTGCATTCATTTTTAAGAGCCGTAGGCTTCAGTGATATAAAATCAAAAAAAGAATTAAAAAAACTTTTGAATATAATAGTAACGGATCCGGATAACAGGGAATATCTGGATGTGGACAGCAATATGGCTCTGGTAGAGTATTCTAAACGATTCACACCTTCCACCGGTGTCACCCTGAGAGGGGAATATGATAAGAATGAAGAGCTCACTCTTGATTTTTATTTTCCTATCTGCATAGGTGACAAGATAAGCACGGAGGAGGATGTAAGTATAGAAAGGCATGCCAGTGAGCTTTCATATGCGGGGGTCTGCGAGGATACCAGGGTGGGAGTATCGATCATATTCTATATGCAGAACGGGCTTGAGCTTGTAAGGAAAAATACTGTTCAGGATTTCCCATTTACAGGCACCACAGTTACTTTTTCCGCTTTATCGACTCAGGGCATAATAATGCTTCCGATAAAAAAGGATGAAAAGGAAAAAGAAATGATAAAGCGCGCGGTAGCTGACAGAAATGAAAAGCTCAATGCGGCAAGGATGGGAGATGAGGAGGCAATTGAAAGCCTTACACTTGAGGATATAGATACCTACAATGTGATCTCAAGACAGATCCTTAAAGAGGACGTTTTCTCTCTGGTAGATACCTATATGATGCCATACGGAGTGGAGTGTGATCAGTATTCCATACTTGCGGAGATAGAAGAAGTCGCGTTAGAGATCAATTCTATCAGCGGAGAAGAGATCTATGTCATGGATATCAATTACAACAGCATGCCGTTAAAGCTTTGTATCAATAAAAAGGACCTTCTTGGGGAACCGCTTGCCGGAAGACGTTTTCGTGGAACGATATTGCTTCAGGGACATATAAACTTTATGTAGTATTTTTGAGGATTGAAAATACTAAAGCGGACAATGAAGAAGTTTAGGAATTTCTGTTTATGGTGAATAAGGTATATTGGATAGGATTAATAATTTCAGAACAATAATAAGTGATCTTTATTGCTTGAAAAAATAGCAGCAATCCTATTTCATCCGGTGTTAGCCTGTATGAACTTTTATCAAGGCCGGAGCTTGATTATGCTGTTCTTGGACCTGTTGAAAGGAAAGGTACGAATGAGTTGATATTTGAATATCAGGAGAAAAATAAGAAAGAGGATGTCAGAGATTAAAAGGATTGAAGTAGATGATTTCTGGGCGGATTCCACGATCATAGAGGCAGGTGATTATGTT
>JAEEGL012957035.1_pt1 | contig 11680 bp, 13 predicted proteins | sample 9134231 | NCBI WGS metagenome assembly JAEEGL01 (sample SAMN16246548, study PRJNA631951) | gut metagenome | biome: gut microbiome; feature: rumen; material: fiber-attached | host: Bos | place: Iran: Karaj | collected 2018-10 | reverse complement strand
CTATTATGATTAATCGACTCCTTTCTGAGAACTTCGGGAAATACGACCCACTAAACTACCATATTGAGCTGCTCAACTATTATAATCCTTTCAATGGCTACAACTTAGATGACCTTAAAAACAACAATCTACCAACAAATATAACCACCGGCAACCTATACACTTTTGATAATTCTTCATATTCCGTTCGCACCCTAATTCATACCCTCTATGATGGATCAACTAACACTTATCACTATATACTAGAAAACAATCAACCAGTATCCATGCCTCAACTTATCTTCACATACGACGATCTTCCTTACCTCAATCACGATATGGTTAGATCACTAAATTCACTACAGTAGCATTCTGTGCTACAATAATGTTAATGTTAAGATTTAAATCTTTATTATACACAGTGCTATCTATCAGTTTCGTTTTATTTATCAGTACAAGTGTATATGCGCGTAAACTATCAAACTCCGAAAATCAAAAATATGGCCAACAATCGATTATTTTTTATGTTCCATGCGACACAGAAGATGATTGTAAAAATCCGTACGCAAACTACGAAGAGATAGATCCAGGCGACCCATCCGATCCAGAGCCTTATACCCCAACAGATCCAGGAGGCCCAAGTACACCAGGTGATCCAGGAGATCCTATGACTCCATCTGGAACGGGTGCCGCCCTTATTGCCTCAACGGCTCGCGCTATGGCTTGGCCAACAACTGCAGGAACCTGTCGCAATCGTGCTGGTAACTACGTCGCTTGGCGACCAGCCCTTTCCAGTCTTGATGGAAAACCTTGTCTTGACACGATGAGCGATTACCTCAAAAGCCTCGGGTATAATAATCTTGTTCAAGACTGTGGTAAGTTCGTTGGTATAGTTATGCGCAATTCTGTCGATCCGGCCTTTCGAGCTTCTGGCGTTAAGTACCAAATCCCATACATGGACCAATCAAGCAAGTGGACAAAAGTTTCCACAGATGGCAAAGTATTCTCTTGGAATAATTTGCATCCAGGCGATGTATTAGCCGTTTCCGATAGCGGAACTGGCCACATCTTAATCTGGCTAGGCAATCAAACCGTTCCGTGCGGTGGCTCCACCTGTCAGATCAACGTTGCCAGCTCCTCCTACCATAAACGTTCACCGAGCCTTAATAAAATCAGCCGGCTTCAATTATGCCTCGCAAACGGCACGTTCAGTAATGGCGACAGGTGTATGCCATACAAAATTTATCGCTGGACAGGAGACTAATTAATATGTGCAAAGAAAAACCAAGTCTACTTACAAATAAAAAATTTCTCATTGTTGTCGCCGCCATAATAATTGTAATTATAAGTATTATCCTCACAATTAGCGCTACAGATATCAACCCAAATAACGATACCATTGAAACCGATTCATCTATTTTTGAAGATTACTATTTTGAAACAGAAGAGTTTGCCTACACAGAACACCCAATTTCACACTATCTGCCTATTATTAACGAAGACCCCTATTTTTGCCTTAGCTATGACGTATCTGGAACCAAAGATGAAGGATACATATTTAAGCTCACTATAGAATACGACACAGATGAAGGAAAAACGGCCGCTGAGAACCTTTTAAACAGTCAATTCTCAGCATACTCCCCATCCAGCTACGAAATAATATATACAAAAGTCGAAGAATAACTACTAGCTCATCTCAATATCTTCCACCGCATTCACGCTAGTAATAATAACTTGATTCTTCTTAAAGTTATAGACTAGCGCCTTCTGCCTTGCTTCATCTAGCTCAGAAAACACATCATCAAGTAACACAATCGGCGCTTTTCTTGTTGTTTTAAGTATCATATCGGCCTCAATAAATTTCATCGCTATCACTATCGACCTAACTTCACCACGACTCGCTGAGCCATCTGCTTGTCGTTCATTAAACCAAAATTCATAATTATCACGATGTACCCCAAAACTTGTATGCCCAAGTACTCTATCCTTATCAAAACTCTGCTCTAACTCTCGCAAATATACAGTCTCACTATCAACTTCGGAATCTCGTTTAAGTTTTATCATTATTTCATCATCATTGTCCGCAATTGAACGATATACTTTCGTTAAATGCGTATTAATCTGCTTTATCATTTCTTCTCGGTATTTCCAAATCCATACCCCAAACCTACTTAATAACATATTCCAAGAAAACACCGAACCATGCACCGTAAATTCGCTCTTTAGTAACTCATTTCTCTGCTTCAATGCCTTATTATATCTATTAATCTGACTATTATAACTATCATTTAGCTGGCTAAACCATCTGTCAAAGTATTCTCGTCTATGTGATGGTGAACTATCTATCAAGTTTAAGTCGTCCGGTTCGAACAATACCACCGGGTATTTATACTTCTTTGGAAGCCTTGCTGTTTTTTTTCCACCAGCTAGAAAGGTTTTTTTTCCGTCTTTTTCATAGATCACTACAATTTCCTCGCCATCTACATATTCTAATTCAATCTTATAGAAATCCGCCCCCTTCATTAAAATATCCTTATCTACTGCTCTAAAACTTTTGCCACGCATCGCTTCATATATCGCCTCTAGTATAGATGTCTTTCCGCTCCCATTTTCACCAGAAATCATCGTCGTCTCTTTCCAACAGCCAAGATCAAAAAAATCGTGGTTTCTAAAGTTTATTATCTTACAACCTTTAATTATCATTATGACTTCAGTGGCATAATAATATGCGTATAATTATTACTCTTCTCGTTTTTAACAATTATAGGATTTAGCTTTCCGGAAAATCCTAATACCACCCTTTCTTCGTCGACTGCATTTAGCGCATCTATTAAAAACCTTGAATTAATAGTCATTCTTTCGTCCTTAGTAATATTCGCCTCTATTTCTGATGTATTCTCGCCATACTCATTAGCTACAGAAGCAACGGAAAACGTCTTCGTCGAAGTCTTAGCTTCTAGTACAATTGATCCGCCAACCTCTCTCGCAAATAGTGCCGCTAGCTTCGTAACGCGTAACAGCTCAGCCTTTTCTAATACAATCTCTGCTTCGCTCACCTTTGGTATTAGCTGACGATAATCCGGAAAGCTTCCATCAATCAGCTTAGACGTTATCTCGATTTCACCAAACCTAAACCTGACCTGTGTCTCGTCAAATAAAATTTCAATCTCCTCCTCTTCATCGCTTAAGGACCTCATAACCTCAGAAAGGGAACTAGCTGGCACTATCGCCTTTACTTCACTCTTAACGCCGTCAATAAACTTCCTCTCAGCCAGCCTATACCCGTCAGTCGCAGCAATATATAGAGCTCCATCGCTCGTATTAAAATACACACCAGTTAACGCTGGCCGCGTCATATCATTCGAGCTAGCCATCATTACCTGATTAACCCCAACCTTAAACTCATCGACTCCCATTTTAAACTTCACTACCTTCACTTCATCAATCTCCGGTAGTTCAGGAAAATCATCCGCAATAGTTCCGTTAAGCGTAGAACTGTACTTTCCCGCTTTTGTTATAACCTTGGTCCCGTCTACTAGTATTTTTACAGAAGCACCTTTTGGTAAATTACCTACAAACTCCGCAAGAAGCCTTGCTGGTACTGTTACTACACCATCTTTACTCTCACTTACTGGTAGGTAGTCTACTATAGCCATATCTAGATTAGTAGTAGTTAAACTTACTTTTCTTGTATCCACCCTAATTAGTACATTATTGAGAATTGGCAGAGTTGCTTTACTACTTACTGCAATCCTACTTACAATGGCAAGAGCTTTTGCTAACTTACTCGATTCAACTTCAATTTCCATATCTTTCCTTTCTTATTATTTAAATATATTAGTAATAGTAGTTATAAGCTATGTGGATATTGTGGAAATAGCGAATTGTACACCGTTGTCTCCCTTATACATTTTTCCACTAAGTAGTATAAATTTCCCCACACGAGCATTAATGTTTTTCGCAAAACCCGGCACTTTTTCACAGTCAAATAAGACGAGTTTTTGAAAACTTAATTTTTCAACAAACTTTTCTACTGCCTTTCCACAAGAAATCCACAAACCCTTGCACAGGCTTATCCACAAATTAACCATAAATCGCCTCACGTATTTGTTCAATTTGATCGTGCAGCTGCGGGTTTGTCTTTTGCAACTTTTCTATCTTTTTGAGACCGTTCATTACAGTAGTGTGATCTTTTACGCCGACCTCGATAGCTATCTTTGTTGTGCTCATCCCGAACTCTTTTGAGAGTAAATACATTGTCACTTGACGGGCAATCATAATGTTGCTCACCCGGCTTTTACCAGTCATCTCTACCACAGATAAGTTATAATACTTCGCAACCTTCTCAACAACGGTTTTAGGTGCAATATTTCTTGGCTTTCTACCTATTGATCCAGAGAAATAACCCTCATTTATTAATTCTAATGGAGACACGCCTCGAATTTCACTAATTGCCATTATTCTTTGAAACTCACCCTCAAGATCTCGAATATTAGTCTTAACATTTTCGGCAATAAACTCTACGGCCGCATCTTCTATGGTTTGCCCCATAAACTCAGCCTTAACCTTCAGAATTGCACACCTATCTTCAAAACCAGGGAACTGCAAATCGTATGCTCCAGCCCATGTCAGCCTACTAGCGAGTCTCGCATCAAGAGTTTTGATTTGATCAGGCAAACGGTCACTTGTTACGATTATTTGCTTATTTGCCTGATGTAAATCATTAAAAATATTAAAGAACTCTTCTTGGCTTCTATCCTTACCAATAATCATCTGGAAATCATCAACAATGAGTACATCTAGTTTTTGGTACTTTTTTACAAAGTCATCACCCATATTTTTACGTACCGCGTTTATAAACTCCGAATAGAAATGATTCATTGTAATATATAGCACCTTCTTATCCGGATAATCAGCCATAATAGCATTACCGATTGCTTGGACTAGATGTGTCTTACCAAGACCAGGGCCACCGTAAAGGAAAAAGGGATTATATTTTCCGCCAGGGTCCTTTACAATTAACTTAGCTACCCCAGCCGCAAGGTCATTATTTCGCCCAACTACAAAATTATCTAAAGTATACCTAGGATTTAATCCATTCGACGGAGCCTTAATTTTAGGCTTTATACCTCGTATCACATCACTAGGAGAACTCACTGGGTTTACTTTATTAACCCGAGCTAGCCCATTAGGTCCCACCACTTCTCTTGCAGAAACGCGAGCTTTCTCGACTGATTTAATTACAAAGTCTAATTGTTTCAACTCTATATTGTTATGTTTAAACGCCTTGATTAATTTATCGCGATACTTAGATTCCAGTGTCTTTATTTTAAATACATTAGGTGCACCAATAGTCGCCACATGTAAATCAGTATCTAGAGATACCAACCCTACGTTCTCAAACCATATCTGAAAAGCCATCTCACCGACTTCTTTTCGAACCTCAGCTAGTACATTCTGAAATACGTCAAACAACTTGTGGGACCTCCTTAACATCAATAATTATAGCGCACCTCACTGAAGTTTTCCACAGGTTTATTATACATTTTTTATTTTATAATATTTAAACAAATAACAGAGGGAAACTTTTCCACGTAGCGCCAATTACCCCGGTTAATGTGTGGAAAACTCCTTGCTTTTAGTGGAAAACTGCGGTATAATACAACAAGTATTTGCAATAATTAAAACTATATAGGATTCTAAATTTTATGCCAAAACGTACATACCAGCCACATAAGCGTCAGCGCAAAGCTGAGCATGGCTTTATGAAAAGAAATGCTACCCACGCAGGCCGCCTCGTACTAAAACGCCGCCGCCTTAAAGGACGCAAACGCCTTACTTATTAATTCAAAAGCCTCCCCGTAAGGGGAGCTTTGTTATATAATATATATAATATATGTTAAGTAAAAGTTATCGTTTTCATTCTCGTGGTGGTGTTAAATATGTCTATCAACACGGCAAGACGATTCGTCGCCCTGATCTTTCACTTATTGTTTGCGATAATACACGCGGAAAAACCAGGTTTGCTGTAGTCGTCTCTAAGAAAACACTTAAATCAGCAGTTGGCCGCAACCGAATTCGCCGCCGGGTCTATGAGGCTATCCGGCTCAACCTCGACAAATTCAAAAAATCTCGCGACTATATCTTTGTAGTTTACTCTAAAGGCATCAAAGACCAACCATTCTCCGAACTTCAAAAGACTATTCGTTCTCTATTAGAGGAAAGTATGGTACAATAATAAAGATATGTTTAGCCTAATAGACACTATAATCGTCCGCCCTATCACTAACATTCTTTTTCTTATCTACAACCTCATTGGTGATTTTGGAATCGCTATTATTTTATTCGTCATACTAGTTAAACTGTGCATGTGGCCATTAGTCAAGCGCCAACTCCACCAGACCAAGCTAATGCGCAAGATTCAACCCGAACTCGCACAAATTAAGAAGAATTGCGCTGGCAATCGCCAACTTGAAAGCTTGCAGACAATGGACCTATACAAGAGGTATAACGTTAAGCCATTTCGTTCTCTTCTTTCTCTCATCATTCAACTTCCAATGTTTATTGCTATATTTGGTGCTATTCGCGTTATGGTTAATGTTCCAACCGTCGACTCCAATCTTGATAATCGTGCTTACCCTTTTGTCAAACAAGACGGCTCTCATATCCAAGAGGTTATCAACATCCAAAACAAATATATCGAGGCTAAATCTTCTTATGACTCTATTCAATCCGACGAATCCAAATCCGACGAAGAGAAAGCTGCAACAGAAACCCCAGTCTACGAGTTTCACCCAAGTCTACTAGGAGTAGTTAATCTTGAAGTAACACCTGGGTTTACTAGCCCCAGTGCTATTTTAGCCATGTTCCTATCTATTCTTGCTTGTCTCGTTCAATATTTCACACAAAAACAGCTTCGTCCGTCCGGCAAAAACAAAAGTAAAGGCTTCCGTCAGCTTATGAAAGAAGCCGGAGAAGGGAAAGAAGTCGACCAGGCTGAGATTAACGAAATGACATCCGCACAGATGGGTACATTTATGCCAATCATGCTTCTTCTTATTATGATCAATCTTCCTGGCGCTCTTATCCTTTACTACTTCTTATCCAACGTTATTACCTTCGTTCAGCAAAAGATTGTACTAGGTAAGGCAGAGAAAGAAATGGAAGTATCCGCCGATAAAGCCATTCTTAAAGAACTTAAACATATTCAGGAAGCTGAAGTGATAGAAAATAAAAAAACAGGAACAAAAATAACTCGCATCTCCGCTAGGGATATTAAAAAGAAAAGGAGATAAATAATATGGACAAAGACGAATCAATCCGTTTTGCCACCAAATACCTTGAAGACCTATTAAGCTTCTTTGGTATCAACGTCGCAGTCTACTCAACCATTGACGACGAGGTTATTCAGCTTAGTGTTCCGTCAACCAGTATGAATAGCCTATTAATCGGGAAAAACGCCGAGAACCTTCGCTGTCTTCAGCATATTGTTAGCATGTCGCTTGTTGCTAAAAATGCCGAAATTACACGTGTTAATGTAGATATTGCCGACTATAAACGACAACGTGCTGACCGTATTGCTGAGAAGGCTGAAGGCTGGATTAAAAAAGTTCGCCAAACTGGTGAACCTATGACAATTAACCTTAACGCCGCCGATCGTCGCGTAGTTCATAAATTAGCAGAAGATTATTCTGATATCACTACACATAGTGAAGGTGAAGGCCGCGATCGCATTCTTATCATCTCTAAAGTCAATCGCCAAGATGACGAAGAATAGATGCGTACAAAAATCCCCCCATACTAAACTGGGGGATTTTTATTAGAAATCCATCGGCCGAGTTAAGCTAACCGCTAAACGTAATGGCATATATAATCCAACACCCGCCGTTGGCTTGCTCACGCTGGGTTGCGTAAGATAGCTTGTTATTGGCGCACGTTCTTCTCTAACCCTTCTATCTTCCAAGCGCTCGCGAAGCTTATTATAGTCACCTTCTATTTCCAATCTATCAGAGCCATCCTCATCTTTAACAAAACCAGGCTTATATACCTCAGCTAGTATCTGCCTATACTCTTCTGAGTTTTCCCCTAAGCGTTCTCTAGCAAAAGCGACGAAATCCCGTCTTCGCATATCTATGCTTTCAGATTCTTTTTCGTAGTCTCCATCAGAAAAAAACGCGGCGTTTTACGTTTTGCATTTTGATCGAACTCTTGTAATCTTAACGATAGATTATCTTTCGCCTCAGTAGTTGCTCCCGCAAAATCATGTTCTTGATAGATCACCCAATCAATAACCTGTTCTCTATCTTCTCCATCCTGCTCGTTTTCGCAATAGACTTTATGAAAAAGTTCCGTCAACTTTTTCTCTGCCTCACTGCCTTCTGGCAGCCAAGCACGAGATTCTTCTAAGAACATAAAATCTTGGATTGTCCTTATTTCAGCATATGTCTTTGTTCGGGCTCTTTCTTTTTGTTCGTCCATTGATGCGTCTTTATCTATACTAGCCTTGAAGCATGCTTCACAAACTCGCCACTCTATAGAATCATCATTGGTACTACCATCAGAAACGGACTCAATTTGTGTTCTGATTTTGTCTCTTAAAGCCATTCCGAGATTCTTTAACCTATTTCGTTTTTCTTCTAACAATTCGGGCTCAAAAGGAAGCGACTCCACTCCATCCCAATCTAATGTCTCGCCGTCACTTAAAGTCTCGGTAGAACCATTCTCTGTGTCTCTGCTTTTTCTCTCCTTAAGATAAGCTAGCTTTTCTCGTTTAAATCTCTCACTACCAAACATGTGGTACCTCCTTCTTTACCATACCATCATTCTACTGTACTTTTACGCTATTTGACAAGTCCACTACTCTGCGGCTACACCACCAACGATAATAATAAAGTCGTATCCAATCGGAGAAATGCCATTCGGAAGCAAGCTCATATCTTTTGCCTCAACACCATAGTATTTTTCAAGCGCCTTCCTAGTGTCTGGTTTTAAGCCCTCGCTCGCATCGTAAATCTCTATATCTTCCGTGTACTTATACTCGCCCTCTGGAGCATTTGCAATATCTTTCACTCTATAGCCCTTCTCTTCAAGCATTTCGCGCTCTTGAGCCGCAACCCCCTCTTCGCCAGAGCCATTATATACAATAATAACAGCGCCCTCTCGCTCAGCAGGATTACTTTTAAGCTGTTGTGCAATATATTCTTGCAACGGGCCATATATCCCAAACCCAGCTGAAGGAATCACGTAGGATATACCATCCTTATTACCGAATGACATATATTTTGTGTTATCATTCCAAATTGGGATTTGACGAATGTTATCAAGGTCAAACGTCTCCAACAAATGCATGCCAGTTTTTATTTCAGCCATATTGAAGTTCATACGGAGATTATCACCTACTGATGACACAATATTTAATGCGTCAGAGAGCCCTAATCCTTTCTCAACTACTTTATTCTTAATGCCAATTAAAATCTTCTGCTGGCTCGCCGCACGCGAGAAGTCTCCATACTCCGTACCATGTCGAGCCCTCGAAAGACCCAATGCATCATAGCCATTTATTGTATACGGCACACCAGCCGAATATACTGCACCAGTGTACCACTGATCATCAATATCTTCGTCGAGCACAATCGTTATCCCGCCAAGAGTATCTATAATATTAACAAGTGCGCCCCAGTTCATGTGAAGCCAATACTGCGTATCAATGCCCAAAATTTCCTTAATCTTTGCCTGCAATGCCACTGCGCCAGCCTCTTCGTTATCTCCGTTTTGATTATTGCACCAATAGACTTCATTTATCTTTGAAGTTGCCGTGCAAGTATAGCCAGCATATAAATCCCTCGGCAGGGAAACAATTGCCACATCTCCATTGTCTTGATCTAAAGAAACAACCATAATCGAATCAGTTAAATTCGAACCGTCATGTTCATACCCACTAAAGCCAGTACCTTCAGAGTCAAATCCGCTTGTCCCAAATACTAAAATATTTGTCCTGCCTTTTTCGTCCGTCTTTAGTGGGTCATACGTTTCACTTGTAAATGCGCTAATCGCACTCCAAACATCTCCATTCCCACCAGTAATTTTTCGGATGATGTCATCTCCCCAAAAGTATAAATACAATCCACCAACAATAATCAGCAGCAACAAAATAATAAGTATCCACTTTATTACTTTGCCAACCTTAGACTTCTTATGCTTTTTCTCTAGTTTTTCTATGCGCTTTTGTTCCTGCTTTGCCTTCTTCTTATTTTCCTTTAACTCATGTTTCATCCTCTTCATGTCTTTAATCTCTTCATCATCAACATCGGATATTTCGCCAGCACTAGTCGAACTAGCATTAGTTTCCACATTAAAACTCTCAACCGGAGCTAAGAATTCGTCATGCGCATTCGAACTTGCAACCATTTCATTAGATAAACTCTCAGCAGAGTATACTTCATTGCTGACCCTCCCTTCGTTAAAAGGCTCTGTTTTGTCATGAGAAGTCTCAATATCTAAATTAAACGCCTCTGGCTCTGCAGTAAACATCTCCGCGGTCTTTGCTCTTGAAATTTTTCTGACCTTTTGTGATTTTTTTACAGGCTTCATATCCATAGAAGTCGCAGTTTTTGGCAATGCACTATTCCCACCAGCAGACTTCTTAACCAAAGGATCATTTGCGGTTACAGCTCTCACTCTTCTAACTGATTTATTTGATGAAATCTTGTTTGCCCTTGAGCGCGAAACTAATTTCGAATCGCCCGCATGACGAACGGAAAACCCATCTATTGTCTTTTCTTCTTCAACCATCTATTATACAATTATAACATATATGCCCGAAAAACTCACAAAAAAACAAAAGCAAATTGTTAACTACATTTCAACATTTCTCGAAGAGAATGACTACTCTCCGTCATATCGAGAAATTATGTCTGGCCTTGGCTTATCTTCAGTATCGGCCGTCGCGGAACACGTCGATAATCTCGTAGCTAAAGGCGTGCTTAAAAAAACACCTGGTACCGCGCGTTCGCTGGAAGTTACTATTAACGCGCATCCTGAGACGGTTGCCTTGTTTAATAGCGCTATCGAAGCTTCCGACTCTGAAGAAAATATCGAAATACTTTTAAAGGCCGCATCAATCTTAGGGCTTGAATTAGAATCACCTCTTATCCAATAGTGGAGCCCACAAGTCCAGCGCTCAAGTCTACGCGGGGAAACCCCAAAACGATTCCAGACTTCTCATAATTAGTCACGAATAATACTAATTTACTTCAGGGCAATAATAATCGTCATTATAATCATCCTAATTATCAATCTTATCACTCGTCCAGACCCCCAAACATCATCAGAAAAAGATCCGCAGGGCTAGGGCTTATCAATAGACCTGGATACCGTGATTGACGATAATCCATTAGATGAAGTGGCGGATCTCATCCGACGGAATGCTGAGCGACTCTAACGCTTCTGCTTCAATATACGCAAACTACAATAGATCCGAAATTTTTGATAACTTAAGTAGCTGTGCACATTTTTATATTTGGAGCGATCCAACTATAATAGACGCAGGAGAAGATAACTCACCCCTGCTATGTCATGGCTCAATTCAGCAATTCTACTAACAGAAGCGTATCTCGTATTGCTTTTAAAAAAGGCCGTCAAAGTACCCGTTGAACAAATTATGTCAGGTAAACCCGTTATAATCGCAGCGTCTAATAAGACT
>JAEEGL012274076.1_pt1 | contig 11680 bp, 8 predicted proteins | sample 9134231 | NCBI WGS metagenome assembly JAEEGL01 (sample SAMN16246548, study PRJNA631951) | gut metagenome | biome: gut microbiome; feature: rumen; material: fiber-attached | host: Bos | place: Iran: Karaj | collected 2018-10 | reverse complement strand
GGCAATCCGACATATCTTTCAAACGGGATCAAGGATTGCAGCAACTGCACCGTTCCGCATTTTCATTACGATCGGATCCTTGCAAAGCTGCGGGAGAAGACAAAAGCATGATCCCGGCGCTGATCGTAATCGGGATCATGATCCTTGCATATGTGTTCTTTTTTCTCGAGAATCGGCGGTTTGTCGTTCGGCGCGAAACGATCGGCAGCAAAAAGCTGAAGCAGGCCTTTACCGCCGTGCAGGTCAGCGATCTCCACGATCTTCGCTTCGGCAGAGAGCAGGAAAAACTGCTTGCGGCGATTCGGGAAGCGAAGCCGGACATGATCCTGATCACCGGCGATCTGTTCAACCGCCGCCGTAAAAAGGCTTGTGAGAACGCATTTGCGTTCGTTCGAGGCGCGGTGCGAATCGCGCCGGTATACTTCGCCGAAGGAAATCATGAGATTTCACTTGGAGAGACAGGGGAGCGATATATCGAGACGATCCGTGAAATGGGCGTTTGCGTTTTGCGCGACGAATTCGTCGATCTTGAAAAGATCCGCCTGATCGGACTCAAACAGTATGCTTCTCCCGATTCGCTCTCTGCGATGCTTGACGCGTCTCGTCCGAACGTGATCCTTGCGCACCGTCCCGAGCTGTTTCCGATCTATGCGGGAACCGGCGCAGACTTCGTGCTTTCGGGTCATGCGCACGGCGGCCAGATCCGGCTTTTCGGGCTCGCGGTTTACGCGCCCGGTCAAGGTTTTTTCCCGCGTTTTACCGCGGGACAGTATCGGATCGGACGATCCGTCCTGCACGTTTCCCGCGGGCTTGGCAATACGATCCCGTTTCCGCGCGTTTTCAACACGCCGGAATTGAATATCCTGAAGTTTGAACCTCGAAAGGAGAAGGAGACAGAATATGTTTGCTGACGCAGTAGAAACCATCCGAGAAGCGATCCGACCGATGCACATCATTCGCAGGCGATTTGGCGACAATGCGATCCTGCCGGATATCGCTACACTGTTTTTTGTCAACGAAAACGGCTATGCGATCACATCCAAACGTGTATCCTCCATATTGAAGGCGTCTGCGCAGGTAGACCAGTTGTATCAGACCTATCTCGGCAGGCGTTCGCAGCTTCCGCACGACGAAGGATACCGCTTTGCCTTGAAACGGCTTGAAAAGGATCTTAACCTTACGCAGGATTCTTTGATCCAGATCCGTTATGCCTTTATGGGATGCGCAAAAGGAAATGTCCGTATCCAGTGCACGCCGCACCCAAAGTACGATCTCGCGCTGCTGCATTTCACCACGGACGGGGAATACCTGTATAAAGGGCACGTGACGTTTGCAGCCGAGCATCCGAAGCAGGGACAGAGCGTTTGCCGTCTCGGATTTGCGATGCCGGAATTCAGGAATTTCCGTATGAATACGGAGCAGGATGCGATCGAGTTTACGGATATGGGCAAGACCGGCTCCTCGGTGTTTGCAATCGACGGAACCGTCACGCGCTTTTTGTCTGACGGCGAACGTTCCTTCGGCGTGGAAACGACGAACGCGTCGCCGATCGGCATGAACGGCTCTCCGCTGTTCGATACGGAGGGACACGTCGTCGGCATGCAGAGTGGGATCGGCGTCATGCTGCTTGGCGCAGATATCAAGATGGAAACGCCAAACCGCGAATCGTATGTGGACCACGGCGCCATGCATCTGTGCGTAAACACACATCCGGACGTTATCAAGGATTTTCTGCGCGCGCAGAACGTTATGTTTTACGAAGCCTAAACGAAATACCAACAAAAAGCCGCTCGCACCATCAGGCGCGGGCGGCTTATCTGTTATTCGGTTATCCTTCGATGATCTTTTTCGAAGAGCTTGCGCCGATGCGCGTCGCGCCTGCGGCGATCATCGCCTCGGCGTCTTCCTTGGTGCGAACGCCGCCGCTTGCCTTGACGCCCATTTCGGGACCGACCGTTTCACGCATCAGACGGACGTCTTCGACCTTAGCGCCGCCGGTGGAGAAGCCGGTGCTGGTCTTGACGTAGTCCGCGCCCGCTTGCTTGGCAAGCTTACATGCAATGACCTTTTGTTCGTCGGTAAGCAGACAGGTCTCGATAATGACTTTCACGAGCGCTTTGCCGGCTGCGGCGTCGACGACGGCCTTGATGTCATCATAAACCGTTTCGAATTCCGCGCCGCGCAGCGCGCCGACGTTGATGACCATATCCACTTCTTTTGCACCGTCACGGATCGCTGCGGCAGTCTCGTAGGCTTTTACCTCGGGAAGCGTTGCTCCCAGAGGGAATCCGATCACGCAGCAGGGCGTGACGTCCGTTCCTTTCAGCTTCTCGGCGACATAGCCGATCCAACAGGGATTGACGCAAACGCTTGCCGTATTGTAATGCTTCGCTTCTTCGCATACGCGCGCAATGTCGGCACGGGTCGATTCCGGCTTCAAAAGCGTATGATCGATGTACTTTGCAAGATCCATATAAATACCTCCGTAGAATTATTCCGAAATGGGGTAGCGAATGAGATTGTCGTCGCCTTCCCATAAGCGTTCGATATTGTAGTAAGCACGCTCTTCGGGGTGGAACAGATGCACAAGCGCAAAGCCGAAGTCCAGAACGATCCAGCGTGCGTCCTCATAACCTTCTTTGCGTTTGATCTCAAGACCGAGCTCTGCGGCTTTCTCTTCAAGCTCGTCGCAAAGCGCACGGACATGCGTCACGGACGTGCCGCTTGCAACCACGAACCAATCGGCAATGATCGTTCTGTCGCCGATATGCAGGGCCAGGATATCGTTTGCTTTCTTTTCGTACAGGACCTTGCAGATCGCAAGGGCGTCGGTTTCGCCGTATCGTTCCATCGTGCCTCCTATGTCGTTCAGTGCCCGCAGCGTTGCGGGATGGATGGGATTTCCTCTTTCCTTAATATACCAAATACTGCGCAATAAAGCAAGACGCATCATTTCATTCAGCGTATTTGCCTTTCGTATCTCCTCAACGCCTTCATACGTTCTGGACGGTTCGATCATGTCGGCCAGATAAACGACCTTGTCAAGAATCGTCATATCCGCATCGCCGGTCGTATGCAGGCGGATCGCACGAAGGATCTCGGGATCGTCGACGCCGTAGACGTCCTTTGCATAATCGGCTCCCGCTGGGGCGTGCAGGATCGGCAGCATCGGCGGTTCGGTATCGGCGTAGGACAGAAGCTTGTCCTCCGGCAGATACTTTGCGCAATCGTGCAGAAGCGCGGCGATCCGTGCTTTCTTCGGATCTGCGCCGAAGCGATCCGCAAGAGCCAAAACCGTTTCAAGCACATAGGCGGTATGCTCCATACGCTGCGGCTTCAGTTCCTTTCCGAGTCTCTCATAATATGCGCGGATCTCAGACGGCTGATAGCATCCGTGCAGATAGATATAGTGTTCCGCTTTTTCCGGAATCATTCCCTTGATCGGAAGCGCGTCGCGGATATTGTTCCGTACGGCAGTGGAAGACAGGGGAGAGACCTCGTCCAAAAGGATCACGCGGGCCTGATACCGTTCGCGCAGCATTTCAGCGGTTTCCTGTTCGCCGCCAGACTGTCCGGACCGAACGGTGCAGACGAGAACCGCAAGCTTCGCGATCTCATCCGGACTTCGCCACGTCGTAAAGGAATTGAGCATGTCGGAGCCCATAAAGAAATACAGCTCACCGGCAGGATCACGTTCCTTCAAAGCCTTCAGCGTGTCGACCGTATAGCTCGGCCCTTCTCGGTAAAGCTCCATCGTCTCCACCTCGAACAGCGGTTCATCCATCGTTGCAAGGCGAAGGATCTCAAGACGTTCGGAATCGTCCGCGCCTTCTGCCAGGGTCTTGTGCGGCGGGATCCGGTCGATCACAAATAAAACGCGATCGATACCGAGTTGTTCGGCGGCATGTTGCGCCAGCGCAAGATGTCCGTTATGTACGGGGTGAAACGATCCCCCGAATACGCCTATCTTTTTATTGTTCATACTTTTATTATAGAATAAAAGAAACGACTTTGGCAACACTGAATTTATGAAACGGAAACCGAATTTCAGGATCCTGTTCCGGACCGCGTTTACCGCGATCGACGCAGCAGTCTTTTCCTTTATATGTACACTTGCGACAGGGCTTCTCTTTCATGCGCATCGCAGGACTGTATTCCTTGTGACGGTCTTTGTGTGTGTGTTTGCATCGAGTCTGTTCCTGCATATCCGTATGTTTGCTTTGAAAAAGAAGATACAGATAAAAAGGGAAGAGGAGCGTTTCAGACAGGAAAAGCTATTTCTGATGAGCGACCGGGAGATCGCAGACGCGATCGGAACAGCTTCCTTTTATCTGATCCGCAAAGCCGATCCGGATCTGTTTGATATCCTCGAAGCGATCCGTTCGGGGGCATCGGTGATCTGCGCCGCTAAAAAGACTGCAGAATCGGAAGCATGTATCATGCGAAATGCCCCGGACGTTGTGTTTATGGATTCCGGCGAATTGATCCGACGCATATCCGGAACGGAGAGCACACAGGATCCTGAATCAAAAGTGTTTTCCGGTCTGTTGAACCGTGTCAATAAGTATTTTGCGCTCGGATGCATTCTTTTCTTCTGTTCTTTTGTAGTGAACTTCAAAATATATTTTCGGATGATTTCCTGTATTTGCCTGATTATTGCCCCTTTTTCGGGCTATTTTCAAGATGTAAATCGACACGTGAAATTGCGGATATTTCTTGACAAAGAAGCAGACAGATAATATAATATAAGCGCATGTATTGTACACTTGTGTACTAATATTGATAAGGAGGATACATGGATGAAAAAAGCAAGAACCATACTTGCGATCATGCTCGCTTTGGTCATGGTGCTGAGCATCCTGCCGGCTTCCTTTGCGGACAACGCAAAGAAGACTGAGAAGCTGGAAGAACGCAAAGTATCGGAACCGGCCAAGAAGCTTGAGAGCAAGACTGGCAGAACGTTCACAACGCTCGATCAGCGTCTTGCCGGCAAAAAGGACATCGATCCCGACACGATCGTAACCGTGATCGTCGTGTTCGATGATCCCGCGCTGAGCGATTCGTACACGGCTGAAGAGATCCGTGCCAAGAAAGCTGAATCTGCGCAGAACCGCCTGTCCAACGCGCACGACACCTTCTTCAAGGCTCTGTCGTTCGACGCAAAGCGGCTGTATGATTACACCGCGTTGCTCAACGGTATGTCTCTGAAAACGGCATACAGAAACATTGCCGCAATGGAGAAGATGGACGGCGTAAAGAAGGTCTACGTTGCTAACGAGTATGATGCTCCCGTTACGCAGACCCCGTCTCAGGCGAACGCAAACATCATCACCGGTGCAGCTGCAATGCAGGATATCCTGTATAAGGGCGAAGGAATGGTTGTTGCGGTTCTGGATACCGGCCTGAATCTCGGGCATGAAGCATTTCAGGATTACGGCATGGTCACAGCTCCGGTTCTGACCGAAGAATCGATCGCCGACGTTGAAACTGTTGTTACCGGTAAGTATGTTTCCGAGAAGATCCCGTTTACATACGATTATTACGATAATGACGACGACGTAACGGATTACAACGGCCATGGTTCTCATGTTTCCGGTACGATCACCGGCTTCGCGCTTGACGCGGACGGTGCGATCAAGTTCTCCGGCGCTGCTCCCGCCGCACAGCTCGTCTTCATGAAGATTTTTGCGGATAGTGCATCCGGTACGAACTCCGGTATTTACATGGCGGCTTTGGAAGACTGCTTCCTCCTCGGCGTTGACGCGATCAACATGTCGATCGGCGCACCCGGCGGCTTCACATATGACTTGGAACTGGATCAAGTATTCGGCAATGTCTATAAGAAGCTCGATCAGGCGGGTGTGATCGTCTGCATCTCCGCGGGCAACGAATATTCCATGGCGTACAATTCGGGCAATTTCGCCGGCAATGGATATGTTCTTTCTGAATATGCCGATTATGCCGAAGTTGCAAGCCCGTCCACGTATGAAGGCAATATGTCCATTGCTTCCATGGAGAACTTCGCATATCCGTCCATTGCGATCGTTTACAACGGTGAAGCGTTCGCATATGTCGATAACTGCAGCGATGGCGAACATGGCTGGCTGGACGCGTTCGGCAACAAGACCATCGAGATTGTCGATTGCGGTTACGGTAATCCCGAAGAGATTCCGGATGAGGTTGCAGGCAAAGTTGCGCTCGTTTCCCGCGGCGACATCACATTCTCCGAGAAGAACGCGAACGTTGCGGCCAAAGGCGCGATCGGTATGATCCTTTACAACAATCAGAGCGGTTCCATCGGTATGCTGATCGATCCGTACTATGTACCGGCAATCAGCATTCAGCAAGCTGCGGGTCAGACAATCCTTGCAGGACTCGATGTTGACAATACCGTTTCCGTTCCGAATGATTTGGTGAATGTCGACAACCCGAATGCATGGCTGATGAGCGACTTCTCCAGCTGGGGCTGCACGCCGAGCCTGGAGCTCAAGCCCACGATCAGCGCGCCGGGCGGTATGATCTATTCTTCCGTTGCAGGCGAACCTGATGCATACGAAGTCTACAGCGGCACGTCGATGGCATCCCCGAATGCCTGCGGCTCGTTCCTGCTGCTTGCTCAGTATCTGAAGGACACGTATCCGACGCTCTCCAAGGCACAGCGTGCGGAATTGGCTGAAGATCTGATGCAGTCCACAGCTATGATCCCGTTTGATGCCGACAATTACCTCTACTCCCCGAGAAAGTGCGGATCCGGTATTCTGAACATCGTTGATGCGATCTCCACGCCTGTATATGCAGTTGAACCGATCGTCAATCTGTATGACGATCCGGAGAAGACCGGCGTTTACACGATCCGCTATACGCTCGTCAACCTGACGGATTCGGATCAGGTTTATGCTGCTGAAGTATTTGGTCTGTACGATTATCCGGCAAATGGCGGCAGCAACTACTACAACACACTTACCTCCGATTATCTGTTTGACGGCGATGGAATCACAGTGGAAGGCGATCTGGAAGTCGTCGTACCTGCGAACGGAACGGTTGACGGAAAGATCAAGATCACGCTTGACGATGATTACAAAGCAACCTTCGACCAGATTTATCCGAACGGCAACTACATCGAAGGTTATGTAGCGTTCTACAGTGCCTCCGAAGAGAATACCGGCATTGTCACCCCTGTGAATGACGGCGTTTACGGCGATGCAAACCTCGACGGTAAAGTGACTGCAGCCGACGCAGCGGAGATTCTCCGTGCAGTTGTTGGCCTTACCGAGCTTTCCGAAGAAGCTGCATTCCTTGCAGACGTCAACCAGGACGGCACAGTGACTGCGGCAGATGCAGCATTTATTCTCCGCGCGGTTGTCGGACTGGAAACGCTTCCGACGCTGGTCGGTTACGAAGAAGCAGATCCTTCGCTGGTCCATCTGACGTTCATGGGATTCTACGGTGACTGGACACAGGCCCCGGTTCTTGACAGAATCTGGACCAACAGCCCGAATTACCTGATGTACTTTGCCGCGTTGAATGTCTATTATCCGCAGTATGCGGCACAAGGTTATCTGCCCACCGATATGTTTACTCCGATGGAGGTCAACATTAAGCCGCACATGACCTTCGGTATGAACAGCGCTTCCGGCAGTGCATACACCTACTTTGCTACGAACCCGGCGGCAACGATCATCGATGACGAAGACATCCAGGCGCTTGCATGGGAAGATCTCTTAGAGACGTATAACAACCCGCTGCACAATGCGATCTCCAACGAGAACACGGATGGTACACAGTTCCTGGTAGACGAGTTCTATTCCGAGCCGATCCAGCTCAGAAATGCACGTCATCTGATCATGACCGTTTCCGATGCAATGACCGGCGAAGTCTACTATGTTGACGATACCGAATATCTCGGCAAGGCATACTTTGATAAGGACAATCTGGTCTGGGGTCCGCGCGGTTCCTTCTACTGGGACGGCATTGTTACCAACGAAGAATCCGAGATGTACGGCGAGTACGTACCGAACGGCACGATCTGCCTCGTTACCTACGAGACGATGATCGACTATCCGAATGCTCCGTTGAATACCGAGTATCAGTTCCAGCTCCTCGTCGATACCGAGTCCCCGGTTATCACCGGTGTTGCAGTCGATGAAGAGGCCAAGACTGTTACCGTCAACTTTGCGGATAATGGATCCGGCATGTGCTTCGCAGAAGCATTCTACTATGATTCCGCGCTCGACGGTGCAAACCTCGGCTACGGCGTAGGCGATGCAGGCACTGCAGAGATAGTATTTGACATGTCTGAGGTACCCGAAGACGTCAAGTACATCGAACTCGAGGCAATCGACTATGCTACCAACATCCAGAGTTACACCCTGAATCTCAAGACCGGTGCGGTTGAAGTCGGCGGATATGAATACGGCTCCGTTGAATTTGCGGTCGACAAGATTCTCAACGATAAGGATATGCTCGGCGAAGTCGTTCCGGTTCAGGCTTTCGTTTCCGAAGTCTATAAGGATACGATCTATGCGGTATCCATCGATCCGTGGGAAGGTCAGCCGACTGGTATCGCGATCAACCTTGCAGACAAGTCGCTTGTTGAGGAAGTCCATATCGGCGATGCATTCGTCTTTGCAGGCGAACTCGATAACTACTATGGATGCCCGAGACTTGACAATGCAGAGATCACCTATACGCTCATTCTGAACGAGGATTGGGAATACGATATCGGCGATTATCTGTTCTACTACGTGGTATTCCCGATCGCGCTCGGTTATTCCACGACGCTTGAGGATATTACAAATGATCCGGCAATGTTCATCGGCGGTACCTTCTGGCTTGATACGCTGACTGTTATCGGCGTCACCGAGATCGGCGACGGTACGAGAACGATCAGTGTCACTGATGGCAAGGCTGCTATCGATATCGTTGCAACCTGTGCAGGTGAAGACGTACAGGTAGGCGACATCGTAGACTACGGTATCTTCGTACCGGTCATGGATATGGGCACTGTACAGCTTCGTCCGCTTCAGGATTACTCCTTGGCATGGATCGAGTTCGCAGCTGCCGAATAATCAAAACCAAACAACCGAAAGGAGCGGCGTTTGCCGCTCCTTTTTTGAAACAAAACTAAGCCGGATCGCTTTGACCTGGCTTATTATTTATTGCAGATAGATTGATTTCTCTTTGCGTTCTGTTATTCTGCCGACTCTCTGCGCACAGGGAACATGGTCCTTCAATGCATTAAACACAGCTTCCGCATCCTGTTCCGAAACAGCGACCAGCAAACCGCCGGACGTCTGCGGATCGAACAGCAGATCACAGACTGCAAGCTCCGTATTTCCGACGTCGACGGCATGTTCGGCAAACGTACGATTCCTGTACATTCCCTCCGGAAGGATTCCGATTCGTGCAAATTCAAGCGCTTCCGGGATCAGCGCGATCGCATGGACGTCGATCTCCGCAGAGACGTCTGACCCGCTGCACATTTCATAAAGGTGTCCGAGGAAAGAAAACCCTGTGACGTCTGTGCAGGCGTGTACGTCATAGTTTATAAGAATGTCCCGTGCGCCTTTGTTCAGCGTCGTCATCAGACGAATCATCGTTTCATGTGTTTCGGGTTCGAGCAGATCGCCTCGCTGTGCCGCCGTCAGCACGCCGATCCCGATCGGTTTTGTCAGGAAAAGAACGTCGCCGGGCTTTGCGCCGTGATTCTTCCACATTCTGTCAGGATGCACAAACCCGGTCACGGAAAGCCCGTATTTCGGCTCTTCATCATAGATACTGTGGCCTCCGCAGATGATCGCACCGGCTTCCGCACACTTTTCATATCCGCCACGCAGGATCTCATGTACGGATTCCTTCGGCATATCCTTCGGCACGCACATGATATTCAGCGCAAGCTTCGGCTCGCCGCCCATCGCATAGATATCGGATAACGCGTTCGTTGCCGCGATCTGTCCGAATGTATAGGGATCGTCCGCGATGGGAGGGAAGAAATCCAGCGTCTGTACCAGCGCAAGATCGTCTTTGATCTTATAAACGGCGGCGTCGTCGCTCTTATCAAAACCGACCAACAGATTCTCATCCTGCAGCGTGGGAAGATCGGACAGGATCTTCGCAAGAACGCCCGCGCCGACTTTCGCGCCGCAGCCCGCGCATTTTGCAAGCTTTGTCAGTTTGATGTCTTCACCCATTTATGCCTCCCGAATCTGAATCAAAATGTCGATCGTTCCGCCGCAAACCATACCGCTCTCTGCTGCGTCGGTATTGTTCATACAGCATGTATAGCGCTTGACCTTTGGACCGTCTATCAGCATCGCTTTTGCGCGTTCAGCGGCCTCAAATTCACCGTATCCGCCTCCGATCGAGGAAACGATCGTCCCGTCCGTTTTTACGATCATTCGGGCTCCTGCAGAGCGAGGCGCACTGCCGTGCTTGTCGATCAGCGTGACCATTGCGTAAGGCTCACGGATCGTTTCGATTGTCTCGCACAGTGCCGTGTCCCATTCGCTGCCGCGATTCTTTGCATTTTTAACTTGGATCATTTCACCGACGATGCAGACTGCGATCTCCTCGGGTGTATTCGCGCCGATCGAAAGGCCAATAGGGGAATGTACCGTTTTCAGTTTATCTTCGGAATAGCCCTTTGCGAGCAAATCGTCAAACACGACTTTGATTTTAGATCGACTGCCGATCATGCCGCAATAGGTATAGGGCTTGTTCAGGATCGTGCGCAGACACAGATTATCGTCTTTATGTCCACGCGTTACGATCACGTAATAGGTATTCGGATCGGAAATCGTTCCCAGCGCTTCGGAAAACGGCAGATTCAGGATCGTATCGGCGTCCGGAAAACGTTCCGCATTGGCAAAATCATTTCGTTCGTCGATCACCGTGACGCGGAACCCGACCATCTTTGCGATCCGCGCCGTATAGACGGAAACATGTCCCGCGCCGCAAAGGATCAGATGCGGCGGCGTTGTGATACGCTCGATCAACACGCCGTCGGAAATGTCAGGAAGATCGGTAAGGTTCTTCGTTTCACGAAGGATTTCTCGATCGCCGTATACGGTATCTTCGTCGATCACAGCGATTTTGCCCATGTCTTCGCCATCAATCGCAGTAAAAAGATAGGGGGAACGGCCGTTTCGGATGGCATCGACGACTTTCTTATACATGCATATTTCTCCTTTGCAGCATCAGGATCGCTTCAAGCACACCGCCGCCGATGGCACGCGCTTTGTCGGAAACGGTATAGCAATGGTTCAACACACAGCGCGGGTCGATATCGCCGCTTTTCATACCCTTAAAGACTGGCGTCCCGGTCGGCAGCAGCCCGCGAATCACACCGGACAATGGCGCTATGATCGTTTCTCCGTCGACTTCGGCAACCGATTCGCCTTTTTCAACAATATCACCGATGTGATGGATTTCCGTAAATGTTCCGTCTTTCGGTGCGCGAAGCACACGTTCGGAAGTAAAGCCCATAATATTCCCGGGAACGCCCGTATTCGGCGTGGCAGGGCCATCAAGGATCACGCGCCCGAGATCGTGTCCGCGCATCGTTTCGATCACGGCATGACAATCAACGCGCGCCGTAAAGCCCGGGCCCAGCGCGATCACGATCGGCGCGTCGGTGATCTTCGTACCGAGATTGCGCTTTGCGATGATCGCGTCGACGACG
>JAEEGL012177362.1_pt1 | contig 11680 bp, 8 predicted proteins | sample 9134231 | NCBI WGS metagenome assembly JAEEGL01 (sample SAMN16246548, study PRJNA631951) | gut metagenome | biome: gut microbiome; feature: rumen; material: fiber-attached | host: Bos | place: Iran: Karaj | collected 2018-10 | reverse complement strand
GGATCACTCCTCCGCCGTCCGGGCTGCCGAAAGGATCAGTGTCCGGAATTCGCTCACGGTGAGCGGATCGTTCCAGCCGAGGTCCGTTTCGGGGAGCAGCCCCGCTGCGGAAAGCGCTGCGATCTCCCCGGACGCCCACGCAGGAACTCCCTCGATCGCTTCCGCCGTGCCGTTTCCACCCGCGGCGGTTTCCGGCAGGCACCGCGCCAGCATCGCGCAAGCCTCGGCGAGGGTCACGGCCTGACCCGGGCGGAACGCGCCGTCCTCATATCCGCGCACAACGCCGAACGCGGCTGCCTGCCTTATCGAAGGGGCATACCAAGGCGCGATCTCACCGGCGTCGGAAAAAAGCATGAGCGAATCGGCATCCACCGGGGAGGCGAGGCCGAACGCTTCCGAAAAAACGGCAGCGGCATATTCCCGGGTCGCGGGCGTCTGACGCTCGTCGTCGATCTTGCCCGAGGCGACATAGAGGGGGTAATACTCATCATACAGGCCGAGGCACGCATCCATGCCCGGATTCGCGCTGAAGGCCTTCCAGATCACCTCTTCCCAGGAGCCGTACTGCTCGTAGAGCTCGTCCGGGAGCGGACCTTCCTCATGTCCGTATTTCTCGAGGTTGCGCGCTTTTGCCGCTTCAAGTCCTTCGGGGTCGCCCACGTAGGAAGCGAGCCGGATCAGGTTGCGCTTCGTGCTGACTGCGCGGGCGATCTCTTCGGCGGTACAGCCCTCGGCCTTCATGTCGTCGAGGAGGATGTACATCTCGCCGATGCTCTCGTGGTACGCGATCCGGGCGAGGCGTCCGTCTTCGCCGTTCACGAGTTCCTCGTCGGTCCAGTCGAAGGCGGTGTAGGCGCTCAGGCTGCCGTCGGGGCTCGGCGCGAAGCCGTAAACGGCAGTGGGATCGGTTATAATGTCCTCCATCGCGGAGGGATTGAGGCGCGGGTCATGCTCGTAGGAGAACGCAGTCACGCAGGTCGCAGCGAGCACGGTCACGAGGATGAAAAGGGGAAGAAAGGCGAGGATCTTTCTCATTTTCAAATACTCCTTCCTGGGAAAAGCATGAAGATCTGCGGGGATCGGCATCCGACCGGGCAAATCGTTTTCAGTGCATTATATCATATACGGAAACGGATTGCAAGGGGAGAAAAAGCGGGTTTGCATCGCGCGGTCCCGTCACGCCGCAGACCGACGAGGCTGTTCACGGATAAAGGCGGACGGAGCCGAAACGCCCGTTTTTCCGGCCGGGAGCGGGAAATCGTATTTTCCGGGAACTTTTTCCGCTCCCGGAGCGTCTAATTGTCAAACACTATCCAGGAGGCGCTCACCATGCAGAAAGCTGTTCTCGTCCTTTTCGCCGCACTGCTCTGCCTGACTGCCTTGGGCTGCGGAAAGAAAAAAGCCCCGGACACCGGGGAACCGGAAATCTTCGTTCTCGAAGCTAAGATCCTCAAAATCGGCGATCATCAGCTCCTTGTCGAACCGGTCAAAGGCTCGAGCGAAGGGGCCGGTCAGATCTATGTGAACACGGACGCGCTTCGGGACGAAACAAGCCTCTGCTGCGTGAAAACGGCGGCGGTCGGCGACCTGGTCAGAATCGGGTACGACGGACTGCTGGCCGAGACGTACCCGAGGCAGATGACAAAACCGTATTCGATCGCCCCGGTCCGCGAAGGGAGCGGCACTTCTCAAACCGCCGCGCCGGCTTCCGATCTGATGGCGGAAATCGTCCCCTCCCCGGCGGCCGCAGGCACGGAGATCCCCGGGGACAGTTCGGAAAAAGCGGCGGATTTTGCCGTCCGGCTCTTTCAAAACTGCCTCGGATCGGGCAAAGCCGGAGAGAATATCCTCGTCTCGCCCCTCTCCGTCCTGAGCGCGCTCGCCATGACCGAGAACGGCGCGAAGGGGGAGACCCTCTCCGAAATGGAAACAGTCCTCGGCATGACGGCGGACGGTCTCAACGCGTACTTCAAAGCCCTTTCGGATTTGCTGGCGGTAAATGCGGACGGCCCGCGCTTCCGGCTCGCAAACTCGATCTGGTTCACGAACGACGGGAGGTTCAACGTCAGCCGGGATTTTTTGCAGACCAACGCCGATTTTTACGGGGCGGGGGTGTACTCCGTTCCCTTCGACGACGGGACTCTGAATGAGATCAACGGCTGGGTGAAGGACAACACGGACGGCATGATCCCCCAAATCCTCGACTCGATTCCCGAAAGCGCCGTCATGTACCTTGTAAACGCGCTTGCGTTCGAGGGGACGTGGATCGAGCCGTACGACGAATATCAGGTATCCCCCGGAGAATTCACGGCGGAGGACGGCACGAAGCACACCGCCGAATTCATGCATTCCGAGGAAAACGTCTACCTCGAAGATACGCACGCATCCGGCTTTCTCAAATACTACAAGGGCGGGAAATACGCCTTCGCCGCGCTGCTGCCGGAGGAAGGAATATCGGTCTCCGACTACGCAGCGTCTCTCACCGGGGAGAAGCTGACGCGTATCCTGAACTCCGCACGGAACACGCCCGTGACCGCGGCGCTCCCGAAATTCGAGACCGCGTTCGGTACGGAGCTTTCCGACGTTCTGAAAGCCATGGGCATGGAGGCCGCGTTCGATCCCTCCTCGGCGGATTTCTCCGGGATCGGAACGTCGAGCGGCGGGAACATCTTTATCAGCCGCGTCCTGCACAAAACCTTCATCTCCGTCGGAGAGCAGGGCACAAAAGCGGGAGCGGCGACCGTAGTGGAAATGGAAGACGGATGCGCGCTCATGGAGGAAGAACCGAAGCGGGTGATCCTCGACCGTCCGTTCGTTTACATGCTGATCGACAGCGAAACAAACCTTCCCTTCTTCATCGGGGCCCTCATGAACACGGAGGAATAAGCGTCAAGAAGCCCGCCGGGACCGGATATGGCATACATAGTATCAGCCGGCAGTCGGGACCGAGTCGAAGGACGATACTAAAAAACAACGACCGGACAGGGAGTTCCGTGCTTCCCTGTCCGGTTGTTCGTGCAATTCACGGGCGGACTATTCCGCAGCCCGTCATTCCCTTACGGTGACCCTGCTCCCGTCGCTCAGAACGACCGTGAAGTCCGAAGCGCCGATCTCGTCGGACGCCTCGACGGACCGGATCAGCGGGCTGCCGCCTTCATACGGGCAGAGAACGGTCACGGTCCGGTTGGTTTTGTCGAAGCGGAACGTGTTCAGCACCGTCGGGATCGGATAGTGCTCGACATCGCCGATGCCGAACTTCGGAAGCCAGCCCTGGAACACGGGCGTTTTGACGCCGCGCAGGATCTCGATGCCGCCGCAGGAAGACGCGACGGTGATGCCGACTCCGTCCGGGAAGGCGCTGTGCACGGAACGGCCGGCAAGCTCGGTCGGATTGTCGTGCAGATGCCAGATCAGCTCGGCACCGTGCGCTTCGTCGGCTTCGAACCGGTCGACCGCAACGAACATCGGCGGGAGCCCCGGCTCGTTCTTCAGAAATATCAGCTTTCTCGTGTGCCGCACGCGGATCTTGTCCGGTCCGTATCCTTCGTCATACGACGCCATGGCGGTTTCGCGGGCTTGGAGGATCTCGAAGCGGACTTCCGCCTTTTTCGAAATGTCCTCCGGAGACCAGACATACCCGTCGCGCCGGTTCTGATCGAAGCCGTCGATCCGGGCGGTGTTGTGCCCGCGGGTGGAGAGCACGTACCGGCGCATTTCGGAGGTGTCGTAGTCGAAGGTGCCCGCCTCCGGCATCAGCTCGTGCCCGTAAGCCCAGAGCTGCACGCTGAGCTTGTCCTCGTGCTGGTGCGCCTTGCCGAAGGGGGAGGCGTCCATGTAGGCCCAGAAGGCGTCCTTCTCCCAGGAAGAGCGGAAAATGACCATGCCGCTGTATTCTAACAGGAGCGATTTGAATGCCGGCGGTTCTCCTTCCGCTCTTTCGGAGGCGAAATACCGGTATTCCTCTTTCCCGGGCAGATAGAGGAGCGCCTCTTTCAAAGCCTGCGCCGCATCCACCCTGCCGCTGTCGTTCACCGCCGGCGTGCACAGATCGGGAGCGGCGATCTTTGGATAAACCGCGTTCATCCGCTCCAGTCCGTCGAGCAGATACGGCGGCACTTCGCTGCCGTGGAGACGGATCATATCGACGACGTCTTCGTAATTGCCCACGCAGACCTGATGATACCCGGGCGTCAGTTCGTACTGCATGCCGTCGGGGTAGATCTGCTTTTCGATCTCCTCTTTCAGCCGTTCGTGCACATAGGCCAGCCAATCCGCGCTCTCCCGGAGGAAGGGGAAGAACAGGCCGATCTGGGCAAGCCCCGCCATCTCCATGATCAGCCAGTTGTGGGAGGTGCAGAAATTCCGCAGCCGCCAGCCGTGTTCCCAGATCGACTTAAAGAAGACGGTCAGCGTCTCGTCGTCGACCGCGTAGAGAAAGGCGTGGATCGCATAGATCCACCTCTTCATGCGCAGTCCGGCCTCGATCGTGCGCCAGCAGACCGTGGCGAATCCGCTCTCGTTTTCGGGGACCTGCGCTTGGATCGCCCAGCTCATGAACTGACGCGACCACTCGGCCGGGATGGCTTCATCCCCGGTGAGGATGTATTCTTCCGCCATTGCCAGCCATTCGGGATGGCGGTTCAGCTGCCACGGCCATTCGCAGTAGTTGTTGTAGGTCGGGTTCGCGCACCAGTCGATCGTTTCCCCGAACGTATACGGGACGCGGCAGGAGACGAAGGTATGCTCCATCGCCCGACGGCACGCTTCTGCGATTTTTTCCTTCTGAGGTTCGAGCCTTTCCTTTTCGCCCCGGAGATAGTTTTCCGGCCGGAGCGTCTTACGGACATATGCGGCAAAACGGCGCTTCGCTTCGTCAAAGGCGCCTTTTTCGGCCAGTCCGGCAAGCTCGGCGAGTTCCGGCACGGACGGGTCGAGGCATTCGGTGAAGAACCTCAGATCGGTCAGACGGGTGTTGTTCATGGCGTTCCCCTTGTTTTTCTTGACTCGGCGTCCGGAAAAACCGTCCGCTTACCCTCATTATACCATTCCCTCCGCCCGAGATCAAGGGAAATGCGGAAAGCTCTTCCGGAAAAACAGGAAGAACGGACGCGGAAAATGTGAGAGAAGCTTGTATTTCGGGCCGCTGTATGATACAATACGGTGTAGAAACCAAAACCAGCATCGTATGAGGGCGAAAGATGAAACCTGCTTATTTGATTTGTTCCACGGTCCGGAGGCTCCGGAGGCCGCTGCTGTTCGCGCTGCTTCTGTGCCTTATCCCGCTGTCCCTGTTCGGTTCCTGTCGGAAAGGGATCGCCGTGCCCCCTCAGCCGGCTGACACGCAGAACACCGCAGCGGATGCGGCACAAGAGGTCTCTCCGGAGGGGACAGAGGATGCCCCGGATCCGGAGACGGCGGCGGAACCGTCCGAAGCGGAGGCAGATCCCGACGCGGATCCCATGAAGGATTTCGTCCCGGCCGTCCGGCTGGCAGTCTGCTCCGATACGCACATCAACAACTCCACGAGCGACGTTCTCGCGCAGCGGCTCGGAAAGCTGTTCGACACCGCTTACCGCTATGCGGACGCGCATCCGACCTATCAGTCGCTCGACGCCGTGCTCATGGCGGGAGATATCACCAACAACGGCAATCCCGATCAGTTCAAAGCGCTGAATACCGTGATCAAAAAGCACATCCGTCCGGAAACAGAACTGTTCGCAACGATGGGGAACCATGAGTACTTCGGCGGGGGACAGGACGCGTTTCTCAAGAACATGAGCGATACGCTGGATATACACGCCGTGGTGAAGGGCTTCCACATCATCGGCCTCTCCCCGCGGGACGGGAACAGCTATCCCGCGGATGTGATCCGCTGGCTGAAGCAGGAATTGAAGATCGCCGCGGAGGACGCGCCCGGGATGCCGATCTTCACCTTCCAGCACCACCACATCAAGGACACCGTCTACGTCAGCCGGTCGTGGTACACTTCGGATTCCGCGGCGCTGAAAAAAGCGTTCGCGGCCTATCCGCAGGTCATCAACTTCTCCGGTCACTCGCACGGACCGGTGAACAACCCGCTCTCGATCTGGCAGGACGGGTTCACCATGCTCGGGACCGGAACGCTCAACTATTTCGAGATGGAAGTCGGCATGACCGGCGGCACGCTGCCTCCGGGCAAGGAAAACGCCGCGCAGTACTACATCGTGGAAGCGGACGCGGAGGGACGGGTGCGGATCCTGCCGTACAACATCCTCACGGACGATTTCTTCAGGACCGCGTCCAATACCGACGATCCGGACAAGCAGCTCATCCTCGTGATCGACAAGCCCTCGGATCCCTCGACCTATCTGTATACATCCGCGCGCATGAACGAAGCGGCGGCTCCGTATTTCGCGCCGGACGCGCAGCTCGGGATCGGGGAGATCACGGACAGCAGCGCGCTCGTCACCGTTCCTCAGGCGTTCGACGACGCGTGCATCTACAGCTACCGCCTTGTCGCCGAAGCGGAGGGAGGTTCCCGGAAAGAAGTGAAATTCTTCTCCGAGTACTATTTCGAGCCGATACCAGAGACGGTCTCCTGCCGCCTGAGCGGCCTCACGGACGGAACGAAATACACCGTCACCGTATACCCGGTCAACGCGTGGGGGAAGGAAGGCGCGCCGATCACGGCGGAATTCGCGACGGAAGTGTTCGAAGAGACCCCCTATGTGTCCGCCCATCCCGTCCGGTTCGAGGGGACCTTCACGGATTTCGAGAGTCAGACGGAACTGCGCCGCTCTCCCTACAACGGCGTCTTCAGCGGAACGGTGAACGGAGACTGGTTCGGCGGCGAGTGGAACGGCCCGGAGAATATCAGGGACGCGCAGGTCGAACTGGCGGAAGGAATGGGCTATGAAGGTTCGACGGCGGCCGCGGTCAGCATGAACGGCTCGAGTCACGCGAACCGTGCGGTCTGGTTCTACGCGAACGACAAAAACAAGCTGACGACCGCCTATCCGCGCTTCCGGTATCTGCGCGTATGGGTCGACTTCACGGACGTGGACTTCCGCAAGGCTTCGTTCGGACTTGTCACCATGCAGGACGAACTCTATACCACGGACGACTTCGACAACCGCAGCGATCTGCCGTTCTACTATCTGCCGGAAGGGGAGACGGAATGGCGGACGCTGTACCACGGCGCGGACGACGGGTGCTTCGGCGCGGCGCAGTCCTCGTCGGTCATGGATTTCAAGGGCTGGATGGCGTTCCCGACCGCGGACTTCGGATCGAGGAAGGGCACCGGAGAGAGCTTCTCCGCTCACGAGATCAAGGGCGTTTACATGTATTTCGACTACAGTTCCGACAGCATGCTCGGCACGCCGTTCTATCTCGACGAGATCGCGCTGGTGGAGGATTACACGGTGTTCACGGAATACGGAGGGTGAGGGAAAAGAAGGAAACAACCTTCCTTCACTTAAGGAAACAAAGGCTTCGCCTTTCGGATCCTATTGAATCCGCTGTGCGCGGGGCGGTTTTTGAAAGGCGAAGCCTTTCAGGAGGGATGTCCTGCGCGGACGGCGGACAAGAGGGACCAGTCCCTCTTGTCAATCTCCCTGCTCATGGGAGAGAAAAGGGCTCCGCCCTTCTCTCTCCCCCGAGACCCTCTCACTCATCCCGGAAGGCATCGCGCGGACTGGTGGAGTCAGCCGAAACATGCGCAAAAACCGTCTCCGACGGATTTTTGCGGCCTCACGGCGGCGATCGAAACGCGCATATCACAGACACGCCGACGTGTAGCTGAGAAATATACTTCACTGTCGCGCACATATAGAGATTCAAACCCACATGCCGCCCGAACCGTACGATCGAAAATCGCTTGAGCTGTACCAATCATGATTGGCTTTCTTCATTCAGAACAAGTCATGGAAAGGCACAGTCCCCAACCCATATCTGCGCGTTTTGATCGCTGCCGCAAGGCCAAAAAAGTCCGTAAAACGGACTTTTTTGCATGTTTCGGCTGACGCATCATAGTCCGCGCGAAGCTTTATCAGCTGAACAATCAGTTCAAACCACGCGAACGAGCTGTAGTTTATGCCATCGGGCCAAAGGACCTCCGGGGAGGACCTGCGGCCAGAGCTGGTCCTCCCCGGTGCTGCCCGCACAGGGCATTTCAATAAGATTCGAAAGGCGGAGCCTTTCGTTCCCGGTTCTTTGCCCGCCGTCTGCGCAGGACCCCTCCCTGAAAGGCTTTGCCTTTCCAATAACCGCCCCGCGCACTGCGGATTCAGTGAGATCCGGAAGGCGAAGCCTTTCTTCTCTTTACGCCTTTACCGATGTCCCGTCCGGCAGCCGTGCCAGCAGCCACCCCGGCTGATCGGAACAGCACGGATACTTTTTCGCCTTTTCCAGATTCACTTCCATCCCCCAGCCCGGCCGGTCGTTCGCCCACGCGAAGCCGCCGCGGATCTCGGCGCAGCCTTCGAAGACTTCCCGCACTTTCGGATCCGTCTCCATGCCGCACCACTCCTGAATCCCGAAGTTCACGGCGGTCAGATCGAGATGCACGTTCGCCATGTGCCCGATGGGAGAGACGTCGCCCGGTCCGTGCCATGCGGTCTTCACGCCGAAGGGCTCGCAGTATGCCGCCAGCTTGCGCGCGGGAGTGACCCCGCCGATCTGCGAGACATGACAGCGGATGAAATCGATCCAGCGGTTCTCGACGAGCGGCTGCCATTCCATCGGATTGTTGAACAGCTCCCCCATGGCGAGCGGTGTGGCGCAGGCTCCGCGGATCTTTTCAAACCACGCGCCCTGCTCGGGAGCGAGCGCGTCCTCGAGGAAGAACGGGCGGTACTCTTCGATCCTTTTGGCCAGCCAGACCGCGTCGACAGGATCCAGACGCTCGTGCACGTCGTGGCAAAGCTCCAGATCGTCGCCGAATTTCAGGCGTACGTGCTCGAACAGAGCCGGAACGGAGCGCAGATATTTCTTCGAATCGAAATACGCGCCGTCCGGACTGCCTTCGGGCGTGTTCAGCCAGGACTGCCTGCCTCCGTAGCCGCCGTACTGGATGCGGAGATACTGATATCCCTGCTCGATGAAAGCCGCCACCGTCTCGTCGACCCTGCCGAAGTCATTCCCGCCGGCATGCCGGTAGACCGGGACCGCCTGCCGGACCTTTCCTCCCCACAGCTGCCACACAGGCATGTTCGCCGCTTTTCCGGCAATATCCCACAGCGCCATGTCGCAGCCGGAGATCGCGTTGTTCAGGACCGGGCCGTTGCGCCAGTAGGAGGAATTCATCATCACGGACCACGCGTCGTTGACGGCGAGGGCGTCGCGGCCCCGGAGCAGCTGATCCATGTATTCCTCTATGGCAGTCACCACCGCCTTGTGCCGCTGGGTGAAGGTCGCGCAGCCGTATCCGTACAGCCCCGGCTGATTGGTGTCGATCCGGACGACGATCAGGTTGGAGCCCTGGGGCGCGGTCTCAATGGCCGTAACTTTCGTGATCCTGATCTCAGACATTGTCTTTTCCCTCCCGTTCCATCATTTTTTCATAGCTGTTCCGGACAAAACCGGTCTCCACCGGATACGCCTGCGCCCATCCCTCGGGAACTCCCGGCAGGGCAAATCCGCCGTCGATGCGCAGCGTTTCGCCGGTGATGTAGGATGCGCCGTCGCCGAGCAGGAACAGCGCAGCTTCGGCAATATCCTCTTCCGTTCCCTGCCGCCCGAGGGGCACCATTCCCGCGTAGGGATACTTCCGCGTCGTATCGTCCACATGGAAGATGTTGATCGCTCCGGGAGCGATGCAGTTCACGCGGATCCGATAGGGGGACAGCTCCAGCGCGAGGGACTTCGCCGAACGCTCGAGAGCCGCCTTCATGCCGCCGTAGCAGAAATCCGTCGTGGTGACCATCTGCCCGTGAACGGAGGTGATAAACAGTATGCTTCCCGCGATCCCTTCGCGGACCATCCAGCGGGCCGCCGCGCCCGCACAGAGCATCTGGCCGGTATACAGCGTCGCCGTCATGAAGTTGATGTCCTCCGCCGTGGCGTTCAGGATGCTGAACCGCCTGTCCTTCGCGGCGTTGCAGACGATGGCGTCCAGCCGGCCGAAATCCGCATGCGCCCGATCCACCAGCGCGGCGGGCGAATCGGGATCCCCCATCTCCGCCCGATAATACCGGACGGTCGCGCCGCGCTCTTCGATCTGCTTTGCGACCTTCGCGGCGCCTTCTTCATTGTTCCGATAACTGAACGCCACGTCCCAGCCGTGTTCCGCCATCGTGAGGGCGATCCCCATGCCGATCCCGTGAGAAGCTCCCGTTACCAGTACTGCCTTTCTGCTGTCCAATTCCGCCTCCTGTTTTTTCATGATCCTTGTCCGCTATGGCAGTGGTTTATCCGAGATCGATCCAGTACCGCTCCAGATCGACCCCTTCCTCCGGTTCATAGACGGTGGATTCGTAAACGCCTCCGTTTTTCAAAATCGTTCTTCTGCTGCCCTCGTTGCCGCTGCCGCAGGTGATCAATACTCTCTCCATGCCGAGCTTTCTGCATTCCGGCAGCGCCATTTTCAGCATCAGCGCCGCGTACCCTTTCCGCCGTTCGCCCGGCGCCACGGAATAGCCGATATGGCCTCCGAATTTTGCCAGATATTCGTTCAGATAATGCCTGACGTCGATCATGCCGACGATCTTCCGGTCTTCTTCCCGTACAAGCATATACTGCGTGGACGGGACCCGCCCCTCCGGCACGGTAAGGGGATCCTTATGCCTGTTGATATACGCGATCCAGTCCCGCGGGTCTTCGAATTTACGCAGCGCGCCCGTGCCGTCCATCGAATCGCCGCAGTCAAGGAATTCCTTTCGGTATTCGCGGATCTGCCGTTCATATTCCATAGAGGGTTCCGTCAGTTTCAGCTCAGTTTCCGCTTCTCCTGCTTCTTTCATCGATCCTCCCTTTCTTTTTCATCCTTTGCGCCCGTATGCCGCCGGCCGGAAAAATCCGTCCCGTCATCCGAGCGTCTCAAGGAGTTCGCGCCGCGCTTCGTCGAATACTTCGGCCGATCCGTCGTAATCGTCAAAGGTGCGGCACACTTTTTCTATGATCCGGACGGCGGCGTCCCGGTCGTCCATCATGCTAAGCAGTTCGTAATCCTGCGCCCCGGCGCGCTGGAGATGCCCGCGTACGGAGTACCACGGCCCATCGTCGCCTATGTAAACCACATGCGCGTTCCCGGCCGGGTACTTTCTTCCGTTTCCCGCCTCCGTGCAGACGTCCTGGATCCCTTCCCCCGGAGTGTAGGCGTGATATCCCCAGTGCAGGAATCCCGGGCAGCCGTATTTGAAGCACATCCACATCGGCATGCGGCTGACGGAAAGGGGGAGGTCGAGCACGCGGTTCATCGCGGCTCCCGCCGGGAATCCGCAGGTATAGATCCACATTTCCTCGCCCGTATCCTGGAGCCTTCTGAAATCGGCGAGATACTTTTCGTACACGGCCTGCTTCACGACCCACACGTCGCATGCGCCGGCGATGTCCGTCGTCTCCACCGGGTCGTTGATCTTCACACCGGGCATGGCCTGACGGCAGATCCCCGAAAGAGCGCGGTACGCGAGGCTGTTGGGAAACTGCGGCTCGTCGACCAGGCACTGCATGTACTTCTCCCGCCATCCGTTTTTCAGAACGCATT
>JAEEGL010440540.1_pt1 | contig 11680 bp, 12 predicted proteins | sample 9134231 | NCBI WGS metagenome assembly JAEEGL01 (sample SAMN16246548, study PRJNA631951) | gut metagenome | biome: gut microbiome; feature: rumen; material: fiber-attached | host: Bos | place: Iran: Karaj | collected 2018-10 | reverse complement strand
TGAGCCAGGATCAAACTCTCTAAAAAATGGTATCTCAACGAGCCTTCCGGCCCGCTAAAATCTTTTTAGAACTATCTTAGCTCTTTTAACGTCTCTGACGTCATTCTTTGGATACATCTCTCGATGCATCCCGAATTTACTGTTCCCTTTTCAGGGTAACTCAAATTCTCTCAAGGGTTCCTTTTTTGTTCGTCGTTGTTTAATTTTCAAGGTTCCGTGGTTGCCCTCATCGCTGAGTGCCTGCATATATTATCACAAGTTTTAATGCTTGTCAACACTTTTTTTCAAGTTTTTTCTACTTTTTTACAACGGCGCCGCGCCTATCGCAAACAAACCGAAAATACAAGGCCGGAACTGAACATTCCGGCCCCGTTTTGATTCATTTTTTTAACCGGACGAGCGCTGCGTCGATCTCTGCTTTGAACACTGTTTTTTCATCCGCAACGTCTTTCAGCGGCAGCAGTACGAAATCGCGTTCCCACACGCCCGGATGGGGCAGGCGCAGTTCTTCGGTATCGCGCGTTTCGCCCTCGTAAAGCAGCAGGTCGATATCGATCACGCGCGGGCCGTTTCTGAATTTCCGTACGCGCCCCATGCCGGCTTCGATACCGAGGCATACCCCCAGAAGCGCTTCGGGCGAAAGGGACGTTTGAACTCTGCCGCAGGCGTTGGTGAAATCCGGCTGGTCGGTATACCCCCAGGGCTTGGTGATATACATCCCGGAAAGCGCCTGCGGAGAAACCCCGGGGACGCGTTTAAGAGCATCCCACGCCGCACATACCGTTTTTTCACCGTCGCCGATATTGGAGCCGAAGGCAAGGTACGCCGTTTTAAGCATCCCGTTCCCTCCTCAGGTGCACGCCCATCCAGCCGAAATCCGCCTTGACCGGCGCTTCAGGCTTTTTGAGGGTGATCTCCACCGCGCGGATCTTTTTATACTGCCGCAATACGGTTTCGCACACCACCTGCGCGGCGCGCTCGAGAAGATCGTATTTTTCTGCGGTGAAACACGCGATCACGGTTTTGGCGATCCTGGCGTAGCTTACCGTATCGTTCAGGTCGTCCGTCTGCCCTGCGACAGACAGATCGAGCTCCACGGTGAGGTCGATCACAAAGGTCTGCCCGTTTTCTTTCTCTTCGGGGTTGACGCCGTGATACGCGAAGACGCGCAAACCGTTAATAAATATACTATCCATTATAGATCAGTTCTGGCGGTACGTGCTGAGGAAATCGCCCAGCGCGTTCATGGCCTTGGTGAGCTCGGCGGGTTCGGGCAGCATCACGATGCGGAAGTGGTCCGGCTTTGCCCAGTTGAAGCCGCTGCCCGGGATGATCATCACGTGCTTCTCGTGCAGATAATCGAAGGCGAACTGCTTATCGTTGGTGATGTTGAAGCGCTTTACGTCCAGCTTCGGGAACAGATAGAACGCAGCCTTGTTCTTCACGTAGGTGATGCCCTCAATGTTGTCCAGCGCTCTGCAGCAGGCCTCGCGCTGTTCGTACAGACGGCCGCCGGGCACCAGCATTTCCTGCGTGCTCTCGTTATCGGCGAGCGCCGCCGGGATCACCAGCTGCATCAGCGCGTTGGAGCACAGACGCATGGCGGCAAGCGCCACAAGGCCGGCGATGTAATCTTTGCCCTTTTCACGGTTGCCGCTGATGATCATCCAGCCGCAGCGGAAGCCGCACACGATGTGGGACTTGGAAAGGCCGTTGAACGTGATGCAGAAAAGATCCGGGCAGAGCTCCGCCAGAGAGGTATGGGGCACGTTATCCATGATCAGACGGTCGTAGATCTCATCGGAGAACACAATGAGATCGTGTTCGCGGGCGATATCGGCGATCTGCAGCAGAACCTCTTTGGGATACACGGCGCCGGTGGGGTTATTGGGGTTGATGATCAGGATCGCCTTGGTTCTGGACGTGATCTTGCTGCGGATATCGGCGATATCGGGGTACCAACTGCTCTGCTCGTCGCAGATGTAGTGCACCGGCACGCCGCCCGCGATATAGGCGGAGTTGGTCCACAGAGAATAGTCGGGCGACGGGATCAGGATCTCATCGCCGCTGTTGAGCAGCGCGGTGAGCGCCATGGAAACAAGCTCACTGACGCCATTGCCGATAAAGATATCTTCGTTGTTGATGTTGGGCAGGTTCTTTTTGAGATGGTACTGATAGATCGCCTCTCTCGCGGCGGGCATACCGCGGAGGTCGCAGTAGGCGGCGGCCTTATCCACGTTTTCGAGCAGCGCGTTCTTTACGCTGGCGGGAATGCCGAAGCCGAAGGTGGCAGGGTTGCCGGTGTTCAGGCGCAGCACGTCGATGCCGGCGGCGCGCATGCGGTTGGATTCCTCAAAAATGGGGCCGCGGATGTCGGAATGAACGTATTTCAGTTTTTCCGCGCGAAGGATTTCTTCCATGTGATCAACTCCTATATTATATTATACAGATTTATATTCTCCGTCAGGGCTGGACCGGAACGGGCCGCGCCTCGGTTTCGGATTCGATGGAAATAAAGTTGTTATGCGCAAAATACAGCGGATGCATGCGCAGCGGACGGCAGAAATCATCCACCGGCACATAGAGCTGCCCTTCGTTCAGCCGCAGGCAGGGGGCACGCATTTTCTGCCCGCCGTCTGCGGTCAGCATGACGTCGCTGTTTTCGGTAAATTCGGCAAAGCGACCGTAGATCTCAACGCGGATCTTCCCTGCCGAACGCACCGCCGTGCCGCCGGTAAAGCTCATCACCGCCCCGGGGCACAGGTACCATACGCCGTTCTTCTGCACGGGAAGCGTATGCTCGGTGCACATGCCCAGATCGTAGCCCTTGAATTTGAGGCGCGGGCGGTTGTAGCGCGGCGCGGGATCGATAGGCGTAATGATATCGTTTTTCTTATCTATAACACACCGGTCTATGATGCGGCCGTCTTCCAGATACGCGGTGAGCGTGCATTTATCGCCCGACACGTGTACGGTATGCAGCATGGAAAGATCGGTTTCGTGTTCGTAGGTTTTGGCGTTCCAGACCTTGGGCACCACGCGGGTACCGGGCGGGTTGCGGTTTCCGCTGCCCAGATTATAATGCACCGTACCCTCGCTCGGTTTATCGTAGAGCCCCTCGTCCCGGCGGGGGTAGGAACGGGCGAAGGAATGCTCATGCCCGGAAAACACGATATCGCATTTTTCGAGCCCCTCACGCAGCGACGGCCAGGTATCTTCGTTTTCGATGGTGGGCCCGGCATAGCAAACCGGGAAATGGTGCACGGCGAACTTCCAGGTTTTGGAGCAGGCATCCGCATCGGCAGAGAGCCACGCGTTCATCTCTTCGTAGCCGGAGGTGCCGAGCACGTTGAAATGCACGTTGCCGTAATCGAACGCGTAATTGGCGGTCTCCCACCCTTCGGGGCCGTTTTTGTTATAGGAACCGCAGAGCATGTTCGTGAAGTACTCGGCGTGCTCGGAATAATATTTGCCCTCGCCGGTATAATAATCGGCAAAGCCCATATCGTCGTGGTTGCCCATGCTGAACATCACGGGGATGCGCTCGGCGACCCCTTTCAGCCCGCCGAAAAGCCCGGTCCACTGGACGTCCGTCTGTCCGCAGTTGGTATTGTCGCCGCCGGTGAGGATGAACTCGCATTCCGGATGTCCGGAAAGAAACTTCAGTAATACCTCCCTGAGCGCGGTATAATCCGCCGGAGGCTCCGCGGAGCCGGTCTGGATATCGGATACGCAGAGAAACGTAAAATCGGTGATGTTCTCACGTGCGCTTCTGAAGGTATACAAAGGGCTTCTGCATTCTTCGCTGCCCACGGAATACTCATATTCGGTATCCGGCGAAAGCCCTTTCATATCCGCGAAGAAATAGAAGCTCTCGTCCATATCCGTACGAAAGCGGTTCACGGATGCATCCGCTCTTTGCCATGCTTCGCCGCTCCCCTTTTTACGGTACAGAGCGAAGCCTTCTTTCACGCTGACGTCCGTACGCCAGCGCACCGTTAAAGCGTACGCCGGATCGGTTTTGATTGAAAGCATGATCTGATCGGGCGTTTCGGACGACCCGCGGAAATTTTTCCATTCTTCTCGTGTCATGCGGCTGCCTCCGATGCCTGTTTTCTCAGTTTGCGCAGTTCCGGCGCCAGTAGAGGCACCGAGATCAGAAAGCTCAGAAGATCCGACGCGGGCTGCGACGTGATGGCGCCGGTAAGCCCGAACAAACGCGGCAGGATCAGGATGAGCGGTATAAACACAATTCCCTGCCGGGCGATCGCCAGCACGGTTGCTTTTACGGAATGGCCGAGGTTCTGCATCATCATGCTGCCCATCATGTAAAAGCCGGACAGCACCGCCGGGATGCACTGGTACCTGAGCGCCCTCACACCGATGTCAACGGTAGCTTCTTCACTTGAGAAAAAGCCGATGACGGGTTCGGCAAAGATAAAACCGAACACCGAACCGACAAACAGGATCCCGGTGGAAAACAGCACGGCAAAACGGAACGCTTTGAGCACCCGGTCCACCCGGCCTGCGCCGTAATTCATGCCGCACACCGGCTGGAACCCCTGCCCGATACCGATCACGATGGAGGCAAGGATCATCATCACGCGCGATACCACCGTCATGGCGGCAATGGCGTTGTCGCCGTAGGGCTTCAACGCATAATTGAGCAGTATGGTGGCAATGGATCCGATCACCTGCCGCATAAAGGACGGGATACCGCCGCGCAAAATCTCTTTCGCGACCGATCCGTTGAGACGGAAACGGTTCAGGTACAGCGGCATATTGCCGCCGCGGAAGGTGCAGAACACCAGAATACCGAAACCGATGATCTGGCTGCTCATGGTGGCGATGCCTGCGCCGGAAACGCCGAGGCCGCACACCGAGATCAGCAGCGGATCGAGCGCCATGTTCAGCAGCGCGCCGGAGCCGAGCCCCAGCATGCCGTGTTTCGCGTTGCCCTGGAAGCGCAGTTCGTTGTTCAGGCACAGCGCCGCCGTCTGGAAGGGCGCGGCGATCAGTATATATAAAAGGTATTCTTTCGCATAAGGAAGAATGGTATCGGTTGAACCGAGGAAGCGCGCCAGAGGCTCCAGAAACAGAAGCCCCGAAACGGAGATCACCGTTCCGGTGAGAAAGGCCAGCACTACGCCGGTAACCGCCATACGTCCGGAATCCTCGTAATTCTTTCTGCCGAGCTCCCGGGAGATGAAGTTTCCCGCGCCGTGGCCGAACATGAAACCGAACGCCTGGATCACAGCCATAAACGAAAAAACAACGCCCACCGACCCCACGGCGGAATCGCCGAGAACCGAAACGAAATATGAATCAGCAGCGTTATACACCGCGGTGATGAGCATACTTACCACTGCCGGCGCTGCCATGCGCAGCACCAGCGACGGGATCGGAAGCGTTGTAAGCCTTATAAACTTTTTTTCGCGGCTGTCCATTACACAGGATCACACAACCGTAAGAATGAGCGACGCGTCAAGGTTTTTGATCTCAACGAGATTGCCGATCTCGCTGCCGTCGTCGTCCGTTCCGATCATGAACTGGTTTACCATGCAGCTGACCGCGTACTTCTCCGCAGTGGCGTCTTCATTTACCTGAAGAGTGATCGAGAACAGGGCGGTTTCTTCAATGATATCCACCGTGGTGGTGCAAACGCCGGTATAGATCACCTGTCCCTCTTTTGAATTCGAATAACAGATGAGGTCCTGCACGTTGGCTTCATCCGTTTCGTAAAGAGAGAACACCTTATCGTCAAAGTATGTTTTGAACTGAAGGCAGGCAAGATTTTCGGCGTTGGATACGGTCCAGGTGACAGTTACCAGATCACCGGGGGCGACCTCGGACACGTCTGCCGTCATGTGGAGTTCCGGCAGTTCGGAACCTTCGGGATAGATCTTTTTGATCGCGCTGTCGCCCGCATTTGCCGTTGTGGCGCTGTCATTCCCCTGCGACGCCTCCGTTACCTGTGCAGTGGTATTGAGAGTGGTTTCGGTTTTTCCGCAGGCGCAGGTCAGAAGGAGCGACGCCGTGAGCAGCGCGAGCAGCAAAACAGCAACTGTTTTTTTCATGATGCGATATCCTTTCTGCCCGGTAATCAGACAAAATCCTTCAGCCGCTTGGAGCGGTTCGGATGGCGAAGCTTTCTGAGCGCCTTCGCCTCGATCTGGCGGATACGTTCACGGGTAACGTTGAATTCCTTGCCCACTTCTTCGAGCGTGCGCTGATGCCCGTCCTCAAGGCCGAAGCGCAGGGTGAGCACCTTCGCCTCACGGGGGGTAAGGGTGGAAAGCGCAAGGGCGATCTCTTTTTTAAGCATGCTCTGCGAGGCGGCTTCCGCGGGGGCGAGGGCTTCCTCGTCGGGGATGAAATCGCCGAGGTGGCTGTCTTCTTCTTCGCCGATGGGGGTTTCAAGCGAAACAGGCTCCTGCGAAACGCGCATGATATCGCGCACTTTATCGGGCGCCATATCGAGGACCGCGGCGATCTCGTCGGCGGAGGGCTCCTTGCCGTTCTGGTGAAGAAGCTGGGAATTCGCCTTTTTTACTTTATTGATGGTTTCCACCATGTGCACAGGGATACGGATGGTACGGGCCTGGTCGGCGATGGCGCGGGTGATGGCCTGCCGGATCCACCACGTGGCGTATGTAGAGAACTTGAAGCCCTTGGTGTAATCGAATTTTTCAACGGCCTTGATGAGTCCGAGATTGCCCTCCTGAATCAGATCGAGGAACTGCATGCCGCGGCCGGAATACTTTTTGGCGATGCTGACCACCAGACGCAGGTTCGCTTCCACAAGGCGCTTTTTGGCGGCCTTATCGTCCTGCGCAATCTTGATGGCGAGCTCGATCTCCTCTTCCGGGGTGAGCAGCGGGATCTTGCCGATCTCTTTCAGGTACATTTTTACGGGATCGTCGATGGCAAGGCTCTTGTTGTCCTCGGTGCCGTCCAGCCCCTGCGCGGCGTCGGTATCGAAGCTGAGGGAATCGATGGCGTTCTCGTTCATGTCGTCGATCAGTTCGATGTTGTTCGCCTCGAGCATATCGTAGAGCTTGTCCAGTTCGTCGATATCAAAATCCATTTCGAGGATCATGCTGTCGATGTACTGGGTGGAGAGCTTGCCGGAGGCTTTGCCTCGTTCGATCAGATGGCTGATCGCCGTTTTTTTGTCGTGTCCTTCCATGTGCGTTCACACTCCTGATTTATTTCTTTTATTTTCAAAAAACTTTACAAAGTCCGCATCGGACAGTTGCGCCCCGTCCGGGACCGTTTTTTTCAGTTTTTCTTCCGCCAGCGTTCTGATGCAGTCTTCAAATTCGGCGGTGGTACCGGCGATATTCGCGCCGAGCGTCTGCAGGTACGCGAGCATACTGATCTCTTCGTTGGAATTATCTTCGGCGAAATACGAAAGATCCAGCGGGCGTTTGTTTCTGATGCGTTCGCCGATCCCCTCGAACAGATCGCGGTTCACTTTGGTAACGAAGCTGTCTGCGCTCAATTGCCCCGCGTAACGGGAAAGATAATCGGGGTTCAGAAGAAGCGAGGCGAGAATGGTTTCTTCCGCCTTGCAGGCTCTGAGATTGGCGCGCCGTTCGGGGTTCGGGATCTTGCCGCGGTCGTCGCCGGCGGCCTCCCTCGCCCGGGAATCGAATTCTTCCCACTGTTTGCGGCGGTTCAGGCTCTTTGCGGTTCGCTGCACCGTTTCGGCAATGGGTTCGCTCCGGGTGCCGGTGATCTCCGCCACGCGCGATATATAAATGTTTCTTTCTACGGCGTTTGAAATATTTGCAAGTATCGTAACGGCTTCGTTGATAAAACCGAGCTTGCCGTCGTCGGTATTGATATCGTATTTCGCCATTGCCCTTGATAATGCATATTCTGTATCGTTCTGGGCGTTGGTGATCAGAGAGGACATTTTTTCTTTGCCCTCGGTTTTGATGATCTCATCAGGGTCTTTGCCGCCGGTAAGGTTCATCACCCGCAGCTTCATCGGCGCGTTCGCAAGCATTCTGAGGGCCCGCTGGGTCGCATTCTGGCCCGCTTCATCCGAATCGAAGCTCAGTATCAGTTCGTCGCAATAGCGGGACAATAGACTTATCTGGTCCTGCGTGAAAGCGGTGCCCAGCGCCGCCACGGCGTTCGTGAAGCCCGCCTGGTGCATGGCGATCACGTCCATGTAGCCTTCGCACAATATCAGCTGCCGCCCGGGCACGTTCTTTGCAAAATTGAGGGCGTAGATGCCCTGCCCTTTTTTATAAACTACGGTAGTTTCGGTGTTCACGTATTTCGGCTTGCTGTCGTCCAGCACACGGCCGCCGAAAGCGACCACGTTGCCGCGCAGATCCACAATGGGGAACATCAGCCGGTTGCGGAACGCATCGTACGCATGGCCGTTTTTTCCCTGACGGGCAAGGAAGAACGCCACAAGCTCGCTTTCGGTGAACCCCTTGGATTTCAGGTATTTGAGGAGCGCATCCCACGTATTGGGGGCATATCCGAGGCCGAACCGCTTTACGGTTTCGGGGGTAAGCTGCCGTTTCTTGAGATACGCACGCGCTTCTTTCGCGCTTTCGGTTTTGAGGCAGCCGCAGAAAAAGCGGGCGGCCTCACGGTTGGCTTCGTAACAGCGGCGGCGCAGGCGCAGGGCCTCGTCGTCCACCGGGTCGATAGGCATATTCATGCCCGCGCGCTCGCAGAGATACCGCACGGCTTCAACGTAATCGAGCCGCTCGATGTTCTTCACAAAGGTGATCGCGTCGCCCCCTGCCCCGCAGCCGAAGCAGTAATAAGACTGGGTATCGCGGTAAATAAAAAAGCTGGGCGTTTTTTCGGAATGGAAGGGACACAGTGCGCTCGGCCTGCTGGAACCGCGGTTGCGGATCTCGGTATACCTGCCCACGAGCTCTTCCAGATCGGTCCTCGCCCGGAGCTCGGCTATAAAATCGTCGCTGAATCGCATCCCTTCGCCTCCTTTGCCTCATTCCTACCCTATTATACGAAAAAGAATGCAAAAACCCTTTAATTTTTTCAAAAAAATTTAAACATCAAATTTATCATATTTTTCCGCTGTTTTCCGCACCGTGACGGCGCCGTTGGAGATCTCGGCAAGTTCCTTTATAAAAGCTTCTTCGTTTTCGCACGGGATGCGGAAGGATATCTGCACGTCCGCTTCAAAAGAGATATCTTCGGTCACGCAGCCGTGCTTTTCAAGCAGGCGGCCGAACCGCTCGTAAAAAGCGTAGGGGCAGGGGCACGCCATGGCGGCGCATTTGCGCATGCGCACGATCCCGGCTGCTTCCACGCCCAGAACGGCGGACTGCGTATAGGCGCGCACAAGGCCGCCGGTACCGAGCAATATACCGCCGAAATAACGGGTGACCACAATGATGCTGTCGGTAAGGCCACGGCCTTTGAGCACCTGCAGCACGGGCATGCCGGAGGTGCCGGAGGGCTCGCCGTCGTCGCTGTAGCGGGCGTATTCCGGCTGCCGCACCTGAAACGCGAACACGTTGTGCGTGGCGTCAGGGTACTGCCTGCGGATCTCCTGAATGAAGGCGTTCGCCTCTTCGGCGCTCTCCACGGGCGAAGCGTGGGCGATGAAGCGCGATTTATTCACGGTATACTCGGCGTCCGCCGCGGCTTTGAGCGTTAAGTAGTCCATAGTATCACCTATACGAAAAATGGGCTGCAGCAGCGCAGCCCGGTTTGTTTTGCCTACAGGGAAAATTCCCCGTTTAGTTGTTACCCATATTATAACGCTTCTTGAATCTGTCAACGCGTCCGCCGGTGTCAACAAGCTTCTGCTTGCCGGTGAAGAAAGGATGGCAGTTGGAGCAAATATCTACGCGCATATCGCCCTTGGTGGAGCAAGTTTCGTAGGTAGCGCCGCAGGCACATCTGACAACACAAGGCTGGTAGTTGGGATGGATTCCCTGCTTCATAATACGTTTCACCTCTTTCGCTGTTTCTTCAACATACAAAAACAGTCAAAATATGAAAACGGGTAAGAATTTCATATTTCCGCTTAAATAGTGGAGATAGTATAGCACAGTGTTTTTGAAAAATCAATACCCAAATGCGGAAATTTTTAATGAAATTAATAGGTCGTTTTCAGCTTGATCCAGAGCTGGCTCTGCAGCTCCAGCGTTTCGGACGGGAGATTGATGAACACCTCGCACTTGTCGAGCACTTCCTGGGGAGGATACACCATGGTATCATTCTGCGTCTCCTCATCCAGCAGCTTGAAGCTTTCCACCTGCGGGATCGCGTAGCAAACCTCTTCCGCGTTGATGGCGGCGATCTCGGTATCGCACATGAAGTTGATAAAGGCCTCGGCCTCTTCTTTATGGCGGGTGGTTTTCAGCACGCACATGGAATCGAAGAAACGGTTGGCGCCCTCCACGGGCACGTATGCGGCGATATCTTCGTTGTCGTCCATGATGCTCATCGCGTCGCCGGCATAATAAGGCGCGATCCACGCCTCTTCGCCGATGATCTTATCGAACACCTGGTCCATTACGTAGGCCTGCACCAGCGGTTTCTGCTCGATGAGCTGCTCTGCGGCGGCTTCCCATTCGGCGGGGTCGGTGGTGTTCATCGAGTGCCCGAGGCGGGAATGGGCAAGGGCAAACGCATCGCGCGGGTTATCGAACATTAAAATCTTGCCCGCATATTTCTCGTTCCACAAAAGCTCAAGGCTCTCGTCCGCCACATCTTCTTCGTCCACATATTTGGTGTTGTATACGATGACCACGGTACCCCAGGTATAAGGGACGGAATACTTGTTGTCGGGGTCGTAATCCAGCCCCTTGTACTCTTCGCCGATATACTGATAATTGGGGATGTTGTCAAAATTCAGCTCCGCCAGCATATCCTCTTCGATCATCTTGGAGATCATATACTCCGAGGGGATGATCACGTCGTAAGACGCTGCGCCGGAAACGATCTTGGAATACATCTCTTCGTTGCTGGCGTAGGTGGTGTAGTTCACCTTGATGCCGGTGCGGGCAGTGAATTCATCCAGCGTGTCGAGATCGATATACTCGCCCCAGTTATATACGTTGAGCGTGGCGGTATTCGTCAGTCCGCCCCCGCCGCAGGCACAAAGAGAAACGAGAATAAGAGCAACAAGAAGGAGCGCCATTGCTTTCTTTTTCATCTTTACGCCTCCTTACGCTTTCTTTTCGGCCTTTTTGGGCTTTTTGAGATTCACCACGAGCATCAGCGCGAGCACCACCGCGAACAGCAGCGTGGAAAGGGCGTTGAGCTTGAGGTTATAAGGCTTTTTGGTCATGGAGTAGATCGTGATCGGCAGCGTCTGGAAGGTGGCGCCGGAGTTGAAGTAAGAGATCACGAAGTCGTCCAGCGAAAGGGTGAACGCCATAATGAGGCCGGATACGATGCCGGGCATGATCTGCGGGATCACCACTTTTCTGAACGCGCTCATAGGCGGGCAGCCGAGATCCAGCGCCGCGTAATAGATGTTCTGGTCCATGCCCCTGAGTTTCGGCAGCACCGAAAGCACCACGTACGGGATGTTGAACGTGATATGCGCGATCAGCAGGGTGCCGAAGCCCATTTCTGCATTGTGGAACTAGTCCAGCGCGAAAACGAACAGAGTCATTATGGAGATGGCGGTTACGATTTCGGGGTTCACAACGGGGATGTTGTTCAC
>JAEEGL010034643.1_pt1 | contig 11680 bp, 12 predicted proteins | sample 9134231 | NCBI WGS metagenome assembly JAEEGL01 (sample SAMN16246548, study PRJNA631951) | gut metagenome | biome: gut microbiome; feature: rumen; material: fiber-attached | host: Bos | place: Iran: Karaj | collected 2018-10 | reverse complement strand
CCTAAATCTCTCATTTCTTTTAAAGAATTAATTAATCTTTGATTATCTCTTTGATGTAGACCTATAGATGGTTCATCAAGTACATATAATACACCAGTTAATCTTGAACCTATTTGTGTAGCAAGTCTAATTCTTTGTGCTTCACCACCTGATAATGTACCTGCATCACGTGATAAAGTTAAATAAGATAATCCAACGTTTATCAAAAAACTTAATCTATCATGTATTTCTTTAATAATTAATCTAGATATTTCTTCTTTCTCTTTAGATAATTTTAAATTAGTTAAGAAATTATCTAAATCACTTATAGATAAACATGTAACTTCATAGATATTTTTGCTACCTATTTTAACACATAAAACTGAATCATCTAATCTAGCACCATGACAAGTAGGACATTCTAAATCTGTCATATATCCAGATATCCAGTCTCTTATCCATCCACTTTTAGTTTCAACATATCTTCTTTCTAAATTAGTTATAATTCCTTCATATGTATCTTTTGTATTTCTTGTATTACCATTTTTAGCTATATATTTAAAATCTATTAGATCAGGTGTACCATATAATAAGATATCTAATTTATCTTGAGGCATCTTTTTAATTGGCATATCTAAATCTATATCATAATATTTAGCCACAGTATTTATTTGAGTTGATATAATGCTACCCGGATCATCTAGGTTAAGTACTACTATACCACCTTGATTAACTGATTTATCTTTATCAGGAATAACTAAATCTAAATCAATTTTTTGTTTAACACCTAAACCCTTACAATCAGGGCATGCACCATAAGGAGCATTAAATGAAAACATTCGAGGTTCTAGTTCAGGAAGTGAAAAGTCACAGTTTGGACACGCATATTTTTCACTCATAACTATTTCATTAGATCCGATAACATCTATTACTACTTTACCATTCGCTAATTTAGTAGCTGCTTCAATAGATTCATATAAACGACTTCTTATATCTTCTTTCATAATTAATCTATCTACAACGACATCTATATTGTGTTTTTTATTTTTTTCTAGATTAATTTCTTCAGTGAGTTCAAAATCTTCGCCATCTATTCTAGCTCTTATATAACCATCTTTTAATAAACTATTTAATAAATCTTTATGAGTACCTTTTTCACCATGAATAATAGGTGCCATTACTCTTATTTTAGTACCGATATCTAACTTTAATATTTGATTAGTCATTTCTTCTACTGATTGACTAGAAATTGGCTTATTATGGGTAGGACAATAAGGTGTACCAACTCTTGCATATAAAAGTCTTAAATAATCATATATTTCTGTTACTGTACCTACTGTACTTCTTGGATTTTTATTAGTTGTTTTTTGATCTATTGATATAGCTGGTGATAATCCTTCTATAGAATCTACATCAGGTTTATCTGATCCACCTAAAAATTGGCGTGCATAACTACTTAAGCTATCAATATATCTTCTTTCACCTTCTGCATAAATCGTATCGAAAGCTAGTGATGATTTACCACTACCAGATACACCTGTCATAACAATAAGTGAATCTTTAGGTAATTCGATATCAATATTTTTTAAGTTATTTTCACGTGCGCCTTTAACTATTATCTTGTCCATAATAACACCTCACTTTTAGTATTATACCAAAAATTATAATTTTTTATCATATATAATCACAAAAACACATTAAATTAATGTGTTTTTATCCCATTCTTTCACCACATACCAAAGGATTTATCGTTCTTTGTTTTACTTTTGGTTTTTCATATCCTGTAGGAATATTTTTCTTTTCCATATTATAAAAATCATGTAACATATTTTGAATATCTCTATTATCTATTTTATTAAATATATCTAATACTTGTTTTTCTGTCATTGTATATAATGAATTATAATCTACATAACCACTTTTTATAGCAAAAGCAGTAATATTAGCAAGTAATTCCATCATATAACTATCTGATCTAGAAGTGCATAATACATATATATCATTATTGATAAGTAATGCATCAACAGCTGCGTCTTCATTATTGAATCCAATTTCAGGATTACCATCTTCATTTTCATATACATCTAAACTATCGACAATCTTATCAATTTTTTCTTCATCTACATTTTTAGTCCAACTAATACCTGTTAATATAATTCCATCTATTCTATCCGCGCATAATTTAGGTCTTTCTAAATCTACTACTGAATATTGTTTGAAATTAATAATATCTGATACATTAACATTATCCTCTTTTAAAGCATTAGCTAAATCCACATTATTACCAAGTATATCACCTATATATTTTTCAGTACTTTCTTGTACTAAATAATCACCATTCATATAATCAATTACATGTGAGAAGCATGGTGTTGATACATCGTGATGCAAAGCAGCTATAGTTGCGTTTTTATCACCTGTAAGTTTCCATGTCATCAAAGCAGTAGTTAATGAGTGATCATATCTTGATATTGGTTCTTTAAAATCATACATGTTTTTTGATGCATAATCCATACCACATAAATAAGTTATATCTTTTAAACGCTTTATATATGGTAATTCTAAATATTTCTTTAGAAATTCTGGCATATCATCTATTTTAAGTTTCATTTTGTAATAATCTAGTAGTCCCATAAAACACCTTCCTATATAATTCTTTTAAGATTTAGTGAAGCATCATATAATTCATTTTTATTAATTTTATATGTATCTTTACATATATTAATCGCTTCTTTCATACTACAGTTATTTTCAACCATAGTATTAACTAATAATGCCTCGTTTTTTAAAGCGACGTTGCCTTTAATTGTATCATTTTTATATTTAATAATCAATACATATTCGCCTTTTTCACTATTTTGATTATTATTTAATTCATTTAATACATCTATAGCTTTCCCTCTATATATTCTTTGATGTACTTTAGTTAAGTCGTTGCATAAGCATACTTCAGGATTTTCTAATTTTTCATTAATTATTTCTAATGAACTTTTAATTCTTTTTGGAGATTCATAAAATACAAATAATTCATATTTGCTATCTTTAATACTATCTAATATATCATCTATTTCTTTTTTAACTCTAGGTATAAATCCTAAGTAAGTAAATGTAGTTATATCAAAACCAGATATAGATAATGCTGTAATAACGGCAGATGCACCTGGATTGGCTATAACATTAATATTATTTTCTATAGCTTTTTTAATAATATAAGTACCAGGATCATTTATACATGGTGTGCCCGCATCAGATATAACCGCGATATTTTTACCACTTTTAAGTTCATCAATTAAAAAATCTGATTTATTATTTTCATTAAATTTATGATATGAAACTAATTTACTCTTTATATTATATTCTTTTAATAATAAACCTGATACTCTTGTATCTTCACACGCAATAATATCAACATTTTTTAATGTTTCAACTGCATTATAACTAATATCTTTTGTATTACCTATTGGTACTGAAACAACATATAAATTACCCATAATATCTCTCCATTCCTAACATATTTTACCACATATTTTATTATTTTAATATGATTATTTTTAATAATATTGAACATACTATATCTAGGAGGAATATTATGACAGAAAAAGAATTATTATATTATGAAGATGCAGTTAATCATGAGAAAAATACTATAGATATATGTAAATTTATTATTGACGCAATTACTGATGATGAACTAGCTGATTTCATGGGAAAACAAATGAAAAAACATGAAGAAATAAAAGAAGAACTTATATGTAGGATGGAGGAATTATTAGATGAATAATAAATTATTATATGAGACAATGTTATTAATATTAAAAAGTAATATGGAAGTTTATACTCATGGTACATTAGAAAGTTCAAATAAAGAAGTTAGAAAAACTATTCAAAAAGGATTAGAAACAACTTTAAAACTACAAAATGAACTATATTCTAAAATGGAAGAATATGGATGGTATCAAGTTCCAAATATTGAAGCTAAGGATATTAATAAAACTTTAAAAAAATTATGCCAAAATTAAAATAGGTTTAACCTATTTTTTATTTGCAACAAAATGACTTTGTGATATAATAAATATCATCAGAGGGATAGTTATGAAAGTATTTGTTAATAATAAAGTTTATATAAGCAATCATGATATAGAATTTTTATTAAAGAAAAAGTTTTGTATGCCTGATACTGTTAAATATGAACTTGATAAAGAACTTGTGAGAAAATTAGATAATGAAAAAGTAGAAGATGAACATGATTTTATAGAATTCACAAGTGATGAAGCAAAAGAATTTTTCAATAATTTAGGATTTATCATCAATTATGATGATGTAAAAAATATGGGCATAAAAGAATTAAAAGACGAAAAAAAAGAAATACAAAACGAGTATAAAAACAAATCAGAAACTGATTTTAAAAAATTAAACGCGGATAATCCTGAAATTATGGCAATGTATAATCTAGAAATTGATGAATTAAATCAATCTATAAAATCATTAGACGAAATAATTGAATACAAAAAAGGAAAATTGAATATTGATATTCCTAAAAAGTATAGCAAAAAAGAACTTGAGAGAAGAAACGCCCTAATTTACTTTTTAGCATCTGGGCATAATACTGATATTTTCAATGGAAAGATCCAATCTGTTACGTCAAGAAATGATGAATACTATGACGATGATGAGGAAATTGGCGATGATAAGACATATAAAAAATAACATGTACGTGCAAGTATGTGATATCGACTATATATTGAACAATGAACACTTATTAACTGAAGAAATATCAAGTGAATTAATAGATATTCGTTATAATCTTGGCAAAAGAGCTAAACCAACTGATTTTGTGGTAATCAATGATGGAGAACATGGAACTGAACTATATATATTATTTTCATTTTTTGATAATTTTGTAGATTATGATATGTACATTGATAAAACCATAGATGAAATCAAAACCGAAATTGATTTAGTAATATCTAAAATAAGGCAAACAGAAATCCGCTACAACAATACGGGACATGAAAAAGCTAAAGTAACTTATCTTTCTAATAATGAATATATGTTTAAAAAGATATATGATTTAAATAATATCATAGAATATAAAATAGGAAAAGCAAAATTTCATATTCCAGGTGAAGAACAAGATAGAATTGCTGCAGCACAAAAATCTATTCATTTAATATAAAATAGGTTTACCCTATTTTTTTATTTGCAACCATATAAGTTTATGATATAATATCTCTTGTCAAAGGTGATATATAGATGAAAGTATTTGTTAATAATAAAGTATATATTAGTAATCATGATATAAAATTTTTATTAAGAGAACATTATGCAATGCCACTAATTGTATTATTAGAAATTGATGATAGATTTGTGGAAGACTATGATAAACTACTCAGATCAAAAATTCATGATTTTATGTCATTTACCTCTGAAGAAGCAAAAGAATACTTTAAAGGTCTAGATTTCATTATTGACTATAATGAATTTAAAGATAAAAGTGTTGATGAATTAAGATTTGAACAAAAGATAAATGAAATAAATAAAAAACGTATAGAAAATACTTTACCTACTTTAAGTGGTTATAGTGTACAAGAAGCTGAGTTAAAACTTGCCAAATATGGGCATATTATATATTCCTTTGGCGAGTTAATCAATTATAAAAAAGGTACATTAAGATTTAATATACCACGTCAATATAGTAAAAATGATATTAAAAGATTGAAATTCGTATGCAGTATGTTTAACAATGGGAAAAATTCAAGAGGCCATGAAACAAGGTAACATATTTTATAGAAAGAAGGAAATAAAATGTATAGGATAATAAATAATAGATTATATGTACAAGCTAAAGATCTTGATTATATATCTTATATGGGATTAGATAAAATTAATAAATTCCCTAATGATTTAGAAAATATGATTAGAGGAATTACCGATAGAATTGACGATTATACATTTGTTCCTTTTAAAGATGAAGAGGATAAAAATTCGTTAAATAAAGTATTAGACTCATTTGCTATAGACTATGATAAATATCAAGATTATTCACTTGGTGAAATAGAAAATGAAATATCATGTATTAAAAAAGAAATGGGAAAATATACAAATGATGAGAAAAAATATGATGAATGGTTAATTAGAAGAAATCTAGGACACATGATTGGTGATTTTGAATTTTTATACAATTTTAAAAAACATGGATTTGGAGTTGTACCATTTGAACCTAGAAAAGCTCCTGATAAAATTATTAGACTATTTTAAAAGAAGGATTACTCCTTCTTTTTTATTTTGTTTTTGGTGCAAATTTTTTTGCGAATTCTTTATTTCCATCATTAACCAAATCAGTCACTGTAAATTGGTGTGGCAATTCAGCTGACTTTTGTTCTAGATAACATTGTACTTCTAAAAATAGTGTAACGGCATCGCTGTAATGTCCTGTCCCATAACTTGGAATATCCGTATACCCTTTTACTATTAACTCACCAGTAAGTTCACTTCTTGTATAATTATCTTTCAATTCAATAAATTCACGTTGCTTATTACTCCATATTGGTGTAATAATTTTAAATGATACTGGATCCAAACCATATATCAAGTTATCTTTTATATCAGAATTATTAGAGGCAGTTAACTCATCTTCGACAAATACTGCATCTCTTCCAACAATCTCATTTAAAGACTTAGATATACAAGCATGCCTATAATTCCTTGTAGCGCCATATTCAACACTAAATATGCATTGTCCACCTGCTGATAAAATTATATATGAATTATCAGCTATTCTTATAATATCCCAGCACTTGTATAAGTCTCCTACTTTCAATGTATCACCATGTTTTGATACTACATAATCAACAAACTGTTTAGAGTATAAACCATAATTTGTTGAAACTGGAATTTTTTCACTAATTAAAAAATGTGTTTCATTTTCCAAATCATATTGTGTAATAAAAGATGTAGCTTTCACATCAAAAATATGTAATACCTGATTATCTGATTTTCTTTCTAATATTATTTTCCCTAATCCTTCAGTGTATTTAAAATCATATTTATCATCATCATATTTAATAACTAAGTCAGGTTCATTCCAACTTTCTCTTGATATTGTTAAATATTTCATAAAAACCCTCCACTAATTTATTATTATAGCATATGCATATTTAATTTCAAAGAAAAAAGAAGATTTCTCTTCTTTTTTAATGCTTAGATATTTTAAATTCTGCTTCAAGACCATTTATATCAAATTTATCTGATACATTATCTTGTTTTTTAAATGATAAAGCTAATGTTTCACCTTTGATGTAATCATTGAATACATCTAATGTCTTATCAATCATTTCATCACCATTATATAAAACATCAATTCTATCAGTGATTACTAAGTCAGCTTCTTTTCTTAAACTTTGAATTTTTCTAACTATTTCTCTCGCGATACCTTCCATAATTAATTCATCAGTTAATGTTGTATTTAAAATTATACAAGTATTCGCATTTGTACTAGAAGCATAACCTTCTTTAGATACGATATTTATAAGTACCATATCATTAGTTACTTCCATATCTTCATCAGCAACTTTAATAGTTAAACCACCATTTTTAATCTTATCGATTTCAGATGTTGAAAGTTTTGATAACGCAGCTTGGAAATCTTTAATTTTACTTCCTAATGTCTTACCTACTTCTCTAAAGTTAGGTTTAACTTCATAGTCCATGTATTCTGTTAAATCATCAATATATGTAATATTTTTAACATTTAATTCTTCTTTAATTACTCCCTCTAGATCACCAATAATATCTTTATCATTAGCTGGAACAATTACTTCACTGATTGGTTGTCTAACTTTGATTTTAACATCTTCTCTGGCATCTCTACCTAAAGAGCAAATGTCTCTTACTAAATCCATACGTTTTTCAACTTCTTCATTTATTAATGATTCATCATATTTAGGGAAATCAGCTAAATGTACTGATTCACTATCAGTTAAACATCTATAAATTTCTTCAGATATATATGGAGTAATAGGCGCGACTAATTTAGCTAAAGTAACTAATACTTCATAAGTAGTTAAGTAAACTGCTTTTTTATCTTCTGTTAATTCAGATTCCCAGAATCTTCTTCTGTTACCTCTAATATACCAGTTAGATAAATCATCATTTAAGAAATCTACTACTTTTCTTGTTACTGGAGTTAAATCATATGCCTCATATGATTCTGTTACTTCTTTAACTAATCTATTTAATTTAGATAGTAACCATTTATCCATAATGTTTCTTTTACTAACTGGAATATCATAATCTCTTGGATCAATATTATCAGCATTAGCATACATTTGGAAGAATGAATAAGTATTTTTAAGTGTAGAAATAAACTTAGAATATACTTCTTTTAATGCTTCTACATCAAACTTCAACGGAGTCCATACTGGAGATGCATATAACATATAGAATCTTACATTATCAGCACCATATTCTTCCATAATAGATGATGGATCAATAATATTACCTGTTGATTTACTCATCTTTTTACCATGAGCATCTAACATCATATCATTAACAACAACATTTTTAAATGATGATTCACCAGATATAATAGTTGAAATAACTAATAATACATAGAACCATCCTCTTGTTTGGTCTACACCTTCAGCTATGAAATCAGCTGGGAATTGTGATTCAAATAATTCTTTATTTTCGAATGGATAATGGAATTGAGCATATGGCATAGAACCACTATCAAACCATACATCCATAACATCTTTTACCCTATCCATAGTTTTACCACATTTTGGGCATTTAATATGTAGGTCATCTACATATGGTCTATGAAGTTCGATACTTCTTACATCTACATCTTCAATAACTTTTTCTTGTAACTCATCTAGTGAACCAATAACGCACTTCTCACCACATTCACAAGTCCAGATAGGCATTGGACATCCCCAATATCTATTTCTTGAAATTCCCCAATCAACCATATTTTCAAGCCAATTAGCAAATCTCTTTTCACCGATATAATCTGGATACCAATTAATCTTTTTATTTGCTTCAATAATTTTATCTTTGCAAGCTGTAGTCTTAACATACCATGCTGGTTTAGCATAATAAATTAATGGACTCTTACATCTCCAACAATGTGGATAATCATGTGTTAATTTAATCTTTTTAAATAATTTATCATTTTCTTTTAAGTATTTAACTATTTCAATTTCAAGTTCAGGATCAGTTACTAATCTACCCTTCCAAGGTCCTTCAGTATAACATCCATCTTTACCTACTGGGTTAACGAATCCAATACCATTTTCACGGCATACTCTATTATCATCTTCACCATATGCAGGGGCAATATGAACGATACCAGTACCATCTTCAGCAGTAACATAGTTATCAGCGATTACTTCGAATGCTTTACCTTCTACTTTAACAAATGGAAGTAATTGATCTACTTTAATACCTACTAAATCAGAACCTTTATAAGTTTCTAATACAGTATATTCTTCACCTAATACTTTAGTAGCTAATGATTCAGCTAAGATAAATTTATATCCTTGGCTCTCTACTTTAATATATGTTAATTCTGGATTAACACAAATAGCCACATTAGCGATTAAAGTCCATGGTGTAGTTGTCCATACTAAGAAATATACATCTTCATCAGATTTTTTGAATGGAACGATTACTGTATTAACAGAATCTTGTTGATATCCTTGTGCGACTTCATTAGAAGATAATTCAGTTCCACATCTAGGACAGTAAGGTAAAACTTTATTTCCATAATAGATTAAACCTTTCTTATCCATTTCTTTTAAAATCCACCATTCAGATTCAATGAATTCATTATCACATGTTACATAAGGGTGTTCACAGTCAATAAATTGTCCCATCATATCTGTGATTTTCTTAACTTCATCTATATTAGTAGCTGTTTCCTTATTACATTCTTTACAGAACTTTTCAATACCAAATGATTCAATATCAGATTTATTTTTAAAACCTAATTTCTTTTCTACGTTAACTTCAATAGGTAATCCATGTGTATCAAGACCAATCTTTCTTAATACTCTATATCCTTGCATTGTTTTATATTTAGTGAATGCATCTTTTATAGTCTTCGCGAATACATGGTGAATACCTGGTTTAGCATTGGCATAGATTGGTCCATCATAAAATACATAGTCAGGACATCCCTCTCTATTATCGATACTCTTTTCAAATGTATTTGCTTTTTTCCAACTTTCTAATATAGTTTTTTCTACTTCATATGTTCCTCTTTTGTCTAGTTCTTTAAACATAATATCATCTCCTTAAATAATAAAAAAACTAGTCATCCATAAAGGACGAACTAGTCGTGGTACCACCTTAATTCGTAGCATATAGCTACCTTGACACTATAACGCGTGACCGTTTATATCTTATCCACATAAAACATCAGAAGTGATTTATATATTACTTTCATATTAGTTTACACCAAACACTAACTCTCTATAAATCCCATAATATATCGTCTTCATCATATGTTTTTAAAAATCGAATTTCTCAATATCATCTATCATATCCATTTGAAGTTGTAGTTGATCTTTAAGCTTTCTTTTAAATAAAATTGCATTTTTCCTTAACATTTCTGCTTCTCTTTCGATTTTATCAGCCTTAATTAAAGCATCATTCACAATCCTATCTGCATTACGTTTAGCTTCTTCTAAGATGAACTCACTTTCCTTAATAGTATTAAGTCTCATTTGTTCACTTGTTTTTTGAGCCATCATAATAGCTTGTCTTAAAGTATCATCCATTCCTTCATATCTTGAAAGTTTATCTTTCAAATCAGATATAATGGATTCTAATTCTTTAATTTTAGTATCTTGTTTTTTTGATAAATTTATAACTCTTTCAGTCTGAACTATAATGTTATCAATAAATTGGTTAACTTCCTCTGGATTATAACCATGAAGTGTTTTTGAAAACTTTTCCATATCTCACCTCTGGTGTCATCTATTCTAACACAATTTATCTTATTTTACAATACTACCATTCAATATTTAAATCATCTTTTTCTTTTGGTTCTTTATCGTCTTTATCTCCAGATATTTTTCCTTCAACATTTACATTTTTAGGAGCACATAAGAATGTTCCTCCACCGATATTTTGCATACTTCCACCAATAGCATAAATTGTACCTGAAACAAAGTCTGCAATTCTCTTAGCTTGTTCTTTAGTAACTCTTTTTAAATTTAATACAACTGTATTTCTTTTCTTTAAGTAATCAGCTATTTGAGTTGCTTCTGAAAATGCGCGTGGTTCAAGTAAAATCATCTTACTAGTACCATTAGGTGTTGATTCTTCTGCACTTACCTCATAAAATTGATCACTTATACTATTTTCATCTAGTACTTCATCGTTATCCTTAAAAATATCTTTAAATATATTTCTTGCCATATATTTCCTCCTATGCTATATTCATATACATTTTAGCATAAATAATAGAAAAAATAAAGATATTTAAGGAAAAATCCATCTATTAAATGCGACAAAAAAAAGCATAGTTATTACTATGCAGCTTTTTTAGTTGTAGTTTTCTTAGCTGTTGTTGTCTTAGTTGTAGTAGTCTTTTTAGCAGCTGTAGTTTTAGTAGTAGTTTTAGCAGCTGTTTTTGTAGTTGTAGCTTTTTTAGCTGGAGCTTTAACTTCTTTAGTTTCTGCTTTAACTTCTG
>JAEEGL016168189.1_pt1 | contig 11681 bp, 12 predicted proteins | sample 9134231 | NCBI WGS metagenome assembly JAEEGL01 (sample SAMN16246548, study PRJNA631951) | gut metagenome | biome: gut microbiome; feature: rumen; material: fiber-attached | host: Bos | place: Iran: Karaj | collected 2018-10 | reverse complement strand
TTGACAATATACTTCTTAGAAATAAAAATAGGATTAAAACCTTAAATGAAAGTTTAAAAGAAGGAATTAATACTACAAAAATAGATAATATTACAGAAGATTTGGCAGATATTACTAGTATAGTAACAAATGCTGGAAATATACTTAATGATATAAATTTAGATACTAATGAAAATGTTCTTTTAGAACTTGAAAATAATACTAATACAAGTTTTCCAGATATAAAGAAAAATGTATTAAATATTTTTAGTGAAGACTTAGTGCTTGAAAATATTGAAAAAATTGAAAAAAATGTAAATACTGTCAATGAAAAACTATTAAAAAATAAAGTTGAAATTGATTCTAGCAATATAAAACAGCAAAACGCATCCAATAAAGAAGCGCTTGAAAACGTAAAACAAATTCTTTTAGAAGGAAAAGAAAACAAAGTACTTATAGACCAAATCGTAAATGATATGGAAACAATTTATCTTAAAACCGCTTTTCTTGCTTATAGTCTTGAAACAGAAGCAAAGAAAGCAGGCGATATGGCTGATGGGCTTGCAGTTAGTAGCGAAAACGTTAAAAGACAAGTTGACAAGAATATGAAGAATCTTCAAAATTTAAAAGATTTATTAGAAATGTGGCAGATAGACAAAGTTGAAGAAAACCTTGAAAGTTTTAATTTTGAAGAAAAAGAAATTACTAGTAATATAGTAAATGAAGATGTAAGCGCGGAACTTGGTGAAATATTTAAAAATATAGAAAACCTTAAAAAGGCTAAAAGTAGTGTTGAAATTGTTCCAGATGAATTCTATACAGACATTAAAGAAAAATATGAAGAAATGGCTGTAAAAAATAATAATATAATAGAAACATTCAACGAAAAGGCTAAACTTTTAAATACGATAAACACAGCACAAAATGAAAATTCAATCAACATAAATAAAAAGATTGATAAAGCACTTGATGAATTTTTAAAAGCAAAAGAAATTTTACAAGTTTGCAGTGAAAAAGAAAATGAAAAGATAGAAGAATTTAAAAAGATTACAGAAATATTAGAATAAGCTGGATGAAACCAGCTTATTTTTTTAGCAACAAAAAAGCAGCGCCAAAACGCTGCTAATGATTTTTCTAAATCTTTATCAATATTTGGTTCGTATTTTATAATTTCAATGCTATCAAAACCATCTTCAAGACTAGGAAAATCTTTATGAAGATTTCTATTCATTCTGTCTAGTACTTCTTCTGGAACGTTTCTTTCTACTTTTCTAACATTTTTGCCATTGTCCATTACAAAGCTGCCTTCAATATTTCTTTTTTCATTTCTTTCTTTGCAGACTTCAAGCGGTGTATCAAAAACGACAGCTGTTATAGTAAGGTCGCCTTCAAATCTTTTACGCCAGTTCTTTATTGTATTAACGCGGTTGTACTTTACAGTATTGCAAGCATCATAAATTACATTGTGACCTTCTTCAAGTGCCTGTAATGTACGTCCAAACATTTTTCTAAAAGCTTCTTTGGAAACGCTCTGGTCATCTTGCATTCCATTTGAAAGTTCTTCTCTTATATTATCACTACTTAAATATACGTAATCAAGGTCTTTGTATTTAGATGCATATGTGCTTTTTCCAGATGCTGGAAGACCAATAAAATATAAAATTTGCGGCATTTTTATCACCTCTTTTAATAATTTGTTATAATAACTTCATTTACTTTTCCACGATTATTTCCGTCGCTATTAATATTTCTATTTGCTTTAACAATATCTATATTATAATCCTGGTAAAGTTCTTTTATAAAAGGTGTATCAGAATTCGAAAGCATCCATAAAACACCTTTTTTATTTGCTTTATCAAGTTTATCTTTTAGCGTTTTTTGGTCATCTTTTGTAAAATCATTTTTATTATATTTTGTAAAAGATGTACTGTTTAGAATATCATAAGGTGGGTCAAGATAAATAAAATCGCCTTCTTTTGCCATTTCTATAATTTTATCATAATTTTCGTTTAAAAATGTTACATTAAAATCATTAAAAAACTTATTTAAAAGGTCAATGTTTTCTTCGTCACAAATAGTTGGATTTTTATATTTTCCGAAAGGCGTGTTAAACTGACCTTTGCTATTTTCTCTGTAAAGACCGTTAAAACAAACGCGATTTAGATAAATAAATCTTACTGCCTTTTCTACATCAGTAAGTTTATTAAATTCTTCTTTATTTCTGTCAATATTTCTTATTTTGTAAAAATATTCACTGGTATTTTCGCATTCTTTAAGTTTTTCTTTTAATTGCGTTGGATTTGTTTTAATTATATTGTACACATTAATTAGACCACCGTTAATGTCGTTTATAATGCTATCTTTTTTTTGAAGATGAATAAAAACACTTCCGCCACCGCAAAAAGGCTCAAAATAATTATTAAACTTTTCTGGAAGACGCATATCTATTTCAGGAAGCAGCTGCTTTTTACCACCAGCCCATTTTAAAATTGGTTTCATTCATTATTTTTCCTTTCAAATTTTATACTTTAAATATGAATGTTAGAAGGCAAAAGTATTTACAATTTTAATTTTACATTATTATTAGTCTTTTTACAAGCATTTTAATGAAAACTTTAGGTTTTGAAGACTTGAACTTTATATAAAAAAGCGCTAGAATAATTATATATTAAGTTTTTTAGAAAGGTAGAAAAAATATGTATAATACAAAAACAGTTACGAATTTGCTTTCTCTTGCTAATTTTTTAAATAAGGAAAATATTAAGAAAGAAAACATAATTTATCTTAAGGATAAAGGAAATGGATTTGAACTTTTATATTTTAAAGACAAAAAAGAAGACATTGGGTAAAACCAATGTCTTTATTATTTTTTAGATTTTCTTAAAGTGTTTATCATCATTTTTTGTTTCAAATTCCAAAGCTCTTTATCAAGTTCTGTTTTTAATGAAACATCTTCAACATTTTCAAAAGTGTCATCTGCTTCAAAGGGTAAGTTCTTTATTATTTCCTTTTCCCTTTTATAAAAATTTTCTTTTATTGCTTTTTCTGGAAGTTTTTTAAATTTTGCTTTTGGCTGCGTAGCTTTTGGAACGGGCTGCGAAACCTGAATGACATCTAATTCATTATATTCTTTTAATATTCTTTTAAGTTCTTCAATTTTTCTAGATTCTTCTTCAAATACATTTTTCGTATCAGGTGCTTCTTTTTTATTTATATTTTCTTCTTTAACTATTTGTTTTCTTGTAAAATTATATATATAGTGACGATTTGTTTTTGTAAGACAAGAAGAATTTATCTTTTTAAAAACAATATCATTTTCTAAAATACTGTTAAAATCTGGAAGATATGATTTTTCATTTATTGTTTTGTCAGTAAGCAAAATTATATCTTTAACGTTAATTTGTGAAAATAATTTTTGAAGTGATATTTCTTTTAATGCTTTAAAGATTAAGTACTTATCAAAAATGCTATAAATTCCGTTACCTTTTGATGGAATAATAAAGAAAATTGTAAGTTTATTATTTAATGTAAAATCATTTTCAGTATTTTCTTCACAATAACTTTTTTGGTCTACTACGTAAAATACATTTATAAGGTCTTTAACTGATTCTATTTGATTTTTTATAGCACACATTTTAAAATCAGCATATGTACAAAGCGCTATTGAATATGGGTCGCGTTTTGCAACTTCATCAAAAATTCTGTCAAGTGGTGATTTTACATTAGGGTTATTTTCATCAAAATTTGCAGCACGAAGAAGTTTCATTATCGATATAAAAGATTGTTCTTCTTTGGGACGATATTTTAAAAGGTAGTAAATAAGTGCTTGCAAAAGAAGTGATGACTCTTTTTTGATTAGTCCTTCTTTTACAAGAAAATTACAAAATTCCAATACGTCTTCATCTTCTATAAAAAGTGTAAATGGATTGAAATAATTTGAATGTTTTGGGTCATTACAATTTAAAATTTTATAATCTTTAAATCCAAGATTTTCAAGAAGATACATTTGAGAATTTATAGATACAACATTTTTACTTACAGATATTACAAAATTATTTGTATTTAAATTTTTACTAAAAAAAGTTTTTATTTTTTTACTTTTAAACATAAACATTTGCTCCTATTTTTTTATAACCATAGTATGACATTTAACTTTTATATAGGCACAAATTATTTTTCATTTACATAGCTTGCGAAAGATACTATTTTACTATCGCTTTTATGCTCATGCTCAATTTTAAAGAAATTTGTAGTTATGAATTTATTGAATCGAAGTTTAACATGGATTCCAATAGTTGGGCAAATTTCTATCATATATTTATTTCCGTCTTTACGGAACTTATATTTTTCAATGACAGCACTAAAATAATTTCCTTCTAGAAAATTATAAAATTCTTTTATTTTACGACGCTGTCTTTTTGAAAGTTTCATATTGCAAAGCTTATTAGCAGCTTCTTTTGTAAAATCATATGTATATTTTTTGTCTATAAGCAGCATAAATCCAAACATATTTTTCATCCTTTTAACTTTTTTAAAAATTATATCATTTATACACAAAAAAGTCAAAAGAAAAACAATTATTTATATAAAAAATGCAAGCACTAAGCTTGCATTTATTCTTCAACTATTTTATTAAGTGTGTCTTCCAAATTATCAAGACTTTCATTAGCATCAACTACATTAAATATAAGTTCTTCTTTTCCATCTTTATTGTTTTCAATTTTAGAAAAAATAGTTTCAAGTTCTGCTTCTGAAAGAAGCTGATTTTCATCTATTTCGCGAAGACAATCCATTTTTCTTAAATACTTTATCATTTCTTTTTCCGATAAAAATTGAATAAGAACTTGTTCAATAAGTTGAGTTTTTGTACTTTTTTGAATAAGAAGTGCGGCTAAAAAATATAAAAGATATTGAATTGCTTCTAGTCCAGAAAAATTGTTTCTATAATATCTTAAAAGACAAATTTCACTAAATACATCTGCATCGGTTCCGTCTGCTATAATATAAAGCATCATTTTAAGATATCTTTCAAAAGTATCGTCAGAAAGTTCGCTTGCATATATATCAAGTCCAAGAAGTCCTTCCTTTCTTACTATTTTATTTGTTTTTGCGACGCTTCTTATTAGCTTTAAAATAACATCGTCCAAAATTTTTTGTTTATCTGCCACAAGACTTAAATTTTTCCTTAGCTCTTCATATATTATTTTTTCCATTATTATTAGAAATCGTGGGGCACGCGACTTTAGTCGTGTGAGAAATAGGTATTTATAGAAAAATACTATAAAGTTGCCACGCTTATCTCCTTTCTTATATTTTTATTTTTTCAATTATTAAACTATTTTGGTGTTCTATAAACTTTATCTTACTTGGCATAATTTCTTTTGTTTCACCAGATAATGTTTTTAAAACAAATGCACCCTTAGTTCTTCGTCCGTGTATATAATATTCTTTATCCTCAAATTCTACTTTATCAAAAAGCTTAAACCCTTTTACAAATTTTTCAGCCTGGTTTGATTTACGCTTACCACCTTTTTCAATTTTAAATTTATGAATTTGCCTGTTATGACAACGAACTTTCTTTTTAAGATAAAATTCATCAAGTCTTTTTGCTTTTACATTACCAGCAATGCAGAAAGCGTCAGACGTATGTGTTTTTTCTATATTATTTAAAATTCTAGTATTTTTAGTAATATAGCCATAAGTTAAAGATACATTTTTATAAGTTTCTTTAAGTTTATTATAAAAAGCCCAACGCATTATTCCCATAAAGACTGCGTCTTTAAAAACTATATTATTTTTAATATCTTTTGGCAATGTAACAGTGCCGTTATGATAATCATTATGGCAAGTTTCACAAAGTGTAACTAAATTTGAAGGCGCATCGCCGCCGTATTTACGGCTTATAATGTGATGTACGTTAAGTCTTTTATCCCCAGTTTTGCTGTTACAGCACTTACATTTATGTCCATCACGGAATAACACATATTCACGTGCATTCCAAAAACCAGACATTTCACCTTTTTGATAGTCAGTGCCTTTTGGCGCTTCTAGACCTTTTATATCAGCTTTTAATTTTTGCATATCAAATGAAGCTGTTTCAACTACTATATCTGTAATTGGAAGTATTGAATATATAAATTCAACTTCTTTTAAATGACTACCTATTTTATTTAAAATTGAAGGTGCAAGCCATCCTTTCTTTTTAGATGCTTTTCTATTATTAAAGCGTGGTTTTCTGTATCTAGTCTTTCTGTTTCTACGTGCACATCTACATTCACGTCTTGTGCTTAAATTGTTAACAATATCATTTCTTAGTTCGACTTGTGAAGTATAAACTTCATTATCTTGGGTGCTTGCTGAAAATCCAACGTGCTTACTACCAGCATCAATTCCAAGCGTAATTTTAAATAAAACTGGTTTTTCAATATTATAAGTTAGTTTAATTGTAAACGGACAGCGATTTACTATAACAGCTTTCTTTTCTTTCAAAAGCTTTCTTACTTTACCGTGCCTATCAGTAGGCATTAAAGGCTGTCCGTTTTCATTTAATACATATACCATATAGGCACTCCTTTCTAAAAAAATAAAAAAGTTTATTTTTAATGCGTTATAGCCAAGAAAAACTTTTTAAAAACTTGTAATGTGTCCTTCGCCAATGTTATTTTAAGGTTTTTATGTCTGTGTCACTGTTTCTTACCCAATAGAAACTGTTTAAACATAGACCGTATTGCAAGGGACTAGGACAACATCCCTTGGTACCTGCTCCTAAAAGAACCGAAGTCCCTTCAAAAGATTCTTAAATAACGTAGCGTTTGGGCGGTAATTATCCGCCAAGCTTAGGCTAGTCAATCAAAGTTTTAGATAAAGATATAAAACTTTCATCAAAGTCTGGGCTTTTACAAGCCCGTGACTTTAGTCGTGGGTTATTGACTATAAAACATCCTTTCAAACATTTTTCTTTTCTTAATATGACACGTTTTTTAAAAAATGTGATATTTTTTTGAATTTTAATAATTTCTTTATAATTCATACTAATTTTATAAGGTAAGAAAGGAAAAAACCATGATATATAATAATTTATATTATAATGATGATTGTACAAAATGTATGGGACCAGCATATCCAATAAAAATTGCTACTTTGCATCCTAATACAAAAACTATTGCAGAACGTGCCTTTTATCATCATGAAGAACTTAAAGAAGTAGTATTTAATGATAATTTAGAATATATACTTCCACAAGCTTTTTTAGGTACAAGTTTAAAAAATATAGAACTTAAAAACGTTAATATAAAACAATTTGCTTTTAGTGAGATTAAAACGCTTGAAAATGTTGAAATTAAAGCGCCTTGTATTCCAAATTTTTGTTTCTTTAAAAGTAATATAAAAAAGCTTATGATAGATACAGACACAATTGGAAATTCTGCTTTTAGAAATTCTAAAATTGCAACAGCCGAATTTAAAAATGTACTTAGTGTATATGACGATGCTTTTAGCGGCGCTAAGTTTTTGCAAGATACCATTATTTTTCCAAGAACAACTAATTATATATTTTTAAATGCTTTTACATTTACTAAATTAGAAAAAGCTATATTTTTAGCGCCAAAAATTGATTTTGTTAAGTCAAATTCGGAAAAAGATATAACTACATGCCTTTTATTTAATGAAGATGTTTTAAAAAGAAATGAAAAATATTTTGAAAACATAAAAACAGAAAAATATGGAATTGACAACATAATAGAAGAAAATAGAAGTTTTAAAGAAATAATGAATATTTATAAAGAAATCAATTTGGAAATTTAAGGAGATATTATGCTAGTAAAAAATGAAAATAATTTATATAATTACATATATAATAAAGGCGATGAACTTATAACTAAAGATGATATTCTTTCACATAATTTTGAAATCATTGATTTAGAAAAATTTGACGTAAAAGCGCTTGATAAATATTTTTTATCAAGAGCACGTATAAAAGAAACAATTTTACCGAAATCACTTGAAGAAATTCCTGAATTATTTTGTAATTACAGTAAAATAGAAAAAATTGTGATGCCAGAAAATCTTAAAATAATTGGAAGAAGCGCTTTTTCTAAATCTTATATTAGTGAAATTATTTTTAATAATAATATTGAAAATATAAATTCGAAAGCCTTTTATAGTACTGGCATTGAAAAAGATTTAAATATTAAATCCAAAATTATTAATGGTCGTGCTTTTTCAAATAATGAATTCAAAAAAATAAATATAAAAGCTGATTATATAGGAAGATTTGCTTTCGCAGATTGCAAAAATCTTGAAATAGCTATGATAGATGCAAGACTTATAGATAGTAATGTATTTTATGGTTGTTCAAGCCTTGAAACTGTTTATTTAAAAAATGTTTCTACTTGTCATATAAATATTTTTGACGATTGTAAAAATTTAAAAATTGTATATCTTGAAAATTGTGCAAATATGGACAAACTAAGTATGCAGCTGAAAAATGTGGAATTTCAAACACTTTCTATTGATAATCTTATCGATCAAAATAAATCCTTTAAAGAAATTTCAGAAATTTATAAAAGTTGTGACAATATATTTGAGAGGTGAAAAATGAAATATTATAATGGATTACAATATAGTAATGATTATAAAATATGTTATGGCGAAGAAATGAATAAAAGTATAAAAGAAGCTATTTTGCACCCAAATACAGAAGTTATTGATATGGAAGCGTTTTATCACGCATATAGTCTTGAAAAGGTTGTTGCAAAATGCAATCTTAAGACAATAGGGATATCTGCTTTTGATGGGTGTGATGCTTTAAAGGAAATAATTATTGATTCGCCTAATGAAATTAAAATTAGAAAAGATGCACTTTATGGTACGCAAATTGAAAAATTTGTTTGTACAGGAAATATTAAAAACGGATGGGAACTTGAAAGACTTAAATTTTGTGCAAAACATATTGAACTTGTACAATACGACCAAATTGATTTTGATATCTTTTTTAGTGAAACAGATGAAAGAACAAATATTGAATATTTAAAAATAGCTACAAAAAATTATGAATTTGAAAATTTTATTTGTTTTGATGATAATCCAAATTACCTGGGTGCTTATCCACAAGGAAGGAAAGAAGCAAAAGTTTATGTACCTAAAAATATTGAAATTATTGAAGAAAGAACTTTTTTAAACAATGATTTTATAGAAGAAATTTATATTTCAGAAAATTTAAAACAAACAAAGGGTGTTATTTTTGAAAATCTTAAAAATTTAAAATTTGTAAAAATAGATTCAAAAGATTTTGTAGCAGATGAAGATATATTTGAAAGATGCCCAAATCTTGAAAAAGTGCTTTTAACAAAAGAAGCTTATGAAAAAAATGAAAAAATCTTTGGCAGCAATAAAAAGTATAAAGTAATGGATATTGATTACATAATATCTAAATATAGTTCAATGAAAGATATAAACAACGCTTACAAAGAAATGATTGCAAGATAAAAAGAACAGGCATTTTGCCTGTTCTTATCTTTCTATTTCAATTTCAGAATTAATTACTTCTTTTAAAGTGTCTATACAAATTCTACTCAATTTGTCATCAAAATAATTATCTAAATTATAATTTATTAAAAAATTTTCTGATTTTATTACAGAAGGGGTTAAAGAAAGTGAATAATTAAGTGAAACAAGACCTTTCTTTATTTCGCTTTTTACTTGTTTTATAGCAAATTCTTCTGCTTTTTGTTCTAATGATTTGTCTTCTTCTAATATTTCTTGCACATAATTGTCGGCTTTTCTTAAATCAGGTGTAATGTTTAAAAAGCAAACATAATTTTTTTTATAGCTTATTTCCGCAAAATCTTTAAGAACGTTTGCAAAATCATCAATATATATTTTTAAATCTTTTTGATAAATGCTTTGTATGATAATTTGTTGCATAAAAGCAAAAAAGCTTTTTAAGTCTTTTGGTTTTTTAAGGATTGCAAAGCCCAAAGAAAAGTCTTTATTGACTATTTCTCTGAAATTTGTATATGTATTATATTCATTTTCGCTATTTTCAATACAAATGTCTTTTAATCGCATAAATTTTTCCTTTCATATATTTATAATATCAAAAAAATACAAAAAAATAAAGAAAAACCTGGAAAAATTCCAGGTTATTTTTTAGATTTCTATATCTTTATCAAAATCTTCTTGACATAATTTTTTTGCAATATTTTCATAAAAATTTATTTTAGAATCAAGATTTTCATTTGCTTCTTTTGCCATTTGTTCTATTTCAAAAATGTCCATGTCTTTTGCATTTTTTAGTCTTTCTTCAAAAGCAACGCGACCTTCATTTTTTATAAATTCATCTGGGTCTTTATAAGGTTTTAAATTTAAAACCCTTCCATTTAATCCAGCTTCTCTAAGATTTTCTATTCCACGAAGTGTAGCTTTTGTACCAGGACCGTCACTATCGTATGATAAGATAACATCATTTGTGTATTTTTTAAGTATTTGTGCTTGCTGCGTTGTAAAAGCTGTACCAAGTGATGCTACCGCCATATCAAAACCCGCTTGATGCATTGCAATTACATCCATATAACCTTCGCAAATAATCATAAAAGGCGCTTTTGTATTTTTTGCAATATTAAGACCAAAAAGGTTTTTACTTTTATCAAAAACAAGTGTTTCTGGTGAATTTAAATATTTTGGTTTGCTATCATCTAGTACACGACCGCCAAATCCTATTACTTTTTCGTTTTTATCAAAAATTGGGTACATTACACGGTTCCAAAACTTATCACGTACGCCATATTTTTCTGTCATTGTTCCAAGACCAGCAAGTAAGATATCGTCATCTGTAAAACCTTTATCTTTAAGATGTTTTGTAAGCGTTCCATCAGTATAACCAAGACCAAATTTTTTAAGCGTATCTTTTGATAATTTTCTTTTATCAAAGTATTCGCGACCCTTACTGCCATCTTTTCCGTACTGCTTGCAGTAATAATAAATAGCAGCTTCTTTATTTATATCAAGTATTTTCTTTTTCTGACTATCTAAAAACGTATTGTCTACTTCTGTAACTTCTAAATCAATTTTAGCAATTTCTGCTAGCATTTCTACAGATTTTTCAAAAGTTATATTTTTATATTTCATCAAAAAAGAAATAGCATCGCCGCCTTCGCCGCAATCAAAACAATAAAACATTTGCTTTTCTTTTGAAACTAAAAAAGTAGGCGTTTTTTCTTCACAAAAAGGGCAAAGTCCAAAATAATTTTCACCTTTCTTTTCAAGTTTTACATAGTTATTAATTAAATCTACAATATCTATATTTGATAATACTTTTTCAATAAATTTTTCTGAATACATATTTTTGCCTCTTTAAAAATTAATTTATTAGTTAAAAATAGTATTACTTTTAAATTAAATATATAAACAAAAGAAAACAGGACTATTTTTTTAATCCTGTTTAAAAAAGCTAGGCGTTTTGCGATGAATTACTTTCTATTTCTTTAATTTTAGGTGATTTAAATTCTTCGCATTCACTTTTTTCATTTTCTTGTTTTCTTATAAGCTCGCTAAGTGTAATAGCATTAATGAAGCTCATAGAAATCATCCCCTTTCGTCGTGTAATACGTTAATAATATGTCTTTCATTTATGTTTTTAGAAAGGAAAACGATTATCTAAACAGATAGCTTTTAAATTTAACTTATTTTATAATTTTTAACAG
>JAEEGL015764827.1_pt1 | contig 11681 bp, 9 predicted proteins | sample 9134231 | NCBI WGS metagenome assembly JAEEGL01 (sample SAMN16246548, study PRJNA631951) | gut metagenome | biome: gut microbiome; feature: rumen; material: fiber-attached | host: Bos | place: Iran: Karaj | collected 2018-10 | reverse complement strand
TAAAAAATGGAGAACCATTTACTTTAAGATTAAAATCACCTGGTGATTTTAATAAAAAGATAGTTGTAAAAGATTTAGTAAAGGGAAACATATCATTTCCAGAAAATGATATGGATATTGTAATAATCAAGTCAACCGATAAATTACCTACATATCACTTTGCTCATGTTATTGATGATCATTTGATGAGAACAACTACGGTTATGCGAGGTGAAGAATGGATACCAAGCTATCCCATTCATCATGAATTATTTAAAACTTTAGGATTTAGGGAACCATATTATGCTCATCTTGGGTTAGTTTTAAAAATTGATGAAAATGGAACACGTCGAAAATTATCCAAAAGAAAAGATCCTGAAGCAAGTGTTAGTTTTTATCATGAAAAAGGTATTCCAAGCGAAGCAACTAAACTTTATTTAATGACAATTGCTAATTCTAACTTTGAAGAATGGTTTTTAAAAAATCCTAATGGAAAACTAGAAGAATTTAAAATGGACTTTAGTAAAATGAGTGAAAGTGGCTCACTATTTGATATTGAAAAACTATTTAATATTTCAAAAAATTATATTAGTCGTATGACTAGTGAAGAATTATATGATAAAGCTCTTCCTTGGATGGAAGAATATGATCATGAATTATATCACTTAATGAAAAACTATCCAGATTATACTAAGAAAATATTTAGTATTGAAAGATATCAAGAAAAACCAAGAAAAGACTTTGCTTCATTTAGTGATATTAGAAATGGTATTTGGTATATGTATGATGAATTATTTTATAATCTAGTTTATGAATATCAAAAAATAACTGATAAAAATGAAATAAGAAATATTTTAAATACTTATTTTACTAAATATTATGATATTAATGATGATAAAGAAACATGGTTTAATAAAGTAAAACTATTATGTGATGAATTAGGTTATGCGTCTAATATGAAAGATTATAAAAATAATCCAGAAGCATATAAAGGTAATGTAGCGGATATTTCAACTGTTATTCGAGTTAGTGTTACAACAAGAAGTCAAACACCTGACTTATATGAAATATTAAAACTACTTGGACCGGATAAAATAGATAAAAGAATTAATATGATTTAAGCAAACAAAAGTTTGCTTTTTTCATTGTAAATCAATAATTATTTTGATATACTAATATTGGTGATACTATGAAGAATAAGATGTTTATAATCGCATTAATGGTATTTGGATTAGGAACTATTATGATTCTTGGTACAAGTTATTCCTTAGTTATGAATAAATTAGTATCAAGTGAATCATATGGTTTTAAAGTAGCTAATTTTGATGTATCTTTTAACGATAATACTAATCTTACTATTGCAAGTATTCCAATGAGTGATGAAGAAGCCATTCATTCACTTAAAGAATATACATTTAATATTGATAATAATAGTGACTATGATATTAATTATCGCTTAGATATAATTGAAAATAGTACTTCAAATATGAAAGATATGATTCATTATGTATATTCAATTAATGATAGCGAATATAGTGATGTACTAACATTAAAAGATTATTATACAATTAAACAAAACAAAGTATTACAAACTAACTCAACAGATGTATATAAACTTAAAATATGGTTATCTGATGAAGCTGATGAAAGTTATATGAATAAAAGTTTTTCAGCATCAATTATTTTATCAGCTACACAAAATGAATATAAATATGCATCATCTGTTATTGAAAAACTAACTAATAATAATCAAGATAATTTAGTTAAAGTAAATGATGATTATCGATATAATAAAAAAGATTCACCAAATTATGTTTGGTTTAACTGTGAAAATGGTTTTACTAAAGGTGATGATTATTGTGAAAAATGGCAAATAATAGGTAGTTTTAAAAACAAAAGTGAAAAGTCTTTAGAAGAATATTATTCTCTTAAAATAGTAAGAACTAATTCATTTGTAGAAATACCTTATAATAGTGATGAAAACAATAATTTTGATGATGCTTATATTAATTCATATGCTAATGGATATTATTTTGATAATTTAAATTCTGATACTCAAAAACTAATCTTAAAAGCTAAATGGAATATTGGGGATATATCTAAAAATACTTTTGAAGAAGTAATTAAAGAGGAAGCAAGCAATAATTATTATGCCTATATTGGATTACCTAACACAAGTGATTACTTATTCTTACAAGATGAATCATTTCTTCTAAATAAAATGATGTTATTAAATAAAACTAATGGTAGTGTTAATATATTAAATAATGGTATTAAACAAGGCAATAATTATACTAATTATAACTTTGTGCCATGTCTATATTTAAGAGGGGATGTTTCAATAATCTCAGGTGATGGTAAACTTAATAATCCATATGAATTAACGATTAAATACCCACTTAATTATTAGAGGTGCTTATGAAATATCCAAGATTTTTAAAAGAAAATGATACTATTGGTATTACTGCCTTATCTAGTGGAACTGGAAATAAATTAAGTGAAGTAAGAATTAGTTTAAATCATTTAAAAGAACATTTTAAACTAATAATTACGCCAAATGTATAGGGAGAAGAAATAGTAAGTTCAAGTATTGATACTAGAGTAGAGGAATTTAATAATTTACTAGATGAAGATATCAATGGTTTATTAAATATTCGTGGTGGTGATTTTGCATACGAAACATTAGATAAACTAGATTTTGAAAAAATAGTAAAAAAGAGATTATTAACTGGAGGTTACTCTGATACTACATCAATGGCTTATATTTTAACTACTAAATATGATTTTGCTACTTTATATGGTTCCAATGCGAAATCATTTGATAGTGAAATACTTGAAGATCATCACTTAAATTATATTTCATTTATGAAAGGTGACTTGGTTAATCAAAAATCATTTAATGATCGTAATACTACTTCAATTAATGGTGATTTTAAGTCAAATGGAGTAATTATTGGTGGTTGTCTTGATACAATAAGATACTTATTTGGTACTAAATATGATGGAACTCATAAGTTTATCGAGAAATATAAAGATAAAAGAATAATATGGTATTTTGATATATATGCCCTTAATTCAGTAGATACATATTTAACACTTTTACAAATGAAAAACATGGGTTATTTTGATTATACTGATACTATTATTATTGGTTCAGTAAAATATCCAATGGTTGAATGTGATTTTGATTATACTGAAGGTTATAAAAAAATATTTAATGATAAAAATATCGTTATAGAAGCTAATATAGGACATATTAAACCAGATATTACCATATTAAATGGTAGTTTAGCTAGAGTAGAATTTAAAAATAAAGAATTAAGAATAAAACAGGAGTTAATGAATGAAGATAATGGTTAGTGCATGTCTCTTGGGAGATAATGTAAGATATGATGGAAATAATAATTTTAATCAAGAACTAATTGATTTTCTAAAAGATCATGAAGTAGTTAAAGTATGTCCTGAAGTATTAGGTGGACTATCTACTCCAAGAGTACCTGCAGAAATATTAAATGATAAAGTAATTAATTATGAAGGTACTGATGTAACTAAAGAATTTCAAGAAGGTGCTATGAAAACTTTAGAAATAGCTAAAGAAAATGATATTCAAGTAGCTATTTTAAAGCGAAATAGTCCATCATGTGGCGCTAATACTATTTATGATGGTACATTTACTCATTGTGTTACAAAAGGCGATGGAATAGCCGCTAAACTATTAAAAGATAATGGTGTTACTATTCTTAATGAAAATAATTATAAAGAATATTTTAAAAGAAGGGGTATTATGAAACAAAGTGATAATAAAATAATTAAAGAATTATGTGATTTAAAATATAAAAATAAAAACTTAGTTTTACCGCTTGGATGGACTAATGATGGAAATGTTTTCTATAAGAATTTCCGTAGAATTTCTGGCTTATTTATTGCAGGTGCAACTGGTTCTGGTAAAAGTGTTTTCATTGATGATTTAATTGTAAGTCTTATGTATAAAAATACCCCCAATGAAGTTAAATTTATCATGTTAGACCCAAAAAGTACTGAATTAGGTGAATATGATGGAATTAAACATTTATTAAGTGGTAAATCTCATTCAACTTTAAAAAAAGGTTATGATGAATTAATATTCTTAATGAAAATACTAGAATCACGTGTTAATACTTTAAATAAGAGTAACTGTAATTCAATTGAATCATATAATCAAGTTGCAGAAGAGAAATGGCCTCATATCTTTATCTTTGTTGATGAAGGTTCTAGTATTATCAAAATGAAAGATTCTTTTCAAGTATTTAATAAAATATTAGATTATGGAACAGATGTAGGAATTCATCTAATCTATGCTACAAACGATTATTTAAAAGAATATGTTACTAGTAATTTTATAGATAAATTTAGATATCGTGTATCATTTGATTTAGCTAGTGTTGAACAAGAAGATTTCCTTAAACTAGATAATGCTAGTTGGTTAAATGGTAATGGTGAAGCTATCTTTATGCAAAAAAATGGTGAATGTTGTAAAATTCAAGCGCCATATGTTACAGATGATGAAATAAAAGAAGTTGTTGATACTAATAAAATATAAAATAAATATGTAAAAATTAATAAAAGGGTATATGAAAATATCCTTTTTTTTGATAGAATTAATACTAAGGAGTAGAGAATGAAAACAGATATTGAAATAAGTAGAGAAACGAAAAAAGAAAATATTGTAAAAGTAGCTAAAAAGCTTGGAATAACTAGTCGTTATTTAGAATGTTATGGGAGAGAGAAAGCTAAAATTAATCTTAATATATTAAAAAAAGTTAAAAATAATCCTAATGGTAAATTAGTATTAGTAACAAGTACTAATCCAACACCTTATGGTGAAGGTAAAACAACGATGAGTATTGGTATTAATGATGCCATGAATAGAATTGGTAAAAAGAGTTTAGTTGTCCTTCGTGAACCATCACTAGGACCTGTATTTGGTATCAAAGGTGGAGCTACTGGTGGAGGATACTCTCAAGTAGTACCAATGGAAGACATTAATCTTCATTTTACAGGGGACCTACATGCTATTGAAACATGTAATAACTTACTATGTGCAATTATTGATAATCATATTTATCAAGGTAATAAATTAAATTTAGATGTTAATCGTATTACTTTCCAACGTTGTGTTGATTTAAATGATCGTGCTGTTCGTAATGTAGTACTAAAGTATGATAATAAAGGCGTTGAAAGAAATGATAAATACAATATAACTGTAGCAAGTGAAATAATGGCTATTTTATGTCTTGCCAATGATGTTAAAGACTTAAAACGTCGTCTTGGTAATATCCTAATCGGATATACTAAACGTTGTCGTATGGTATTTGCTCGTGAACTAAAGTGTGTTGATGCACTTGCCTTACTTTTAAAAGATGCTATTAAACCAAATCTAGTTCAAACATTAGAAAATAATCCTGCGATTATCCATGGTGGTCCATTTGCGAATATTGCCCATGGATGTAATAGTGTAATTGCTACTAAACTTGGTCTTAAACTTGCTGATTATGTAATTACAGAAGCTGGATTCGGAGCTGATCTTGGAGCTGAGAAATTTTTAGATATCAAGTGTCCAATGGCGGGACTTAAACCAAATGCAATTGTTATTAATGCAACAATACGTAGTATGAAATATAATGGTGGAGTAGGTAAAGCAGATATTAATAAAGAAAATCTAGAAGCTGTTAAGATTGGTATTGAAAACTTACATACTCATATTACTAATATGCAAAAGTATACTAAAAATATTCTAATCTGTTTAAATAAATTTGGTTTCGATACTGATAAAGAAGTAGCTTTTGTTAAAAAATATGTTGAAGATCTTGGTTGTGAATTTGATATTAGTGAAAGTTTTGCTAAGGGTGGAGAAGGAGCAATTGGTCTTGCTGAAAAGCTAGTTAAATTATGTGAAAAGAAAGTAGATTATAAACAACTATATGATTATAATCTATCTATTGAAGAAAAGATAAATAAAATCTGTAAAGACATTTATCATGCTAAAGATGTCGTAATTACTGATAAAGCAAAGGCTAAAATTGATGATTTTGTTAAAAACGGCTTTAATAATTTACCAATTTGTGTTGCTAAAACACAGTATTCATTAACAGACGACCAAAAAGTCCTTGGAAATCCACGCAACTTTACAATGACTGTTACTGATGCAAGATTGTCTAATGGTGCAGGATTTATCGTATTATTAATGGGAGCAATCATGACAATGCCAGGATTATCTAAAGAACCTGCATACATGAAAATGAAATTTCATACTAATGGTAATATTGACGGATTATATTAAAAATAATTGGAGGTAAATATATGTTAAATGATGAAATAGAAAATCAAAATGATGGTTTTTATGATAAAAATGGAAAATTTATCCCTTTTGGTTATGAATGGGGTAATACAAATCCAGACATTGCTCATTTAAGAGATACATATATGGAAGCTGAAAGAGATTACTTTATCGCTTTATTAGGAGATGAAAGAAATCGAACACACTTTCTAAGATTGTTACAGTTACCAGATGATTTACTATTTGAAGAAGCTGAAAAACTTCGTACAAAAATAGAAAGTGGTAATCTTGAAAATGAAGAAGATAAAGATAAATTAGCCCAGTTATCTCCACAAGAACGTGATAAATATCATATGGAATTATTAGATTGGGCTGAAGGAAATCTTTGTTTAATTCTTGCAGCTATTAGAGATAAAGCACACATACATGAACTTGTTTCATATTCAAGAGAAAGAGGAAGATAAAAAAAATAGATTTTATATCTATTTTTTTAATACCATACTTTTTGAATATCAACGTTATTACTACATGGTGTTGGATTAGGTTTATCTAATTTAACAATCATTGGAAGTTTAAAAGCAGGACCAAACGTATAACAATATCCAGGTGGTAAAGCCTGTATTTCTTTTGCAATATCTTTCGTTAAAAAAGGAATCATTTTCGTTATATATTCCATATCATGAGGATGAGTCATCTTAAAGATTAGGAAGTTATTACACTGAGAGATAACTGTTTCAGATAGTTCTGATGGTCTTTGAGTAATTAAACCAAGTAAAATACCATATTTTCTTCCTTCTTTAGCTATTCTTTCAAAGATATTATAACCAAGTAATTTTACATCATCATCATTTTGAACATAACGATGAGCTTCTTCTAAGATAATATGAAATGGAATAGAAGCACGTGGTTTTAATGTTTTTGATACATCAAATAATAATTTAGATAATATTTTAACAATTGTTTTACCAAATCGATCATCAACATAATTAATATTGATATTAATTAATTGTGATTTATGAGAATCTTTAATAATTAAACTTGCAATATAGCTTTCTTTATCTATATAGTTTGGATATATAAAATAATTTTTATATTCACTATCTATTAAATTATGAATGCGAACTTTTAATAAATTATCTTTATCATATATCTTTTCACTTCTTAACATACCTTCACTAATAAGGGCAAAATCAATGGCTTTCTCTAAATCTTCTAAAGTATAAAATACTGGTTTATCAGGTAATTTAAAACTATTAACTTCTAATAAGAAGGAATTAAAGAAATTAGTTAACAATTCCATTTCTCGTAATTTTCCATCATTATCAATAATTAAACAGTTTTTAAGTGATCGATTATAACCAGGTTGTGATAAAACACTATCTAAATTTAACTCAGTTGTTTTATGATAAGAAAGAATTGATAATACTTGATCTCTTATTTGTACTGATGGACGACCACTTAATAAGATATCTAATATGGCTCTTGCAATAATATCATTTTTTATATTATTAATATTTTCTGTTTGACAATTAAAGATTTTAACTAATTCAAGAGCTTTTTCTAATACTTGTAATTGACATGGTTCTTCTGCATTTAATAAAATAGCTAATTCATCAACACCTAAAAGAAATGGTGGTATTTTAAGTAATTCTCCTTCTTCATATGGATTAGTAGTATAACTTTTAAACGATATATTAGGGTTATTAATCTCTAAACTACTAAATGAAGGTAAATACTCACCAAAGGTATCAAAGACGAATATACTAGCATTTTTAGGGGCTTTATCCTTAGTTTCAAATAATGTTTGCATAATACGAGATAAAGCAAATGATTTACCAGAACCAGTTCCACCTATAATAGAAAAATGAGAATTAAAAAAACTTGTTAAATTCATATTAATATTCTTATTATTAAATACAGAACTAGTTCCAATTAATAAACTATCTTTAGATTCAGGATAACTAATAATTAAATCAGTTGTTTCAGGTTTTATTATAACAACTTCAGAATTATTAGATGGTTTAGAAGTAACTCCATAATTAAATATATTGTTATCTATATAACCAATTAATTTAATAATTAATTTATCATTTTTAATATTTATTATTTCACCAACGATATTTTTACCATCATTAAAAAGAACATAATGATTAATTAAATCACCATATTCACTTATTTGATTGGAAGAAACAACAACTTCATTATCAAGAATTTCTTCTATTTTCATAATCGCTCCTATTATAAGTATAGCATATAGTTTTTATATTGAAAATATAAAATTTACTAAACAATTAAAAGAAGAACAAAAACATTTATTATCTGGTAAATAATTATCATAAAAGAGTATGAAAATACTCTTTTTATTTTTACTATTTGTTTTTCTTGTCAAAAAAGTATTATTGTGATATCATTATATAGATAAAAAACTTGTTTAATTAATTTTTTAATATCAGAAAGAAAGAGGGAGATAAATTTGAGTAAAATAAATATATTTGCTTTAGGAGGCCTTAACGAAGATGGAAAAAACATGTATGTTGTTAAAGTTGATGAAGACATCTTTGTATTTGATGCAGGTCTAAAGTATCCACGTGATCGTATGTTGGGAATTGATTATATTATTCCTAATTTTGATTATATAAAAAATAATATTAAAAATGTTAAAGGTATCTTTATTACTCATGGACATGAAAGTAATATGGGAGCTTTATCTGATATTGTAGTAGAATTACCTGATATTCCAATATATGGTTCTAAATTTACTTTAGAAGTTATTAAACTACAATTTATGCAAGATAATATCACAAATTATAATTTAATCGAATTAAAGCCACATACTAAATTAGATTTTGGTAAGAATAGTATTTTTCCTATTAATGTTAGTCATTCTATACCAGATGCATTTTGTTATGTATTAAATACCGTGGATGGTTCGATTGTATATACTGGTGACTTTATCTTTGATCCTGGTATGATGGGACATTATCATATGGATATTGGAAAACTTGCTTATGTTGGAAAACAAGGAGTACTATGCTTATTAAATGAAAGCTTATATGCTAATCATAAAGGTTTTACAAGCCCAAATCATCGAGTTAATCATTTTATAAGGGAACAATTAAATAATTATCCAGATAGGTTTATAATGAGTATTTTACCGGCACATATATTTAGAATTCAAGAAATATTTGACGAAGTAAGTAGTACTAATCGTAAAATAGTAGTTATGGGTAAACCATTACAAGATTTAGTTAATATGTGTATTGCTAATAAATATTTAAAGATTAATCCTACTAAAATAGGTGATTTATCTAATTTAAATGATAAAGGAGTAGTCGTATTAATTAGTGATGGTAAAGAAAAACCATATGCAAATATTGAAAGAATAATTAAAGGTAATGATAAATATATTACTTTAAAAGAAACTGATACCATTTTTATTACTGAACCAATGTATTTAGGTGTTGAAAAAAGAATGGTAACAATAATGGATGATATTGCTAGACTAAATATTAATGTTATTAGTTTATCAAGTAAAAATCATTTACTAGAACATCCTTCAAGAGAAGATTTGATGTTAATGATTAACTTAATGAATCCAAAATATTATTTTCCAGTTAAAGGCGAATATAAAGAACAATATCGTAATGCTGAAATAGCTACAAAATGTGGTTTAACTAAAGATAATATTATTTTAAAACTTAATGGTGATGTTGTTAGTTTCACAAATGGAGTTATGGATGAATGTTTTGATCATGTTGAAGTTGATGAAATATTAATTGATGGAAAAAGTTCTGATGATATTGGTGAATTAGTTCTTAAGGATCGTGAAATGTTAGCTGAAAATGGAATAGTTATTATCTGTGCAACATTAGATAAAACAACTAAAGAAATAATTTCTGGTCCACAAGTATTAACGAGAGGTTTTATCTATGTTAAAGATAATATGGATATTGTTAAAGAAAGTGAAACTATTTCTATTGATGTTATTAATAATGTCGTAACTAGTGGTCAAATGGTTGATTATAACTTAATTAAAAATGAAATACGTGATAAACTTGGTAAATATTTATATAAAGAAACAGAATGTAAACCAATAATTATTACTGTGATTAATGAAGTTTAAATACTTCATTTTTCTTTACAAAAATTTCTTAACTTTCTTAAATAATAATGATATAATTAAAATGGTATTTAAATGGTAGGTGACATATGAAAAGTGAATTACGTTATGTATTAGATAAACGTGGTAAAATAGGCATTACTTTAATGACCTTTGATACATTACAAGAGATGGATTTATACATGCGAAGATTTAAAGACAGTAATGATGTTAAAGAAATGTTTTTAGATTTAATAAATTGTTTTTTAAGAAGTTCTATTGCGACTAATTATTTACAAGAAGAAGCTAAAAGAGCAGAAAATTACGATGGTAGAGAGAAAGAAAAACCAAGAGAAAACAATGGATTTATAAAAGGATTTACTCCATATAATGGTGTGTTGCGTCACGTTCATCTTTTATATCAAAATCCACTATATTTAAATAAAAAATGTTTTACTATTCTTCGACGAGAATTAAAAGAAAGAAAAATATTATATGATTTAAAATATCGAAAGTTCTTTATAATACCACCAATACATGATATAACATCGGAATTAACTCGCGCCGTTGATCACCATCAGACAACAACATATATTGCGAGAGATTTTGTTAATTATATCGAAAAATTACCAGAAGGTGAGAAATATATTGTACTAAGATTCTTATCAGATAAATGTCATATCCAACAACAAAATACAGTTGAATCAGACAATATTTATAAAATGAGATTTGATAAAGTAGGAAATGAATACACAAACTTTCACTTAATTAAAACTAGAAAATATTCATTTGGTTATCTAGCGGATGAAGAATTATATGAAAATCCCCCAATAGGTGCTACTGTTGAACCAAGAGATGACATATTAGATTTTAAAAGAAGGCAAATCGTGGAATTATTACAAGAATATGATTTAGATGATATAGATAGAATGACCACATATTTTGATGGTCAAGGAAAAGGAGCAAAAAAATGAAAAAAATAATGGATGGAAATGAAGCATGTAGTTATGTTTCATATAATTTTACAGAAGTAGCAGGTATATATCCAATTACACCAGCTAGTCCAATGGCAGAAAATGTTGATAAAGATGCTGCTAGTGGTAGATTAAACTTTTTTGGTAATCCAGTAAATGTCGTTGAAATGCAAAGTGAAGCAGGTGCTGCTGGAATGGTTCATGGTAGCCTACTTACTGGTGCCTTAACAACTACTTATACTGCTTCTCAAGGATTATTATTAATGATTCCTAATATGTATAAAATAGCTGGTGAAGGACTTCCACTTGTTAT
>JAEEGL015592341.1_pt1 | contig 11681 bp, 10 predicted proteins | sample 9134231 | NCBI WGS metagenome assembly JAEEGL01 (sample SAMN16246548, study PRJNA631951) | gut metagenome | biome: gut microbiome; feature: rumen; material: fiber-attached | host: Bos | place: Iran: Karaj | collected 2018-10 | reverse complement strand
GTATTTGAATAACCTTCATTAGAAAGATTTCTTTCTTTTACGAAATTGCACATTTTCTCCCAATCAGCATTTTCTATTTTAAATACTAATGTGGCAGACATACTTCTTCCTTTTTCGTTAATATCTTCCCAACCAATTGTATATTCGGCTCCGGCAGCTACTGCTATATCTGCATCAGGAGTACAATCAATATATGCTAATGCACTTACATTTTTATTGTTTATTTTTACATACTTAATCTTTTTGTATCCAAGAATTTCTACTCCATCTTCGCCAGAAACTATATCAGGTTCTTCGACATAAACAGAAATATTATTTGTATTATATAAAACAGTTAAATTGTCTTTTACTTCATCTAATATGTTATTTAGAACTGTTTTCATTTCTGATATGTCAAATGAATTACTTCCTAATCTGTCATAAATATCCTTAAATACGCCACCATTTAGCAGCTCCCCATTTACACCTGTATTGATGTCAATTGTATTTAACATTCCATAAGTAAATAATCCACCAGGACCATCACGTTTTTCAACTAATAGAGTTTTAAGTCCAGACTTTGCACCTCTAACAGCAGTAGCAATTCCCTCAGGATCTGCTCCAAAAACTATCAAATCATATTCTTCTTCAATTTTTACTTTTTTATTTTTCGGAGTTGGAGTAACTACCTCTTTAATAATTGCAACTTCTGGTTCTATTTGAGTTAATTTTTCACCGCTATCATCAACAAACTTGTCTTCATTGTGATTCTGCTCTATATATTCTCCGCTATGAATCTCCCCAGAAATAGAAATATATACATTCCCTACTTCCGGTTCTTTAATAGGTGGTATTTCAATTAATTCTTCTGGGACAATTGTAGGTTGATTAATGACAATTTGCGTAGGTTCTTTTTTCATCTCATATATAAGTGCAGTTGCTAAAGCAATAACTAATACTATCAAAATTAAAATAATGGCTGTAGTTTTTTTCAAATTACTTCACTCCTTTTTCGTATTAATTTTAGCACAACATTTAGCCTAATAAAACAAAAATTCCTTATTTTAAAGTATACTTTTAAAGCTTTGCTCCTAAGGAAAAACGTTTATTTATTGCGGGTTTTCAGCCATTTAATAATATTTGTTTCCTTTCGTTTGACATTATGTAAATTGCGTGATATAATCGCCATACTAAAATATTACGAGGAGGGGAATTCCATGGTAAGAAAGTACTATCTCACCTGGAACGACGTCGAAAACTTCATCAGAGACGTTATCGAAAAATACCATGACAAGAATATTTCTGGTGTATATGGAATCCCGCGGGGTGGCCTCATTTTGGCCTCTATTCTGTCTTACAAAATGAACGTTCCGATGCTCATGGCCCCCCATGACAACTGCATTATCGTTGATGACATCGCTGACACCGGCGAAACGCTGATTCATTACGACCGCAATTCTTCCGGTAGCAAGCGCAAGAACTATCACATCGTCACGATGTACCTGAACAAGGAACTGAGTTCTGTGACTCCGGAGTTCTACCGTGCCCTGAAGGACGGCAAGTGGATTGTCTTCCCTTGGGAAGATCGCGAAGAAGTCGTCTGAGACAAAAATAGGACTTGAAGATGTTCTTTCAAAGACTCGTGTAGCACGAATCTAGAAAGGCATCCTCAAGCCCTATTTTTTTATAATTATAACTTTAGTGCTCTCATTGCATTTAGCACAGCAATAATTGTAACACCAACATCTGCAAAAACGGCAAGCCACATTGGTGAATAACCAAATGCTGCTAAAATCAAAACTATTATCTTAACAGCAATTGCAAAAATAATGTTTTGATATGCAATACTTATAGTCTTCTTGGCAATTTCAATTCCTTTAATAATATTTGAGGCCTTATCGTTCATTAAAACAATATCTGCAGCTTCTATTGCCGCATCTGAGCCTAAAGCACCCATAGCAATTCCTAAATCGGCTCTTGCTAAAACTGGAGCATCATTTATTCCGTCTCCACAAAAAGCAACTATTCCACCTTTTTCTTTGTTTCCAACTATTTTTTCCACTTTTTCCACTTTATCTTGTGGAAGAAGTTCCGAATAATACTCTTTAATTTTTAATTCTGTTGCAACATGCTCTGCAACTTTTTCTTTATCTCCCGTTAACATTATTGGAATAATTTTACTCTTTTTTATAATTTCAATTGCTTCATATGAATCTTCTTTTATTTTATCAGAAATAACAATATGTCCTAAATAATCACTTTGATTACAAACATGTACAGTAGTTCCAACATGGTGACAAGGTTTCCAATTTATATTAAGTCTTTCCATAAGTTTTTCGTTTCCAACATAAATTGTGTCACCATTAACAGTAGCCTTTACCCCTTCTCCTGCCATCTCTTCAACATTTCCAACATTACATTCATCGTCTTCATTTTTGAATGCTTCTTTTAGAGAAATTGCAATTGGATGTTTAGAATATCTTTCGACATGAGCAGCTAAATGTAATAATTTTTCTTCATCACAAATTTCAGGGTGAATAGCAACCACTTCAAAAACACCTTTAGTAAGTGTACCAGTTTTATCAAAAACTACTGTTTTAAGGTTTGCCATTGCCTCTAAATAATTTGAACCTTTAACAAGAATACCATTCTTAGCACAAGCACCTATTCCTCCAAAGAAACTAAGAGGAACCGAAATAACCAAAGCACAAGGGCAAGACACAACTAGAAATGTAAGTCCCCTAACTAACCATGTAGAAATATTCCCCGCAAAATCACCAGAAAGAACAGGAGGAACTATTGAAATTAAAAATGCTAGAACAACAACTATTGGTGTATATATCCTAGAAAACTTTGTTATAAAACTTTCACTTTTAGATTTATTCTCACTTGCATTTTTAACAAGTTCAATAATTTTGCTAGCAGTAGATTCTTCAAATTTACGAGTAACTTTCACTTTTAAAGTTCCCGAAATATTAACCATTCCAGATTTAATTTCATCGCCAACACCAATACTTATAGGAACACTTTCTCCAGTAAGAGCCGAAGTATTAACCGAAGATTTTCCATCTTCTACCACTCCATCTACAGGAACTTTTTCGCCAGGCATAACAACAATAATATCGCCAATTTTTACGTTTTCTGCAGAGATTTTTTTAATCTTATTATCTAATTGAAGATTAGCACTATCTGGTCTTATCTCCATCAATTTCTCAATAGACTTTTCTGATTTTCCTTCAGCAAGTTCTTCAAATAATTCTCCAATTGTGAAGAAAATCATAACAAAAACTGCTTCAGAAAACATAGGCTCTGTATTGGGCATAAAACCTATACAAAGCGCTCCTACTGTTGCTATTGTCATAAGAAAATTCTCATCAAATAATTCTCTATTTAAAATTCCTTCAACCGCTTCTTTAATAACTCCAAAACCAGCTATTAAATATGGCACCAAATAAACTAATAATAATTGCCAAAGCTCCAAAGAAAATGTATGCTCGACAAAAATAGCTACTCCTAGCAAAACACTAGAAATAATAATTTTAATCAAAATCTTTTTCATATAACAACCCCTTATATTTTTATATAAAAAATTAAAGAAGTCCGAATTCACTATCTTCAGAAGACTCTTCCTCTTCATCTTCTCCAGTGTATGATTCTGAAGTATATTGATCTATCCATGAAATAAATTCATCATTTGCATCACGAAGCTCAACACATGAAATTTCAGGCACTTCATAATCGTGAATTTCAGCGATTTCATCTTTGATTAAATCAAAGAAGCTTTCTACCGTTCTAAATTCAAGTTTATACTCATGAGCTAATTGTAACCCACCATTAAACCAATATTTTGAATCTACTTTAGAAACTTGACATCCTGCAACTAAGTTCTTATTAAGCAAAGTGTCACAAATTGATTCTGCGACCTTTTTATCCTTAGTAAGTGTCGTAACTATAATATACTTTTCCATACTATTCTCCCCTTTATTCGTATCTTAAAGCATCTATTGGATGTAAGTTTGCAGCTTTATTAGCTGGAAGATATCCAAATATTACACCTATAAATGCCGAAATACCACTAGCAATTAAAATCGAATCAAGACCAACAGTACCTCTTATATCAAATGCTTTTGAAACAGTGTTGACCAAAAAGATACCCAATCCAATTCCTAGTGCTCCGCCTATACCAGAAGTAGTAATTGCTTCTATAACAAATTGCATAAGCACATCTCTTTTGTCTGCTCCTACTGCTTTTCTAATACCAATTTCTCTCGTTCTTTCAGTAACAGAAACCAGCATAATGTTCATAATACCAATTCCACCTACTAAAAGTGAAATACCAGCAATAGCTACCAAAACCATTTTAATAGTATCAATTGTTTCGTTCATGTTGTCCATAATGCTTTGGGCATCAATAATAATATAATCATCTGCATCTTTGAAAATATTGTAGAAAAACTTATCTATAACATCCGTAGCCGCTTTAGAAGTATTTTTGTCACTATATGAAAAATACCAAGTAGTAATATATTTTGTACCAAACTCTCTTTGTGCAGTTGTATAAGGAACAAATATCATATTATCTTCATCACTAAATTGCGATGTCGATACTTCTTTCAAAACGCCAATAATTCTATATTTGGTACCATTTATTCTAACATAGTCACCAATTACTTTTGAACCGTCTACATCTTTACCAAATAAATCTTTCATCGTGTGATTGCCTAGTATGCAAACTTTTTGTGTTCTTGTTTCATCAACATACTCAATGTTTCTTCCATAATCCAATTTTTTAGATCTTAATGGAATATACTGACTACTAACACCATCTATGCTTACTGTTTTTTCTGTTCTTCCAACTTTAACTTTTTTGCTCGCTGGAACATAAGGCGAAAAAATAGTAATGTTTGAATCATTTTCACACATTTCTTCAACCTTTGAAAGTTCAATATGCTTACTACTATTTTGAGCATATGCGCTTGCTACTATAATATTCGAACCCATCTCCTGAAAAGTTTCTTCAACTTTGTTTGTAACACCATTACCAAGTCCAACTATTAAAATAACCGCTGCAACACCAATTATTATGCCGAAGCATAGTAAGAAGTGCTCTCATTTTATTTGCTAATAAACTCTTAAGGGCAAGAAGAAATGATTGCGTAACATTCATTTCTTTTCCTCCATATTCTTAGAATCTTCTATAATTCTGCCATCAGAAATTCTAACAATTCTTTTGGCTTGCGCTGCTATACTATTATCGTGAGTGACTAAAATAATTGTGTTTCCTTCTTCATTTAATTTTTTAATTAAAGATAAAACTTCAATACCAGTACGACTATCCAAAGCTCCGGTAGGCTCATCAGCAAGTATTACTGCAGGACGAGTAGCAAGTGCCCTTGCAATAGATACTCTTTGTTGTTGTCCTCCAGAAAGCTGTTGAGGGTATCTATTTTCCATACCCTCTAATCCTACTCTTTTTAGAGCTTCACGAGCTCTTTCTAATCTTTCGTCTTTAGGTACTCTTTGATAAATCAAAGGTAACTCAACATTCGAAATAACATTTAATTTTTGTATTAAATTATATTGTTGAAAAATAAAACCTAATTTAAATTTTCTAATATATGAAAGCTCATCATCCGAAAGTGTACTAACATCTATTCCATCTAAAATGTATTCTCCAGATGTAGGAATATCTAAACAACCAATGATATTCATACAAGTAGATTTTCCGAGAACCTGATTGTCCAACAATAGCAACAAATTCTCCTTCATCTATATGAAGTGTAACTCCATCTAAGGCGTGAACATTGGTATCGCCAGTTTCATAAATTTTATATACTTCTTTTAAATCTATCACGCCTTAACACTCACCTCTATTCTAATTCTCTCTCATCATGTTAGCTAAATTCTCCATAGAGAACGTTCCGCTTTCTTTAATCTTATCTACTAAAACTATATCTCCTGAAGAAAGACCAGAAGAAATCTCAACATAGTCTTGTCCGTTTAGACCAACTTCTACTTGAACTTTCTTATATCCTTGTGGAACGTTTGTATCTTCATCTTGATACTCAGGATATTCAGCTTTTTTATAAACCATATTATCTTTTCTAACTGCAGTTAATGGTACTCTTAAAGTATTTTCTTTTTTATCAACTTTAATTTCTGCATCAACAGTCATACCAGAATATATTTCTTCAGTACCCGGAACTTCAATTACAACAGTATAATTTGTAGTACCAGCTGAATTAACTCCAATAGTATTTATATTTGCAACCTTACCATCAAACTTTTTATTACCAAGTGCTTCAACAGATACAATTACGTCTTGACCAACTTTAATTTTCGTAATATCTAATTCATCTATAGAGACATCAAACTTCAAAGTAGAAACATCTGCAATTGTTGCTAATATATTTGAATTTGCAATTTTATATGTTGATATAACGTCACCTTTTTGTGCATTTTTATAAACTATTTTTCCGGAAATAGGTGAAGTAATATTGTAATTATCTAATTGTAATCTTGTTTGACTTAGACTATTTTGAGCACTCTTCTTTGAACTCTCTGCATTTTTAATCGTCATTTGAGCATTTTTAATTCCCATTTCAGCACTCTTAATAGACATTTGTGCATTATCTAATTGTGTTTGCAAATTAGAATTTTCAAGCACTAAAAGTAAATCACCTTTTTGAACGTAAGTACCTTCATCTATATTGATTTCTTTAACCGTACCGGTGCCATTTGAAATAACTGGATTGCTAGTTACGGTGCCAACATATGCCTGATTAACGCTACGAAGTTCTAAACCAGAGTTTAAGAATATTATTCCCTCAACTCTTGCATTTTGAATGCTATAACCTGTCGTATCAACCCTAATAGTAATATTTGTCACCTGTGCACCTTGTTCAAATAGTTGTGTAGCATCAGCAATTTTAGTAACATATCCATCTACATAGTTGAAGTGATCTAAGAAAAACAATGATGCTCTATTTCCTATTGTAATTTCACCTACATTCGAAGTTCTAAATTCAAGAGTAACTTCGTAAGCATTTTTTTCACTAATTTCGCATACTTGCATCATATTACTAACTGTAGAACCCTTTTCTACTTTAAGTTTTTGTATATATCCTGTAGAAGGAGCATAAACATTTAGATCATCTATTTGTTTTTGAATGTTGTCGTAATTTAGTCTTGCTTGTTCTAAAGAAACATTAGATTGCTCAACAGCAATATTGGCTTGACTTACAGAGTTATTTGATTGCTCGACAGCTATACTAGCTTGATTTATTGAGCTTTTAACATCTTTAGAATCTATAACATAAAGAAGATCACCTTTTTGAACATATTTATCTACTTCAACATAATCTTCTAAAATTTCACCAGTTACTTTTGGTGTAATTGTATAAATACTATTTGCTTCAATAATGCCATCACCAGTAATAATAACTTCTACGTCTCCACGAGAAACTTGAACTTCATCATAATTGAATTCTTTTTCTACAACTTGTGGTTGCCCTCTCCTACTGCAAAAAGCTAAAAGCAATACAATTCCAGCAATCCAAAGAATCTTTTTTAAAACTCTTTTTATCTTGTCATTACGCTTTTTATTTTTAAACATTTCAGCAACGTTTTTGCTATCTTTTTTAAGTTGAGTGTCTTCTTCATTTACATTAGTATTTTGTTCACTCATTAAGATGCCACCTACTTTCCCTTGCTCTATTCTATGCTTTCATACCATCTATCAAAGCAATAATATATTCATCATATATTTCTGTACTAGTAATATTTTTTTCTTTTTTAATTCTATAAAGTGCAGTTGAATATGCACTTCCAAATATTAAAAAAGAAACACTTTCCGCATCACATTTTTTAAATTCGCCTTTTTCAATTCCTTCTTTTATGACATCAGCTATTTGTTCACAGAAATCGGAAATTGCCTTTTGACACTTTTTGGCTCTTTCGTTATCACCTAAACTATTTGAAATAACTACCGTCATAAATTCTTCATAAAGAACAACTATTTTTATTAAAATAAGAATGATCGCTTTAAGTTTTTCTTCTGCGGTTTCACGATGCCTAAATTTAATCTCAACACTATTTCCTAAAAGCTTAAAGCCACTATCTAATAACGTATCAAAAATTTCTTCTTTAGTTTCAAAGTGATAATAAAGTGAACCTTTCGCTACACCAGAAACAGCAGTTATCTCCTCTATGCCTGCATTATCAAAACCTTTTTCAGAAAAAAGTTTAATAGCAGTTTTAAAAATTCTTCTTTTTGTTTTATTCATTAAACCTATCCTTTTATGGGGACGAATATTGATCGCCCAAAATATTTCCTCTTCGTAGGGGCGACTACCAGTCGCCAAATTTTTTATGCTTATTTTCAAAACAAAAACGCATAAAAATTCCGATAAAATTATACCATAAAGTTGTCAAATACCATATTAAAACGCAAAATTTGTATTATAAATTTAATACTTAAAGTCGCACTTCCGTAAGTAGGGGCGGATATTATCAGCCCTTTGCTTTGGCAATCATTAGTCGACATATAACTTTTACTTATGGTTACCATATTGCTTTGCAATTTACATAATAGTGAAAATGTGATATAATATAATCGTTACAGCAACTTATGGGCTTTGTGCCTATGCTTCAAGTCCTTTACAGGACTTCCAAGAAGTATGCACTTGCCCACTCCGACAGAAAGGAGAAACCCTATGTTCACAACAATTGTTATTTTCTGCATCATATGCTGGGTGCTTTTCTCACGCGACGCACTCAGTATCCGTGCCTCCGTTTCATTAGTGATCGGAGTGGTCGGCCTGATCGTGGGAATCCGAACTGGGATTCTCCCAATCAGCGCCGTTAGTGCCATCCTGCTGATTTATGGGTGGCGCAACCGGTAAAAAGTGGTCGCAAGCAAATGTTATATTCCAAGCTTGCGGCCTCTTCTTTTTTGCACTTTTTCTGTTATCAGGGTGGCAATATATCCACCACAAAAATGGCGACCAATGGTCGCCGCTACAATCTTACTACAAAAATTGGCGACCAATGGTCGCCAATACTATTTTTTCGTCCAAAGGTCGCCGAGTTTAGTCACTTACATCAGTATCTATTTGAACATGAGTCCTGTAATCTGGATACTTTGTTCTAATTTTCTGCTTAATTTCACTCTTGATTTTTTCTTGTTCTTTGCATTTAAAATCAAAAATAATATCAAAAGACATCCTTTTATTTTGTTCATTTATATAAAATCCGTGAGTTCCTATAATATCCGGATATTCTTTCAATATATCATCTACTTCTGTTTTTATTACTGAGACTTCTTCACTGTCATTTAAAGCATAAACTCCCAATGTTAAAATTATTCCATATTCATCATAAATATCTTCAGTAATCATTCTTGTTAAACCATGTATATCTCTTGCTGTCATGCTATCTTTAACTGTAATGTGTGCTGAACCAATTAATTTATCTGGGCCATAGCTATGAAGCATTAAGTCATAAGTTCCATGGACTCCTTCATAACTATTTATTTTTTCTTTTAAAGTTTTAGATAAAGTTGGATCTATTCTTTCCCCTATCATTGTATTAATAGTTTCTCTTAAAATTTCAAAAGCAGACTTCAAAATAAAAATAGAAATGATAGCACCTATGTATCCTTCAATACTTAAATTCCACACTATACTAATAATAGCACCTACCAATGTTGAAAGACCTAAAATAGCATCCATAAAAGCATCCGCACCAGTTGCAATTAGACTTTGAGAGTTTAATTTTTCCCCTGCTTTTTTTACGTGTTTTGCAAATAATAGTTTTACAATAATTGCCATTATTACAACAATTAAAGTTGAAATTTTATAATCTGCTTTTACTGGTTCAAATATTTTTACAATAGACTCTCTTAACGCCATAAAGCCTGCGCCTGTGACGATTAAAGAAATTGCTACTGCTGTAAAATATTCTATTCTTCCGTGTCCAAACGGGTGCTCTTTATCGGGAGCCTTATTAGAAAGTTTTGCACCTATTATAGTAATTATCGCAGAAATCATATCACTAAAATTATTTAAAGCATCAAGAATAATTGAAATTGAATTTGCTATTAATCCCACAATTGCTTTAAAGATTACTAAGAACAAATTCATCCCTATTCCTTGCAAACTTACTTTAACAATACTTTTTTCTCTATCCAAAAATATTCCTCCTTAAATTATCGTTTGCTTTTGGCGACCAATGGTCGCCGCTACATATTTTTTCATTTTGGGGACACTCTTCTCACAGCAAAAATTGCTGACCGGTGGTTACCCCTACAGTAGCACCAACACAAAATATTATACTACACTTTATAAATAAAAAAAGCCCCCGGATTTCAATTACGAAATCCGGGAGAGTTTCTGTGAGTTAATTAACGACTGGGCCGATATGACTGGTAGCAAGCCAGCCATCTCTTCCATCAAGATACACATGGGTCCAGTCTACATCCCATTCCAGGACCTGAACCACTGTGAATTTTTCGACTGACCCAGCAGGATTGCCAGTGTGGTAATCATAGAATGTCAGCGGTTCCATCGTCACAGCATAGTTTCCCTCCTGTGAATATGTGCCAACATCACGGCGACGTATGAACGATGAACCTGCCTGACCAGGCTGAGTTTGGACCACGTACCACGTTTCAGTGGTGTTTTTGAGAAGTCGCGGTTCTCCAGCAGAAAACTGTCCATTTTTCTTGCTTACCCAGGGGTCATCATACGCATTCGTTAACTGAGTCAACACGATGAAACACGGGCTCTCTTTTACCATGTCGGACAGCACATATCCATAGCCATCGCCAAGACCACTGGCATTCAAGTCAATGGTCATCCACTGGCCGCTATCGCCGACAATGCTGAGAACCTTGCCATTATGGATTCTTGTAATCCTTTTGGCGTTAGTTCTAGGTTCCGTCCGAACCGACAGGTTGGTTGAAATCACTACACCGGAGTATGCATACCCGTCGGCAGTAGCGGTAACCACAGTCGTCAGTGCCAGTACCAACATCAACACAAAAGCCAATACCTTTTTCATTGCAGAATCCTCCTTTGATTTATTGGGCCATCTATATATTACAACGCCTACTAGAGACGGGATTTCCAGACATTTCAATGCCAGAGATTGCAGTTTTTGAACTTTACATAATGTATTTTACCACGGTATCCCCTTTTTTGCAAGGAAATATTTAAATTGGGGTCCGAAGATCGCCCTAAGAATATAAACCACACATAATTTTAACACTTACTTGTGAAGCAATATTTGATTTAAAACAGTTGCCAACATTGCTACTCCCTGTTCAGTAAAAACATATGGCTTTTTTCTAATTCCGCCTTTGCCAAGGCTTTGCTCGTTTGAAGTCACAATTTGCGACTTCAAAAGCTCCCTATATTCACTAATAGCTAATACAAAGTAAAAGTCTTTTGGAAATCTATCTTGATTTCTTCTGACAGCTTCATTTATTCTCTTCGTTTCAACTTGATATAACTTCGCCAAATCCGAGTCTAGCATTACTTGCTTTCCAAGAATTTATTAATTGTTTTAATTAGAACATCAATTACCACTCTATCCTCTATTTTATTAATTGAAAACGTTTTACTACCTGCATAGTTTATGGAAGTTCCACAGTGATAAACTGTGTTTTGATCTAGAATAAAATATCTATCATGAAATGAATT
>JAEEGL014817735.1_pt1 | contig 11681 bp, 12 predicted proteins | sample 9134231 | NCBI WGS metagenome assembly JAEEGL01 (sample SAMN16246548, study PRJNA631951) | gut metagenome | biome: gut microbiome; feature: rumen; material: fiber-attached | host: Bos | place: Iran: Karaj | collected 2018-10 | reverse complement strand
GATCTTGACGTCCTTTATCTTCTTTTCCTTCTGCTTTTCCATGATGACGTCCATGACGTCTGTGGTCTTCTCATCGATCAGGTATTCTTCCCACGCCCCGTCAGACATCTGAAGCTTCAGTGTTCTGTACGATCCGAAATAATTCTTCAGATGCTCTATGTCGTTGTCGTAGATCTTCGTGCCCTTGTCGATGATGATGATCCTCCTGCAGAGTGCATCGACATCGCCCATATCATGGGTGGTAAGGATTACGGTCGTATTCTTCTCTTTATTAAGACCAAGGATGAGCTCACGGATCTTCGCCTTCATTGATACGTCCAGACCGATCGTGGGTTCGTCGAGGAATACGATCGGAGGATTGTGCAGGAACGCAGCGAGGATATCGCTCAATGTTCTCTGACCTAAAGACATCTGTCTTACGGGCTTATGGAGGATCGGTTCGATATCAACGAGCGAACGGTAGAGTTCGATCATGGCTTCATAATCCTTCTGCGGAACCATGTAGAGGTCACGTAAGAGCTTGAAGGATTCGACCAGCGGCAGTGACCACCAGAGCTGGCTTCGCTGTCCGAAGACTACGCCGATGTTTTCACAGTTCTCAGTTCTGTTCTTATAAGGCACCTTGCCGTTGACGAGGATCTCGCCGGATGTTGGCTCAAGTACGCCCGTCATCATCTTGATGGTTGTTGACTTGCCCGCTCCGTTAGGACCCAGGTATCCAATGATCTCGCCCTTATTTACGGTCATGGTGACGTCCTTTACCGCAGAGACTGTATTGTAATCTCTCGAGAAAAGGTCGCGGATGGAACCCTTCAGGCCTTCGTGGCGGTTCAAGACCTTAAAGTCTTTGCAGACGTTCTTCATTACTACTGCTTCATTTCCCGAATAATTCATAGCAATTTCCCTCTTTCTTTTCTATTCGATTGCAAGTATATTGTAGATAGAAGCGCGAAAACAGTTTATAAATGCCTTGTTTTTATAACTATTTTCCACAGGCGTGTAAGATTGTTATACTTTTCGCAAATTTGGAGAAATATTGTTATGAAGATAGAACAGATGGGTCTCATCGTTAAAAGAGACGACGGCTCCGAGATAGTAAATTACGACGATCCCAACTTCCCGTCCTATATCTACGACGGCTGGATCGCTCCCAAGGTCACATGGGAAGGCGTTCCGCACTTCCACGAAGACATTGAGATAATGACCATTAAGGAAGGCCAGGTAGCATATTTTGTTAACGGCAAAGAGCTTCTCTTAAGGGCGGGCGACACGATCGTCGTTAATTCAAACCAGATCCACTACAACATGACAGTTAACGGAGAGGTTGCAAAATACGTCATCTGCATACTCCACCCGAGCATACTCGTGAACTCGATCACGGTGGAGATGCAGGCAGTAAGGCCTATTACCGAGAATCCGGATCTCCCCTATCTGAGATTCCGCTATATCAATGAACATACTGAATCTATAAGGAATCTCGTTCTCGGGATGCCTGATCTAAGGCACGATCCTTTTGCGATCACGAAGCAGTTCTATCAGATATGGGACATTATAAGAAAACATGCCGAGACGCTTGGAGCGACCGAAGAAGTTGTGTCAGACCCCAGGATCCAGTCTTTCAAGTCCATGATGCACTTCATCTCAAACAACTACCAGAATCAGGTAACATTAGCTGATATCGCTTCCAGCGGCAGCATAAGCAAGTCTTTATGCAACACATTATTCCACCAGTATGTAGGTGAATCGCCGATCAATTACCTGATGCACTTGAGGTGCCGCAAAGTGGCTGAATTACTGCGTTCCGGCAAGATCCCCATGACGGAGATCGCATCCCGTACAGGATTTGGCGGAGTAAGCTACATGTCAGAGACCTTCCGAAAGTTTTTCGAGAAGTCGCCCAGAGAATACAGAAAAGAGTGGGAGAACCGTTAAAAATTTCTTTACAAATTGTATTATTTATAGTTACGCTGGTAACAATTTAGTGCAGGTTTTCGCGTTTTTGAATTGCTACAATGTCAGTATCATGATCAAGAACTATCGGCAAGGGTGAGTACTTATGGCAAGGCAAACAGATAATAACAGAGTCGACAGGACCCTGCGAAAACTGTCTCTTAACAGGGAGGCTCCTAAGAGCGCGTTTATCCTGCTTCTTATGCTCTTTGCCATCTCCATATTCTTGACTTCAAGGATCGCCACTTCTGAAGATACCACCTACCTGTTCGGCATTCCTTTCGCGAACAAATCCTTTGCCGGGATCTTCTCCATGATGGGCAATATCTGCCTTATCTGCCTTGCGATGCTGTTCCGTAAGACCGGATACTTCACCGCACTCGCGCTGCTCGTACTGCAGTTCCCCCTGATGTATATGAACATCATTGTCCGCAGGAATTACACAAACATTCCGGGCCTTTTTAATAACATCCTGATCATCATCGCTATCACATTCATCTTCTTCGGCAACCGCAAGATCCAGGATTACCAGAATCACATACGCGAGCAAGCCGTCACAGACAGGCTCACAGGCCTTCCTAACCGGTTCGCATGTACAGAGCTTATGCAGGATCTCCTGTGGCGTACAGAGCGCTTTGCGGTCGTCTCAGCTGACCTCAACAACTTCAAGAGCATCAACGACACGATGGGGCACGATACGGGCGACAACGTGCTTAAGGAGATCGCCACGAGATGGAAGGATCTGGCCAACTCGCTCACTACAGGCACCATAGATTTTGTCGCGAGGATCACCGGAGACGAATTCTTCCTGATCCTCACAGGATACAATTCCGAAGAGGACGTCCTTGCCACTATCGAAGCTTATAAGGAAGAGCTCGAAAAGAAGATCACAATAGATGACTGCGATTACTACATGACTGCATGCTTTGGCTACTCCATGTGCCCTGAAGACAGCGATGTTATCGACAATCTCTTTACTTTCTCGGATGCTGCTCTTCACGAAGCAAAGAAGACCGGCAGCGGCAGCAGTATCTTAAGATTCACAATGGATGTCTTAAACTCCGAAGATGCTCTTGAGATCGAGAGAAAGATACGTGCCGCATTAACCAACGACAAGATCTTCTGCAACCTCCAGCCCCAGTACGACATGGATCACAGGCTCAGAGGCTTTGAGGCCCTGGCCAGGATGAAGGACGATAACGGCTCATACATAAGCCCTATGGATTTCATTCCGGTCGCTGAGAAGACCGGCCTCGTTGACCGCATTGACATGCGTGTTTTCGATCTTGCCGTACAGTTCCTGGATAACGTCATTAACGAGACCGGCGCGGATATCACATTAAGCGCCAATGTTTCCGTAAGACACCTCATGAAGAATAACTTCATTGAAGATCTCAAGAAGGTTCTCGAAAAGTACGATGTCTCACCCGAGAGGATCGAGATCGAGATCACCGAATCCATCATGATCGATTCGGCCGAGAAAGCCCTTCAGCGCATCGACGAATTAAAGCAGCTGGGCATGAAGGTCGCGATCGACGATTTTGGTACAGGCTATTCGTCTTTGAGCTATCTTAACAACTTCCCTACCGATATGCTCAAGATCGACAAATCCTTTATAGACAACATGAGCCTGAATGAATCCTCCAAGCAGTATGTAGCCATGATCATATCGATCGGCCACACATTGGATCTCAAGGTCATCTCGGAAGGCGTCGAATCCGCTGACCAGGTCATGGTCTTAAAGGACATCGGCTGCGATTATATCCAGGGTTATGTCTGGGGCAGACCGATGCTCCCTGAAGATGCATTCGAACTTGTAGGTTCCTGCAAGTAAAACATAGAGTATTTAGCGCACACAAAGGAAAGGATCCTCCATCAGGGTCCTTTTTTATTCTCCCTAACTAATTGCAGCCCTTCCGAATTGTGATATCTGCTTGATATTTTTGATTATATTAAGATGATAAAATATATTTGATTTCGGCTGCAAAGCCGTCTATATCAAGGAATAAAGGGTATTTTTCGAAAGGGGTATGCAAATGAAAAAACTCGGAATAAGGAAGCTGGCCTCGCTCCTGTTGGCGGTGTCAGTAGCATCAAGTCTGTTCTTATGCGCATGTGACGGAACAGTGCAAACAACAGAAACATCTGAGACGACTGAAGTTACAGAACCCGTTGAGACAACTCCGCCTAACGGCCGCGATACGACGCCGTATAAGCTGACAAAGCTCGATGGCAACAAGGATCATCACTTTCTGACTACTGATTATTGCTATATCGAATCAGATAAGTATGTGCTTTTCCTGGAAAAGAATCTGGACATTCCGGGTGACTTCGTAAATAATCTGGACCAGATCCTGAATGAGCTCGAGAAGCAGCTTGGTCTTTCCGTAGCACCGGCAGGCTTTGAAGAACATGAAGTATATGATCTGTCAGAAGTATACGGAACGAACCCGTGGAAGGACTGGCGCATCGGACCCAAGATGGCTATATTCGTTTATTTCGACCGCAATGGTAACTGGCGCAATGATGCGGAAGTTAAGGGATACGATGTATCGATCTGCATGAATGACCTTGTCTCAGAAGAACAATGGAACGCTACTAAAGAACTCAGAGCTGAATACCTGAAAAAATCCGGCTATATTCACTATTTCGAGATAACCGGAGCTTTGACACAAGCTATAGTTGCCAGAAATTCTCAATATGAACAGCCTGAGATGACAATGAAAGGTATCGCTGAATATATGTCCCGTTCCGTGCTGGATGCTCTTGCTTCGGGAAGTCCTTCCATTAATATGGCATTACAAAACAGGAGTCCTTATCTCTACCAGATCCGTGACGCAATAAATGCAGAAAATGCGGAAATATACTATTTAAACGGCTTCTGGGTCAAAGGAAAGTCTATCGCGGCTAATGCAGAAGAAGCATACGGAAGATACTTCTTCAAATTCCTCAAAGAGGAGTATGGCGATAACTTCTTCCAGATGTATGTCAGAAAGACCAACGCATATGGTGTTCTCGGTAATTTCTCGACCATCATGAAGGCCACATACGGCGATGATGTCTTCACCAGGTTCGGTGACTGGTGCGTAGAGAATCAGGTCCTTCAGTATGTAACTGAAGAGGAACAATAAGACCATTAACAATTCAGGGATAGTTAATTTACAAGGAGCGGAAAATGAAAAAAGCAATAAATTATATAAAGATTCCTTCGCTGTGCCTGGCAGGACTTATTGCCGGCAGCGCACTCTTAAGCGCATGTAATGCAGCACTTGAGGAAACCACAACAACTACAACAGAGGAGACCACAGAAGCAACAACGACTACAACGATCGCGACAACTGAGCTCACTTGGGTCACCTATGCAAATCCCAAGGACTCCACGACTTACAAGAAGCTCGAGCTCGACGGCGTAGCAGAGAATTATGTAACGGTCACTGATTACGACTATATTGAATCTGAGAAGTATGTTCTTTTCCTCGAGAAGGACGTTTATCTTCCCGGTGATTTCGTTGTTACATTGGATGCGATCGTAGATGAGATCGAGAAGGAAATGGGTGTATCTGCCATTCCCTCTAAATGTGTCGGTCTGACCGTTCCGGAGATGGATTTTTATTATAAAGACAAGACTCCCTGGGAAGGCTGGTACATTGACAACAAGATCCCGATCTTCGTATGTGCTGACCACGAAGACAGCCGCCCGGGCTGTATCGGCAATCAGGATTATGTAAGGATCTGTTTGCAGGATCTGTTTACCAAGGAATTGTATGATTCTCTTCCTGGTTATAAGAAGCATGCCAAAAAGCTCGGTTACATTGATTATGTTGAGATAACCGAATGCCTTGCCGTAAATATCGCTTACAGAAACTACAATTATTACATGCCGGGAATAATTGCACAGGGTGTCGGTAATTATATGTCTTATACGGTTCCTGAAACTCTTGCCGAGAAATTTTCGAACATCAGCACAGCTAATAAGAAGGCATACAGATACGATTCCGGTGTTCCGAAAGCTGTAAACGCAAAGAATGCAGAAGAACTCTTTGCCGAAGATTATGGAATAAATGATTACACCTCCTACTATTACATGAAGGAATTGTACGGAAGATATTTCTGCAGATTCTTAAAAGAAGAATACGGTGACGATTTCTACAGCCGTTTAAATGCAGCGCTGAACGAAGATGGTGAGACCAGACAGTTTGCCTGGATAGTAAAAAAGACATTTGGAGATGATGTCTTCACAAAGTTTGGCGACTGGTGCGTAAAGAAGAAGGTTCTTCAGAGTAAGCAGGGCATTTTCCCTAAAAGGAAATAAACTTAGACCATAATATTTCTCTTATGTTGTTTGCAGTTTTGATTTATGATTGGAATATGCAAACATCAAGGAGAGCAAAATGAAAAAAGTTATCGAAGGAAAGACGCTGACATCATTGCTTCTGGCTTTGTCAGTTACATGCAGTATGATCTTATGCTCATGCAGCAAACCGGAGGAGACAACCGTCAAGCCGACAGAGGAACCGACCGTTACCTCAACCTCTGAGGAGCCCACGGATACATCTGTAATTAACGCTAAAGACAATACGGCTTATGAGAAGATCGAACTCGACGGAAACGCTGAAAGCAAGTTCAACGCAACCGGCTACAGTTATGTTGAAGCCGACAAGTTCGTTTTATTGCTCGAAAAGGACGTGTGCCTTCCCGGTGATTTTGCCGACAATCTGTCAGCTATCATAGATGAGATCGAGAAAGAGACCGGCCTGACTTACGCGCCTGACGGGTTCAGCTATACTGATGTTCCTGACATGTCCTGGCATTACAACGATACAAATCCCTGGGCCAACTGGAACATCGGCAGGAAGATCCCGATCTTCGTATGCGCTGATTACAACGATGATCTCGTAGGCTCTGTTGGCAATGCTGAATACGTTAGAATTACCCAGTATGACCTTTTCTCTGATGAATTATGGAACTCTGTCTATAAAGACATGGAGAACCGTGAGAAGCTCGGATACGTTGATTATGTGGAGATAACAACCCATATCACAACGCATATTGCTTACAGGAATAACATCAGCAATATGCCCGGCATTATGCTCCGTGGTATCGGCGTCCACATGTCTTATACGGTTCCGGCCGCACTTGGAGATAAGTATCCGAACATCAAGCTTGCTGACGGGAACAGGTACAGCGCTGATGGCCTTGCTCCCGAAGCCATCAATGCAGATAATGCGGAAGAGATATTTACAAATGATTATTTCTACAAGGAATATAATTTCGGAGGCATTATTTACGAGAACATAACGTTATATTCCGCGCAGGACCTCTATGGTAAATATTTCTGCCGTTTCTTAAGCGAGCAGTATGGCTCTGACTTTTATAAGAAGATCAGTGACGCGATGGCCAAAGACGGCGCGGGCAAAGAGTATGCAAAGATAATCAAGACGACCTTCAATGATGAAGACATCTTTACCAAATTCGGTAACTGGTGCGTGAAGAATAACTATCTTCAGGGGCAATAACACCAAATAAGGATAAACAATGATTAAAGGCGGAGCTTTATTGCCCCGCCTTTTTATTATCTGTTCGAAAATCTTTACGACAGCTTGCGCTTTACAACAGCCTCAGTAACACCCGTCATAACGAGCTCACCGTTCTGATTGTTGATATACATCGTCACTTCAACGAGACCGTTTTTCTCGTTGCGCTTAACAAGCTTTGTGATCTCGGCACTTGCTGTCAGAACGTCATCTGCAAAGACCGGCTTTACCCATTCGATCTTGGTCGATTTGCCCGCCAGGAGTTCATCCCCGAAGAAATCCACTTCGAGATATTTTGCCCATACGGTAACGAAAGACATAACGCCTGGTGCTATGAGCTTTCCAAACGGTGTTTTCTTCGCATATTCCTCATCGGTATGGAGCGGAATATTATCGTACTCTCTGGCAAATGCCAGCATCTTTTCTTTCTCGATAATGGCAGGCTTCGTGTTGACCGTCATACCAAGTTCAAGTTCATCAAAATACATGTGGTACCTCTGCTTTATGACTTTCCGCATATTGTACCGCTTTTTGATGAAGCTGACAGACAAAATTATAATTGGTATTTTTCAAGTATTTCTTTTCTTAGCGCCTTTAATTCATCTGCACTTTTTTCTGACGAAAGAAAATAATCCAATTCCGACACAGTTGAGTAACGGCATTCGTATATTTCAAGATCTTCATTCTCACTCTTAGCCCACCCGATTTTCTCATGATCGTAAGAGAATGCAGGCATCAGCAAATAGTCATCTGACTTGATAAACAGTCGTGTATTATCAAAAGTTTCTATTTCACTATCCAAAAACAGAAGGTATGTTTCACCCGTTTTAAGCTGGTTTGCAAATCCCATATTAATATAGGCGGTGTCCGCTGTAGCCGACTCCTCATTCCAAAAGATCTCCTGAGAAAAAACAATATCTATTGTTTCTCCAACACTTAGAGAATCTCCTTTAAATACTTTTACGATTTCAATGCTCTGTGTCGTACAACTCGGTAAAAACCGGAAATCACCTGCAATTCTGGCAGCAACTACATATTTGCTGTCATCTAATGTGCTTCTCATCAGATCTATCTGCCTTTCACACATCTCTTCCGGCAATAAACCGACTGTAAACCTTTCCATCGGATTGCTCTCTTCATTAAAATCGGCATATGAAGCCTTGCTGTAAAGGCCGAATATCAAGCAGGCACAGCATAATAAAATTGCAGGTACAGCATATAAGCACAATTTCTTCATGAGATTATTCTTCCTTAATGAACTGGCCATTCGAGACTCTGTATTTTTCATCCGCCAGCAGATCAATATCCTCATGATTATGGCTGGCAATCAGTATTATTGAATCCTTCTTTCTCTCAAGAAGAATATCTCTTACCATCTGAACTCCACTATCATCCATAGCATTTGTCGGTTCATCCAGCATCAGTATTTTCTGATCCTCGAAAATGGCCTGAGCAAAAACCAGTCGTTGTTTCATTCCTAATGAGTACTTTCTAAATGGTCTCTTATCATCAGGATCCAATCCGACTGTGCTTATGTATTCCCGGATAGTGTTATCGTCTACCTTTTTCCTGATTGAAGAAAGCCTCTTCAAATTGTCGAATCCTGAAAGCTGCGGATACAGTCCTGCATTCTCGATCATTATTCCCAGATCAGGCAAAACATCAAAATCCTTATGTAAAACCTTTCCATCTAAAGAAACCGTTCCTGAATCTATCGACATAAGACCGGACAACGCTCTGAACAGCATGGTTTTACCTGAGCCGTTACGACCTGCAAAACCATATATCATTCCGCTGCGAAGCTTCAGGCTTACATCATTAAGGATGATCTTTTTATCTATAGTCTTATTAATATTTTCAACTATTAATTCCATTAAACATCTCCTTCATAGATACTTTTGGTAAACTGTGTTTTCTTAACTGCTCCAACAATCAAAAGAGAAATAATTACCGCCGGTACCAGAAAATAAAAAAGGCTGAATGACACTTTCCAAATATCAAGATCAGGCTCTACCATCAGCCTGCTGATCAAATTGAAATCCATAATAATGCTCTCATCGATCTTAAGATTTACAGATAATAGATACATGGCAAGAGAAAGCAGATTGATGATCTGAACTATTGCAAATGCCACTCCGCTCTCCAGGAAAAAAGCTAACAGATTTATCAGCGCGATCATTTCGAATGAATAAAGCGACAATATTATCAACATACACACGGCATGTAAACCCGTGTTGATATCTGTCACTGCCTGAGTGGATAGCATTATCATAATAAATGCCGGAACAATAACAGCCGCTATGAATAATACTGTTTTTAACAACACTTTCAACAATTCACGCAAAGCCCACTTAACTCTGTGATTCCGCCTCGAAAACACATAAATGCTCGCAACGCAAAAACTTTTATATATGCTTATTCCCCAATAAAACTGAATAATAAACAACGGTATAAAATGCGGAATAAACTGAATAATATACGATATGTTTTGACCAAGTAATGCAAACGAAAAAGCACACAGATAATATTCTGTCTTAACAGGCTCATTGCTCCCTGCAACCGGAAGCATTAAAACAATACCTGATAAAACGGCAACCAGATATATGCATTTATCCTTGCAAAGAATAATAACGTTTTTCATTTTTTCTCAATTCCAGTAAAGCAATAGCCAGCATGCCTATATATCCTGCCAAATAAAAACCTTCACTTACGTTCCGATATTCAAACATCGGCATAAACATCAAATAACTGAGCTTTGCCGGAACGAAGCTGTCAATGATCATCAGAAAATACAACGTTCCAAGCAACGGAATCATTGTGATCATCTTATATTTGATTTTGGGAGACGTTGAAAACGCATAATTAAAGAAGGCAAAAACACATGATATCAAGCCAAATCTAATGGTCATTAAGAACCCATACAGAAATGGAGAAACAATATACACTTGATATAGAAAATTATTCTTTTCTTCCGGCAACGATACATACAACGGAATTCCGGAAGGATCCGCGACAGAACGGCTGCTGAAACATATCACAGACAGAAGCAGTTCTAATAAAAATGGAACTGTAAATAGGAAGAACGTTACAATTACCACAGCAATTGCATTCCCATAATAGTATTTCTTAAAACCGCTTCTGCTCTGAATATACCTACTGATTCCGTTTATACGCTCATCGTAATAAACCATAGCGGTAGGAAGAATGAGGATCAGCGGATAAGCATACATAAATATGTTACCCGCATTAGACCATCCCGATAAAGTTAGAGTCTTTATTGGATCATACATCTCAGTCACATAATGAATCTTAACGTTGAGAATGCAATTTGTTATAAAATTCACACCTGTGACACACAGAAGTATTATCCAAACAGCAAGCGCAGATTTAGACTGTAAGTATGCTTTAGTTTGACATCTGACAACTTCTTTAATACTCATAGTCCGTTCGTATTCATTTGCTGTTTTTTAAATCTTACTTTCTTGGTCTTTTAGGCTGATGGAAGAATGAGGGACAACCAGGATATCCTTGTCTGTTGTTCGCATTTTTCCTGCTTACCTTTTCAATCTGCTCAAGAACGATCTTCTCAAGTTTCTTCATTGTTCGACACCTCTCTTTTTAATAATTTTACTGCTATAAGACTCAAAGCGTTAAAGAAAACGCCTAAAGCCGCATAGTAGACCAGATGATTATCCGGGAATATCAACAGAAGGCCCAGGATAATGGGGCCAAGTATTGAAATCCCGATACGTGACCTCTTCTTGAGGTGAATGAATTCTATGTCAGAAAGATCCATATTCGGATCACGGATCGTGCCAATATAAAAGATAATGCCTGCTGACAGGACAACGCTTGCCATGCATAAGAACGGGTAATTTATGAGCCAGTTTGATACAGGTATTGTGGAAAGCGCTGTGAGTACAGAAGCGATGAAACATCCGATACTCGTCTTACAGTGAATGCCGTCGGAACTGGTTCTTATCACAGAGAAGGTAATAGTGAAAACCGCAATCTCAAAGAAGGCTTTGAAGACCAGCGCGAAAATACCGATCAGAGTAAAACCGATTACTCTTTCTAACATCAGCTGGATAGAATATGCATAGAACTTAACATCATCTTCTTTGATGATGTCGTTCCTGCACATTCTATCCGCCAAGTATGTCGATATGTATTCCATCCGTTACTCCCCAGTTCGCG
>JAEEGL013773900.1_pt1 | contig 11681 bp, 11 predicted proteins | sample 9134231 | NCBI WGS metagenome assembly JAEEGL01 (sample SAMN16246548, study PRJNA631951) | gut metagenome | biome: gut microbiome; feature: rumen; material: fiber-attached | host: Bos | place: Iran: Karaj | collected 2018-10 | reverse complement strand
CGCGCCCGGGCTCACCCCGCTCGCAAATTCGGCTGCGCATCCCGGCCAGATGAAGGATGCCGAAATGAAGTTCAAGGAGGGCTTCGCTCCGCGGTTCTTCCTCCTCACAGCCGGCCAGTCCGACCGCACTGTCCACGACACGCCCGTGGGATACCACAATACCATGGTCTCGAACGGCGTGAAGCACCTCTGGAGCTACCTGCCCAACGCCGACCACAACGACACGAGCGTAAAGCCCCATCTGTATCAGTTCTTCCAGCTCGTTTTCCAATAAAGTTTTTGCTTCCGGTCAGGCTTATACCTTTTCGTTCACAGGTGAATATAGGATGCGTTTCGGGCGAAAGCTCAGGATGGCATCCCAATCCGCTTTCAAGGCAGGATTGTCGTCATAAGCGGAGAAGTATTCCATCGGCTCCAAGTCCCCGACAAGGCAATCCCCGTCATCCAGGACGAGGGAGACCCTGTCTCTGCTGTGGCTGGGCGTGGAAATGATTTCCCCGGCTATCCCGATGCTCACCAGAAAAGCCCGGCTTTCACAGCAGCTGATGACCTTGGCTTCTGATTCGTCAATGGGAAAAAAATGCATGGCTTTTTCACGGGCGAAGATTTGATCCGAAAAGTGGACATCCTTCGTCTGTGTGTCCATCAGCAGAAGCCTGACACCCTGCTTCATCAGTTCGGGAATCAGTCCCGTGTGGTCCGGGTGGTAATGTGTGGCAGGGACAAAAGCAATATCTTTGACCTGCACTCCGTCGGCCTTCAGAGCCTTGTAAAAAGCCGGAAGAGTCCCGCGTAGCCGGCATCCAGAGCGTATACAACAAGGCGGATCACATATATTCTGTTTGGAAACGGGCAATGATCTCCTCGACGGTGTCATCAAGGAGGGTCCCGTTTGTTTTGAGCAGGCTTACGATGTAGTTGTTGCCGAGCATGGCGGGGATCACGACAAAAATCGCAAGAACGGTGGTGAGGAGGGCGCCGGAAACGCCGGGCGCGAGCGTCTGGACGTCCGCTCGCCCGGCCTGCGCCAGCCGTGAGAACGCGACGGTGATGCCCCACACGGTCCCGAAGAGGCCGAGGAAGGGGCATACACCGACCGCGGAGGCAAGAAGCATGGTGCGTTTTTCCAGGATCAGGAGCTGGTCTTCCACGGCGCATTCCATCGTGGTCCGCAGGAGATTGACCTCTCTTTCGGTCAACGGACGGCATGTCCTGTCCGGCAGAATGGCATTGAACGTTTTGAAGCGTTCGATGGCGGCAAGGAAGACCTCTCCTGCAGGAGATACGGTCTTTCTGGCCATCTTCTGCATATCAAACAGATTGTCCGCGACCAGCAGATCCCGAAGAAACGCTTCACTGTTTTTCAATGCACTGCGAAGCGAAAGTATCTTCTCCACGACAAGCGTGCAGATACCGATGGAAATCACCAGGAGAAGGATGCAGATCGACTTGCCGAGCCAGTCGCTCATCGTAAAAGCGTAAAACACCTCACCCATTCCATTGTTCCTGAAAAACAACTGTCCCATGCTTCCGTCCTCAATCTTTTGACTGTTTCAGGTCGCTTCCGGTGCTTTCCGGTTCATAATCCACTCTGCAGTCATCCGGAAGCTCGTCTGCCGGTTCGTGAACATCACCGGCGTTTGCATCGCACGGATCGTCATCCTCATCGACATCGAACCTGAGTTCTTCCTCGTCTTCAACGGGTTTCCACTCACGTTTTTTCGCTTCACGTTCTTCCTCAAGGAACTTTTCGCGAAGTTCGGTCCTGTCGAGCTTCATGTCGGACTCGAAATATGTCTGGGCCGCCTTGCCGACCGCGTAGGTGATGCCCGCCGCAATCGGGATTTTCAGGATAGGAAGCAGGCTGGCGGCGAGCTTGCCCGCGATCGAACCTCCGGCGCATCCGAGTATCATGGTGATGATGGTGTCATCGACCGGGATACCGTAGAGTTCTGCCAAGCGGTATATCATGTAGGTCTCGTTGGCAACGAGAGGGATCACGTCAACGAGCGGAATCGGAACGATGGCGATTGCCGCGGCGCGTCCGGCCGCCCAGTTGATGTAGCTGTCGGCCTCGTCTGCGACACGATTGCGCCAGTTGTCAAGCATGGAGTCGTAGTATTCCTGCCAGCGGTCCTGAAACGCTTCGACCTCGCACTCCGCTTTTTCCATAGCGTCCATGCTCATGGAATGCGCCTTGGCAATGAGCTGGGCGAGTCCGGTCTTGTTCTCCGCGGAAACCAGCACGATCTGCTCGCGGGGAAGAAGCTCCAACAGTTCGTTCATCATGGCCTCGATCTGCTCTTTGCGCATCAGCTCGCTCTTCGTAACGACCAGCAGCATGTTCTCGCGGAAGGTCCTGATGAGCTTGGCGTCGGTTTCCTGAACGCGTGCGCCGGAGCCATCGATGCAGTACCAGACGTTGTGGATCAGATTGTCGCTCTCCTCGGTTTCGAGGCGATCCATCATCTCGTCGAGAATGAAGTTCACGTAGTCGTCCACGCTCTGCGTGCCGGGATTCAGGCCCTCCGAGTCGATGAAGTTTGCAGCATCAGTCTCGTACACATGGAACCCCTGTGTCGTTGCACGGCCGTCGCCGATGGCGCTGTCCGGCACGACGCCGCGATGGGTGACGGCCTGGATGAGCGAAGTTTTCCCGACGCCGGTCTTGCCACAGACGAGGATGTTCGGTTTTATGTTCATTCCTTCCTTGTAGGTTTCGAGGTACTGCTTGAAAAGCCCCAGTTCAAATCCGAGGCCGGGCAGCGGCGCGCATTTGATGCGTGCGACGGCATAGGCCTCGAAGTTGTTCCGGCAGAAATGTCCAAGTGCCCCGGCAAGCATTCCGTAACTCTTTCCATCGAGGTCTCCATCCTCGTCGCGGATCGCATCAAGCACCTCGGCGTCGGAGAGGACGGTTTCCGCAAAGCCGACCGCGGATTCCCGGATTTCCCTGCTGCGCAGTCCGTAGAGACCGGAGAGTTTTGCAAGAAGTTCGACCAGCACGACGGACAGTTCCGCTTTTACATCGTTCCACTGCGCCGAAGCGCCGTCTTTTTCCTGCTCGTTCAGGTTGGATTCGCCTTTTACGGCCTTCGCTTTCTCGATGGCCTCGGAGACGATTGCGACCGCACGCTCTTTCTTGTTCGCGACATTCGCCGCTTTCGCTTCGCGGTCGATGTCTTGCGCCGCCATGAAAGCATCTCGGTAGGCTGCGGGAAGCATCGCATGACTGAGCTCGACAAGTTCCTTGCAGCCGATTGCGCCGCTTTCGGCATCGGAGACCTCGACGATGTGTCCCTCGGAAACGCCGGCCTTCAACAGTTCTTCCCTGATCGCCTTGGCCTGAGCCGGTTTCGTGATGTCCTTCTTGCTGATCACGGCGATCACGTCGTCGAACGTGAAGATGTCCTTCATAAGGCCGAGGTCGCAGTCCGTCACACGGGCGCTGTTCCCCTGGATCAGATACCACACCAGGTGGATGTGCTCGTCCACGTTCGGATCATCCTGGCAGCTCGACACGAACTCGCGCATCATGTCCTTGAAATCATCTTCCTTTTCGTCGAGTTCCAGTCCACGGGAATCCCAAAGACGGATGGATTCGTTTTCGTAGCTGTCGAAGTCGATCCGGCAGGGCTTGCCGTTGCTGATTCCCTCCTGCGGCACGACCTCGCCGCCGAGCACGGTGCGGATGAGAGAAGTCTTGCCGCATCCGGTGTAGCCAGCAACGAGGATGTTCGGGCGCTTGTCAAAGGATGCCGCTTCGTCGAATTTGTTTTCGAATTCCTGTCTGAAATCAACGCTGTCCATGATAGACCTCCATAAATTCTGATTCTTTGTTTGGGTTTTCGATAATTGCTTTGTTTTCGGAACGCCGTTTTCTTTGGTAAGCGTGATAAGGATGCGTTCCAGTTCTTCGAACTGAGAGTTGTAGATTTCCAGCGATTCCAAGACGGATGCGTTCCCCGGGACAGGATATACCTGAATCGGGTTCCGGTAGACCGTACTGATATCCCGGATGATAGATTGGAGTTTCTCCCGATACTGTGCGGAAAGAAGCTCAATTTTCCGGTCGGACGATGCGGATCCGGTCTCGGCTGTACGGATCATGGCGGCAAGTGCGGCCTGACACAGTTTCAGATAAAGAGTCTCCGTTTCGTCCATTTCCGCCCGGATGTCCTCCAGGATCCGGGCATAAAGCTTTTGAATGGTTTGTTTCATGGGTTGCGGCCTTTCCTTTTTCGTGTGGTAAAGAATCTGCTTTCCTCAGTCGTCGAACATCTTGTAGAGAAGAGCTCTGAGTCCGACGAGTGCAGCTCCGCCGACGACGAGACCGATGGTCTTCCATTCCGGTCCCGGATGCCAGTAGAAATCTCCAGCGTTTGGGGGATTGGCAGTTGCTGTAGTCATCTTTTTTTCCTAATCTTTGTCTATTGAAAAATGGTTTTGATCAATCGAAACAGGCTCTTACGATGCCTTCGACGAGTTTGAATGCGGCGAGTGCGACAAACACGCCGACAGCGACTTCGCCGACTCTTCCGGCATCGAGGTCTTCTAAGAAATCATTCATTGTTCTTCTCCTTGCTTTCTGAATTTGTTTTGATTGGCGGGGATGGGCTGGGCGCGGCTATGATTTCCGGGGAAAACATTCGTTGTCTCATTTTAATATATGTCATAATATGCGACATAACTTGTCATACCATCCGTCTCCTGTGGCATTGCGGCGAATTTATCTCTTTTTATTGCGAATGGTGTTCATGCAGTGATCCATGCGCTGGCACAACATGCTTACGCCAGCAAGGTCATGCGAGAAATTCATGCAGTTATCATGGGCGATCCCGAGGGATTCGCCGGCGGCAAAGGCATCCTGGTCCGCGGCAAGGAACTGGAAATTCCATTTGTAGACGTCCTGCTGGTGCTTGATGCGCGCTTTGACATCCTTTGTCGAGAATTCTTTGCTCGCGTTCTCCTTGCCGTCTGTGATGATCACGCACAGAACATGCTCTGGACGTTCCGATTCGGCCATGTCGGCGAACTCGCGCCCGATGGTATCGATCGCGGTACAGACGGCGTCGTTCAGCGCGGTGCAGCCGGTACAGACGTATTTTGCCATAAGATCATCAGGAAACTTCGCGAGATCGGCGGACTTGACGATACGCTTTGCTTCATCGCTGAACTGGTAGAGGTCGAATACGGTTTTGCCTTTTGCTTCACGCTGTTTCTTCAGAAACTCGTTGAAACTGCCTTTGATGTCGTCCTGGATCGAACTCATGGATCCGGAAGCGTCGAGAACGATGAGGATGTGGGTGTAGTCTTTTTTCATGTTTGTCTCCTGTGTTTTGTTGGTTTGTAAATGATTGGTTCGCCTGCCCATGTTTTTCAATCGCCCTTTTTCCAGTGTGTCCGGGATACCATTCAAAAAAGGACGTTCATGAGGAGGAATTGTGTTTTACTATAGTTTGCAGCATGCGACATGAAATGTCATACAAGATGGTCTTTTCACAAGATGTCTTTCCTTTTGCTTGCGTTTTTGGTTTGCTGGTTGATTGAGCGTCAAATCGAGGATTGCATCTTGTCTCTAATATATGTCATGGCGTATGCCGTGGAATGTCATACCAAATCGCCCGTTTTATGTTTTTGCAGAAAAATGAGGAATACGGTTCTTCCCTGCGCATGCTCGCGCGCGATAGCATGCCGCCTATGACATAGGTTGTCATACCTGTTGCTTCCTGCTGTTTTTTTGCTTTTTTTCTCCCTGACACTTGCATTGATCCGGAAATGGCATATATTATCGTTGAAAGACCATAAAACAACAAGGGGAATGAACCATGAGCGTACAAAGCAAACAGGCGCTTCGTCTTCTGAAGTTCGTGGCGGAACTGAGGAAGAACAATTATCCGAATGCCGGCAGTTTCGCGAGAATGCTGGAGAAAGCATCCATAGAAGAAGGCGTTTCCTGCAAGTGCAGCACACGGACGATCATGCGGGATATCGAGATCCTGAAACACGATTACCATGCACCGATCGAATATGATCCTGTCAACCGCGGCTTCTTCCTGGTCAAACCGGACTGGGAACTGAACATGCCGCTTATGAACGAGGAGGTTTTGAGCATGTCCATGCTCAGCACGCAGCTTGCATCCGATCTCCTACCCGAACCGATCAAATCGAAGGCGAATACAGCCCTGGACCATGCGCTGGCCGAAAACGGCTCAAAATTCTTTGATGAAGCCATGATCGAGTCCATCCTCTGCGCTACGGGCATCAAGTCTGCAGTTGAACCGGGGGTTTTCAAAAAGGTCTTCGATGCCTGGCGCATGCACCAGGTCATCCGGTTGGCTTACCACAAGCCGAATGGACCGGAATCCACCCGCCGCTTTGAACCGCACATCCTTGCGTTCCGCAACGGCGTTTGGTACACGAAAGGGTATGAATACGGCACGAAGGACGTCAAGGTCTATGCGATTCAGCGTGTCGCCGATGTCGCGTTCGCGGACGACAAATTCGTATCCGACAAGAAGCTTATCGAAGACACTCGCAAAAACGGTCTCTTCGTGTATCCCAGGATCAGCGACATCCGTCTGCACTGCGATGCGTCCATCGCATTCTACCTGCGCGAGCATCAGCCGGTGAAGCAGTTCAAAATCGAGCCGCAGACCGACGGTTCCCTCATCATCACGCTCAGACCGGCGTTCGAACACGAGGTCATCCGCTGGATCCTCGGCGAATCCGGCAAGATCGAGGTCCTGAATCCGCCTGAACTGCGCTCAAAGGTCGCCGCCGCCGGAAAGCTCATCTGGGAACGGAATCAGGGAGAAGTCGACTCCGCCGTACAGGAGAAGAAGCCGAAACCCGTGTCGATCAAGTCGAAAACCGTCTCAAAAACCAGGCCGGAGAAGGCACCCGCCAAAGCGAAACTCGCGTCGATCAAGTCGAAATCCGTTGCAAAAGCCACGCCGGCGAAGGCGCCCGCCAAGGCGAAGCCTGCCTCATCCAGGATAAAAACGGGTATCAAACATACCAAGTCAAACAAACAATAAATTCGCTTGTGCCGTTTGTGCTATGACATCCCATGGCGCAGGCGGCGGCATATATTAATCATTGTCTGAATTGAAAACTGAAACGGAAAGGCATGACGTGAACAAACAGACAATGAGATCATTGAATACGCTATGCTTCGGCTTGAGCGTGTTTTCCCTGACGGCCGCGGTCGTGTACGGGATCCTCCTGCATTTCTGCGGCGTTGAGCTCCCCGCTTTCGCCGCGGACTGGATCGTCCCGGTTTTTACCGCGGCAGCGGTCGGGTATCTCACGAACTGGCTGGCGATCCAGCTTCTTTTCCGGCCGTATCGTCCGGTTAAGTGGCTTGGCGGACTTCAGGGGATGATCCCGAAGAATCAGGCGAAACTGGCCGACACGCTTGCGGAACAGATCCCCGCCAGCCTGCTGCCGGCGGACCGGATCGTATTGCGCATCCGGCGGAAGATCCGCGAGGCCATGCAGTCTCCCGAGCTGGCTGAACGCCTCCACGCGATGGTTTCGGAATACATCCGGGATGAACACCGGAGACAGGAGCTTATCCGTCGGATCGTCGCGATCCTTGATACAGCCGGTTCGGCAGGCATCGAGGCGGGATTCACGCCGTCGAATGTCCGCAGATTCTATCACTCGTACGGATCCGGCTTCGTGAAGGGGAAAGTGATCCGCAATAAGGCGCTGCGCGCGAAGATTCTGGACGAACTGAAGGAACAGGTCCCCGGTCTGATCGATGAGATTCGCGCGAACATGCCCGAGATTCTCGCAGAGTATATGCGCGACAATCCGATCAAGGGGGCCGTCCTGAGCATTTTCACGGGGGCAAATGGGGAAAACCTGCCGTGGCGCAAGCTTGAACAATCCATTTCAGACAAATTGACCGGACAGGACGCCGATCAGCAGATCAAACAGAAACTCACCGAGTTCGAGTCCAAACTGGAATGCTACCTCGTTTCGCCTGAACTCGAGGCGGATATCGCGACGCTGAAACGAAACCGCGACATCGGTGACGCGCTCACCGCCCTGCGCGACGATTTTGCCGGGAAACTGCTGGATTTTCTGGAAGACGAGCTCGTATGGCTGATCGTCCGCGAACAGGTCCTGCCGGGCATCCGGGTCTTCCTGCAAGTTCAAATTCGCCGAAACAAAGAGACGATCATCGCCGGACTCGACTTGCCGGGCCACATCCGCAGGTCGATTCTCGACCTGAAGCCAAAGGCTGTTCACGAGCTCGTCGAGGAAGTATCCAGCGAGGAACTTGGCATGATCCAGATACTCGGATTCGTGCTGGGAGGCCTTGCCGGATTCGTGCTTGTCTTCGTCCAATGACACAAACTGAAAATATGGAGTAATACAATGCCGCCTTTTGTCATCAAACCGCCTTTTGGTAAAAATCCGGAATACTATGCGATGTCCTGCCCGAAATGCGGCTGGGCGGAAACACTTGAGCTTAATCCGTGCGAGGTGGACGTGATCACGCTTGACGGTGAACCGCCCAAGGGGCCGCGAACTGTCACCGAACTGCCGAAACGCTGCCCGAAATGCGGCGCCAGGCTGAACAAGCAAAAACTCCCGATCCGCGTCTGGAACTGAAGCACGCCTTGGGGCGGTTCCGGTTGGACTGTTTGCATGGCCTCGTTGGTCGTGGCACGGCTAAACAGATCAAGAAGCCCGCTCAGGCGCTCGTGGTATGTTCACGACCATTGTTTCCAGTATTTCGCGATCAGGCGGCGCACAGTTTCCAGCTCGGATAAGGTCAGGAAACCTTCGTCGAGATACTTTTCGGCAAGAGCAGTGAGGATTGGTGCATCGACTTTGTTGAAGCCGATGCCGTTCCTCCGTTTCGCTGTCATTTCGTGTTTTTCGTCCCCGGTCTGGTTGCGGTAAACGATCATCAGGTGTTCAATGTCCGGATCGCTCGTGATCCGCATCTCGTCAGGCGAAACCGGCTGTGGTTCCGGTTCCGCCAGTTCATCTTCCGGTTCCGTCCCCTCGAAATAGCATTCATCCGGTTCCGCGGAATCTGATTCCAATGGTTCCGGCTCCCCGAAGTCGAACTCAGGTGTTTCGGGTTCATACTTGGGAACAGATCTCGGATGAGGCTGCCGTTTGGGAATCTCTTTCACGGGCGGCAGGGCGTTGTTCCCGCCCTGAAGCTGAGCAAGAAACGCCATGATCGCCGCTTCATGTTCCTTCGGAATCGTGAGCGTGACCTCCTTGCGTTCTGGCTGCGGGCTTTCGAGCGTCCGGTAGAATTCGATGACCTCCGGGTCGATAATCACGTCCTCGGCGAAAACCCGCCTGTCGATCCGCAGGTTCCGAATGCTGCGGCAACGGGACAGCGCCGTATAAAGCTGACCGTGCGAAAAACACCCGTTGCCGAGCTTCAGCGCGACGCATTCCAGGCTCAACCCCTGCGATTTGTGGATCGTGATCGCATAGGCAAGTTTGAGCGGCAGTTGAACATAGGTGCCGACCTCGCGCTGCCGGATCGTCTCCTTCCCGCTGACCTCATCGGTCTCCAGGACGTATTCGCAGTTGTTCCACTGCGAACACTGGATCGTCACGGTCTGGCCCCGGTCCAGACGCACGCGCACCTCAGGCTCCGCACTCTCTTCCACAGCCTCGACGACACCGATCTCCCCGTTCACATATTCGAACTCACCGTCCGGCCGCCGCTTGTTGTTGAGCGTCATAACCCTCGCGCCAATCTTCAGCGTAAGGATCGCAGGCGTGGGATAGTCCCGTTCTGGAAACTTCCCGCGCACCACGGCATGAAACATGTATTCCCGGCCTTCAAGTCGGCTTTTCTGCAGGACGTTCATCGTCTGCGCTTCGCGGTTCGTCGTGCAGAGGTAAACCGGCTCATGTTCAAGCGGAGGCCGGTTGACACAGAGGCGGGTCAGCGTTTCGATCACGTTCAACGGTTCGTCCAGGCCGTCCGGCAGCAGGTCGCGCGTCTCCAGTTCGCCGTGACGCAGATGGTTCAGGATGTCCACGAAGAGTTTGTCGTTCTGCTGGCGGTGGATGGTCTTCAGGAATACGCAGCGGAAGTTCGTCTGCCGCCACAGCGGCGTCTGGAATGCGTAATATCCGCCCAGCTCGTTGCGCAGATAGATGTCCTCCGTCTCCGACTTCACCACGGGCGGCAGCTGGAAAAAGTCCCCGACCAGAATGATCTGTTTCCCGCCGAACGGCTTGAGCTGGCTGCTGCCGCGTGCGAGCGAGCGCAGACGGTAATCAATGGCCGCGAAAATGTCGCTCCGCACCATCGACACCTCGTCGATCACGATGGTCCTGACCTTGCGGATCAGGGCGCGGCGGGATTTGCTCCCGATCTCCTCGATGGAATCCGGTGTGAGCAGTCCGGGCTTGAGCTGGAAGAAGCTGTGCAGGGTCGCGCCGCCGATGTTGATCGCGGCGATCCCGGTCGGAGCGAGGAAAACGCATTCACGGGGGCATTCCTCCCGGAACCTGCGGAGGATGGTCGACTTGCCCGTCCCCGCCTCGCCGGTAAGGAAGACGTTTTTGCCGGAGAGCATGAGCTGCAATGCCTGCTCCTGTTCGGGTGTGAGTGTGATCGGTTGTTCTGTCATTTGACGCTTCCACCGGTCGTGTTTTTATGGTCTCTGAAATACTCCAGTCTCTTTTTGAGCGTGTCATCCGCATATTGCATGATTGAGCTCCGTATTTCAGCATCGCCCGATTCGTCGAGGTCGATGACTTTGATGATCGACCTCACATTGCCGTCGTTTGCCGCCTCGCAGAAGCATTTTACCGCTTCCCGGACATTGCGCGGGAAACCATTCCCCTCAAGAAGCATGGTCCCCTTTTCGAACAGCTCTCTGTTCCTCATGACCATGGCATGTTTCTCAATTTCATTTTGTGCACTCATGTGTCCCATATCCGCGGCCCTGTTGTACCACGACAGAGCCTCAGTCATGTCTTTTTCCACGCCGATACCGTAGTAACAGCATCTGCCCATCCAATACTGCGCATCCGCATTGTCCTGTTCCGCTGCCATGCGGAACCATTTCACAGCCTTGGCCGGATTCCGTTTCACGCCAGCTCCATCGTAATAGCAACTACCGATGATGAACTGTTTTTCGGCATCGCCCTGTTTTGCTCCAAGGATCAGTTCACGGATTTCACGTTTGTTCATTTTGTGTTTTCCTGTTGTAAAAGGCGGTCGCCGTTCCCGACATCCGCGCTGTTGTTTATTTGGAGAGGAAGAGAAGTGTTCTCCATGCGTGCAGAAAGAGCACGACTGGAATGTTCAGAATCCGATCGGCGTTTTCCGGGCATATTTATTGGCTGTCCTGACTTCGCTTTCACGGGCAAGAGCATTGATGTAGTCACGGTTGCCGACTTTGCTGCCAAGGTAGAAGAAACTCTGGCGGACAGTGCGGAAGTCGCCGGGCGCAAGCATCGGAATCTGTGCAAGCCCGTGGTACTCTTCTGGGGTAAGCGTCGTGTGGAACATCCGTTCGAAGAAGAGCTTCTTTCCCGCGTCGTCGAGGTAATCGAACTCCAGCTTGAACGTGAAACGGCGCATGATCGCCGAATCGAGGCTGGAGGAAAAGTTCGTGGCGCCGATCATCACGCCGTTGAAGTTCTCCATGCGGTGAAGCAGTTCGTTGACTTGT
>JAEEGL013689290.1_pt1 | contig 11681 bp, 13 predicted proteins | sample 9134231 | NCBI WGS metagenome assembly JAEEGL01 (sample SAMN16246548, study PRJNA631951) | gut metagenome | biome: gut microbiome; feature: rumen; material: fiber-attached | host: Bos | place: Iran: Karaj | collected 2018-10 | reverse complement strand
ATTCAATATGGTAGAATAAATTGATTTGAAAACAATCATTCATTTTCAGGGAGGATACATATGCGTCATCTAATGAGCCCTCTGGACTTTACCAGAGAGGAGCTAGAGCAGCTTATGGACCTGGCGGATGATATTAAAGCTCATCCAAGCTCGTACAGCGAGAAGTGCCACGGCAAAAAGCTAGCTACATGCTTCTATGAACCAAGCACCCGTACAAGACTTTCTTTTGAAGCTGCCATGCTTAATCTTGGTGGTTCTGTACTTGGTTTTTCTTCAGCTGATTCTTCATCAGCAGCCAAAGGCGAAAGTGTTTCTGATACTATTCGTGTTATTTCTTCTTACGCAGACATCTGCGCTATGCGTCATCCAAAAGAAGGCGCTCCACTTGTCGCTTCTCAGCGATCTCTTATTCCCGTTATTAATGCCGGTGATGGTGGTCATCAACATCCCACACAAACACTTACAGATTTATTTACCATTCGCTCTTTACGTGGCGAAATCAAAGACCTTACTATCGGACTTTGTGGTGACTTAAAATTCGGCCGTACAGTGCACTCTCTTATCAATGCACTTGTTCGTTATCCGGGAATTAAATTCGTTCTTATCTCACCAGAGGAACTTCGTGTTCCTGAATACATCCGTGAAGATGTGCTCGATAAAAATGGATACGAATACAAGGAAGTAGATTCCTTAGATGATGTTATGGGCGAACTGGACATCCTATACATGACACGTGTTCAGCGTGAGCGTTTCTTCAATGAGGAAGACTACATCCGTTTGAAAGATTTCTTCATTCTCACTCCTGAGAAGATGCGTCTGGCAAAGAAGGATATGATGGTTCTTCACCCACTTCCACGTGTCAACGAAATAGCTGTTGATGTGGATGACGACCCAAGAGCTATGTACTTTACCCAGGCTAAGTACGGCGTTTTCATCAGAATGGCGCTGATACTGACGCTTCTTGAATTAGTATAGGGAGGGAATACAAATGCTTAATATTTCTGGAATTCATCAGGGATTCGTACTTGATCATATCAAGGCCGGCGAATCCATGACAATATACAACGACCTTCAGCTTGGCAATCTTGGATGTGACTGCACCGTAGCCATGATTATGAATGCCAAGTCAAACAAGATGGGCCGCAAGGACATCATCAAAATCGAGTGTCCTATCGAACGCGTGGATTTAGACATCCTCGGCTTCATCGACCACAACATCACCTGCAATATCATTAAAGATGATGTTATCGTAGAAAAGCGTGCACTTAAGCTTCCTAAGGAAATCAAAAATGTAATTACCTGCAAGAATCCTCGTTGCATCAGCACTGTGGAGCAGGAACTTGCTCAGATATTCGTGCTCACCGACGAAAAGAACGAAGTTTACAGATGTAAATACTGTGAAGAGAAATATACAGGAAAGAAATAAAAAAATTAATGGCTGTGGAAAAATTTCCACAGCCATTAATTTTTTTATTGTGTTGGAGTAGCTGGAGCCTGTGCAATTACGATGCCAGCTGCATCTGTCTGATAGTACATGTCACCGATTTGTACAAGCTGGTTAACTACGAGCTTGCCATCTGCTCCGAAGAGGTATGGCTTCTTGTCAAGTGTGACAACCTGGTTGAATACGAGCTTGCCATCCTTGCCAGCATAGTAGATGCCATCCTTTGTTGCGAAAGCACCTGTAACCATGGCGCCATCTTCACCGAAGTAGAAGATTCCATCTCCGATAGTCTGCATACCTGTCTGCATCTTACCATCAGCTCCGAAGAAGTATGTCAATCCGTTAACCTTAATTACGCCAACCTGCATCTGCCCCTGCTCGTTGAAGTAGTAAACTGCTCCATCGATAGCTGCAAGACCTGATACACGATGAGCATCTGTAGGATCTAAGTAGTATACGCCTGTAGCGTCATTCCACCAGCCCTTGTAAAGCTTTCCACCGTCATTTGGATTAAACATAAATGTAAGCTTATCTATTTCTACCCATCCAACCTGAAGGAATCCCTTGTCGTTGAAGTAGTATACATCCTTATCGATTGCGTTAAGTCCCTTTACCATGTGACCATCTGTAGCATCAAGGTAACGAACGCCTTCTGCATCATTCCACCAGCCTGTGTAAAGCTTTCCATTTTCAGCTGGGTTAAACATGAACATGTTTCCGCCAAGCTCTATCCAACCTGTCTGAAGCTGTGCAGCCTCATTGAAATAGTAGATGCCTTTGTCGATTGTGTTAAGACCTGTAACAGCATTTGCTGCACCTGGAAGGAAGTAATATGCTCCAGTTTCATCTGCAAACCAGCCTGTGGTTACAAGACCAGTTGCTGGATCTGTGTGATATTTTACTCCTGCCAAATCTACCCAACCGTACTGCTTACGGAAGTTGTTGTAGAAGAATACATTGCCCTGTCCAAGGTCAAGTAAACCAACCTGTGGAATGAAAGCTGTGTAATCTTTAACAGCTACGTTCATATCGACACGTCCATTCACACCAGGTACTGCTCCTCCTGAAGAGTACTGCCAAATCTGCCATCCGGCAATATCGTTGTGATCAGCATACTGAGCAATCCACTTATCACATGCAAGTGCTGATGTAAAATGTGTCTTATAGAAATTAGTGTATGTATAAAGGATTGGTGTGTATCCAGCCTGGTTAATAACACTGGCAAATGCATTTGCCATGGCTGTACATGTGTTAGCATCCAATCCCTTCTGAGTCTTATCCTCAATATCGAAGGCTACAGGGAAATTGATGTTGTATCCCTCAATCCACTGTACTACAAGCTGTGCCTCCTGAATGGCAGCCTCAACTGTTGTTGCATACGAATAGATGTATACACCTGTACGTATACCTGCTGCCTGCGCTCCCTTAACGTTTGCTGCGAAATATGGGTCTATTCCGGTGTTTGTACTACCCACCTTAATAAATGTGTAAGTAATACCTGACTGTGCAACTGCCGCCCAATTAATGCCTCCCTGATATTTGGAAACATCAATGCCCTGAATGCCTGCTGCACTAGCTGTGAGCGGTGTCGAAAGCATTAATGAAGCTGAAAGCATTACGGCCGCACACGCCTTTACCAAACGTTTAAAATTCATAAACTTACCCCTCCTCCTTTATATTAACTTAATTCTAACATATTTCTTAGTTCTGATGTCTAACAACTTTGTATTCATCCCCGTCTACAAAGTAAGGACATTCTTTATAATGACCTGAAACAAGACGAACGTAATCATCTTCATCCATATCAATTTCGCAATAATACTGCTCATCCTCTTCGTCCCAGACGAAGTTATTGCAGTATTCACATGCTGTAGAACTTTTTACACCAGCCATCTGATAAATCCTCCTATTAAAACCGCACAGAGAATTGTTCCAAGCATGATAGCATATTGATATCCTTCATGCTCCTTTCCCCACTTGGTATTAGTGATACCAATGTAGAGAAACAAACCTGATAAAATTGCAACTACGTTTATTAACATATTTGCTGTATCCATACTAAGCTGCCACTCCTATATAAGCACCAAGACCTAATGTACAAACTAAACCTACGATACAACCAGCAAGTGCAATTCCACCCACAACAGCAAGAATTGTTGACTTGAAATCCATATCAAGAATAGATGCTGCAAGTGTACCTGTCCAAGCTCCTGTTCCTGGAACTGGAATACCTACGAAAAGAAGAAGTGCTACGAAAAGGCCACGACCTGCCTTCTCCTGAAGCTTCTTTCCCCCCTTCTCTCCCTTTTCAAGGCAGAAGGTAAAGAAACCACCGATAACTGGCTTATCCTTACCCCACTCAAGAACCTTACGTGCAAATAAATAAATAATTGGCATTGGAAGCATATTTCCGATTGCAATTATGATATATGATGCTAAAAGATTAAAGTTTGGATCTAAAGCCTTATATCCATATGCCCATGGAATAGCTCCTCTAAGCTCTACAAGTGGTACCATTGAAACAAAAAATACAATTAAATATCTAATCATTACTTTACTCCTAAAATTTCCTTAATATTTTTTATAAGCGTCTGCATCTCCTCATCTGTACCAATGCTGATACGAAGGTAGTCTGCAATGCGCTCTGGCTTTGAGAAGTGACGGACAAAGATGCCCCTCTTCTTAAGCTCTTCAAAAATGAATACCGCATTTACGGATTCATGCTTTGCAAAAATAAAATTGCTCATTGAATCTGGGAAGGTAAATCCCAATGAAGAAAGCTGCGTCTTCGTCCACTCTCTTGTGGCAATAACAGCATCAATCTTCTCTTTGAAATACTCATCATCAGCAATAGATGCAACGCCTGCTGCTAAAGTGATGGTATCCATAGTGTATGAATTGAAAGAGAATTTGCAGTCAGACAAATACTTAATCAATTCAGGTGAGCCAATAGCATAACCGATACGATTACCAGCCATAGCTCTTGATTTTGAGAATGTGCGAACTACAAGCACATTATCATATTTATCAGTTAAATCGATGCAAGATTTTGAACCAAAGTCCACATAGGCCTCATCGATAATAACTACGCATTCTGGATGAGCCGCAACTATCTTTTCAAAGAATTCTACTGGCTCAGCCACACCTGTTGGTGCGTTAGGATTTGGAATTACAATACCGCCGCACTCTTCCTCATAATCTGATGCCTTAATCTTAAATGAATCATCAAGTGGCTTTTGAACATAAGGAATCCTGAATAAATCTGCCCAAACATCATAGAAAGAATAAGTAATATCTGGGAATAAAACTGGCTTGTCCGAATTAAAAAATGTAAGGAAGCTCATTGCCAATACGTCATCTGAGCCAACTCCTACAAATACCCTTGAAGAATCCTTCTTATGATAATCTGCAATTGCCTGAACCAGATTAACACATGCTGGATCTGGGTATTTTCTAAGAGAATCCATACTAACTTCAGAAATAGCTTTACCCACCAAAGGACTTGGTGGGTATGGATTCTCATTTGTATTTAACTTAATAATATTTTTGACTTTTGGCTGCTCGCCCGGTGTGTAAGGTATTACTTTTCTAACGTTTCTAGTCCATGATTGCATTTCCATCTACAACTTCTCCCTCTGTAGGTGCCAACTCCGCTGCCTGTGCCTTTAAAGTCTGAAGAACGAGCTCAGCATTTACAAGATCCTCATAATTCGTAACAAGAGGCTTCTGTTCCTCTGAAAGTGAATCATATTTCTGTCTTGCAAGAGCAATCTTTGGCTCAGACTCAAGGGTAACTGTCTCAATATCTGCGATAAGATTCATAACATCAATCTGTGGATTCTGAAGTCTGAAATTCTCCTCTTCAGTATCACCTGTATAGAATACGATTACTGGCCAACCAGCCTCAACGATATCGTAAATCTTCTCCGCCTGTGAAAGTGGAAGATTCACACAACCGTGGCTACCACTGGTCTTGTAAAGTGTGCCTCCGAACTTAGATCTCCAAGTAGCATCATGAAGACCTTCGCCCATGTTAAATGGCATCCAGTAATTTACATGAGACTCATAATTATCTCCTCTAAGGGTAGCATCCTTCTGCTTGTAAGCGATTGGATATACACCTGTGTGTGTACCATGTCCCTTAGAAATATTTCCTGATACACAGCTTGTATCAAGAACCATCGCTCCATCTTTGTATACATACACATGCTGAGTTGTAAGATTTACTTCAACATATGAATTACCATAATCCTTTTCACCATGGCTGGTTCCACGATAGAGGTATGTGAAATCTCTTGTCACATCCTGGCCAGCTTTAAAATCTGCGATGATAGCATCAATCTCACCATCATATGCAATTCTCCAACCAAATGAACCTGCTGGAACCTCTATTTCTTCACCCTCTGTAGTGACAAACTGCTTTTTCTTTCCATAAGTATTATATTTGTCACCCATAGAATTAACGTATTCGCCAATGGCTTCTCTATCAAATTCAACTTTGAAATCATTATCCCATTTGAAGAATCCAGACTTAACTTCCTTAGGAATTTCCTCTGAGATACCCTCACCCAAATCATAATGAATATTAACATTCATGTATTTGTTAAGAAGGTCTTTTGCTGCATTAATATTTTTATCTTCTGCCTTAACAGCTGGCTTATGGTAGCATGTTCCATCAGTGAGATTAATCTTTGTCTGAAGATTCTCAACTGCATATATAATAGCTTCCTCTACGCCTTCTGCGTCGATTCTGTCTCCATAAATCTCATCAACGATAACGAATTCGTTGCCATCATATTTGATGTAAGCATCCTCAGATTCCTTAGTAGACTTCTGGTGACTAAAATCAAGACTTGAAGCAACCTGCTTAACCTTTGCCTCGTCGTAGGCATTGCCTGTCTTAGTATAATTCTCTGCTGGAATTAAAAGACGTCCAACCCAGTTAAAACCTGTCTGCTGGTCGAGAAGAGCCTGTACCTCGTCTACCTGATAATTAACATCAACTCCAAGATCAGCTGCACTAACTTCGTTAACCACTTCGCCTTCTTCATTTTCAAATGTGATGGTGTATTTATCCGCATTAGAAAGAATCTTTTCGTAAGCACCTTCTGCAGTTCTAAATGATGCACCAACTCCATTTACCCTACTTCTGATATAGAAATGGCTTCCAAAGAAAATACTGCCAGCCAGATACACAAATAAAACAATGCCCGCTATTATCTCTATGCGAAGCATTGTTCTTTTATCTAAATAAAATTTATGAGCTTTTCTTTGGGCTTTTGCCTTTTTCTTTACTCCACTCATTATCTTAATTCCTTTATGTAAAAAGTTTACACTTGTTCCGTGTGATAGTTTACATGAAAATACAACTGAAAAACAACTAAAGTTTTCCCTGTAAACCACCATCTATCATTAATTTTTCCTAAAGCTCTTTAATTCATCAATAGCAAACTCATATGCCTCATTGCAGAACTGGCATCTTACCTCAACAGGCTTGCCGTCTGAAATGATGTCATCCATATCCTCTTTACCAAGAGATGCAAGACTCTTGATAACTCTGTCTCTTGAGCAATCGCACTTGTAGCATACCTCGTAAGTCTCCTTGAAGTCGATTTCAAGACCAGCAAGTACTGTCTCAAGCATCTGCTCTGGTGTCTTTCCGCTAGAGAGCATATCTGTAACAGATGGGAGTGTCTGAAGGTTCTCCTCAAGTTTTGCAATAACTTCCTCTGAAGTAAATGGCATAAGCTGAATAATAAATCCACCAGCACAATTTACAGTATTATCCTTGTTCATAAGAACGCCAAGCCCTACTGAAGATGGAATCTGCTCTGATACTGCATAGTAATATGTTAAATCCTCAGCGATTTCGCCTGTCTGAAGCTCAACTGTACCTACATAAGGCTCTTTAAGACCCATATCTTTAATAACTCGCATGATACCAAGGTCGATAGCTCCACCTACATCAAGCTTTCCATTCTTTGGTGGAAGGTCTACTACAGATACATTAGGGAATCCCTTTACCTCACCCTTGCTGTTAGCAGTAACAGTGATGCCCTTCATTGGACCAGACCCCTGAATCTGAAGAGTAACTAAATCATCTTCGCCCTTAAGCATAACACCCATCATTGAGCCAGCAGAAAGCATACGGCCAAGTGCTGCTGTAACGATAGGAGAAGTGTTATGACGCTCACGTGCCTCTTCAACAATATCTTTACTTGTAATTGCAAATGCGCGGATTGCATCATTTGCAGCTGTTGCTCTAACTATATAATCACTCATTATTTTGTTACCTCTCTTGCTATAAAATACAACCTGTCACTATCCTCTGCCGGTGCAGACATAGTGGCTACATCTAAAATATCTAAAAGCTCTAAGCCACTTTCTTTGATGGCTGCTTTGATTTCCTCAATTGTAAATGCATGCTGAAGATGTTCTTCCTCATATCTATCGAAAGTCCCATCTTCATTCTCTTCATAAATCGTAAGATAGTAAGCATTATCACGGGTAGAAGAATCATAATCATTTTCCCAGATAAAGCTACCCTCTTCACGATTTTCAGCAATAGTGCTTGTTCCAAGCTGCTGATAGAAATGCTCTGTCTTAACATCAAAAATAAATAATCCCTTAGGATCAAGATAATTATTTGCGAGCTTGCAAACTGTAAGAAGCTCTTCGTAATTACGAAGATAATTCATACTGTCACAAAGGCTGACAACTGCACCTACCGTACCATACAGCTCGAACTCACGCATGTCCTGACATAGATAAAGGATTCCTTCGGAATCCTCTGCTGCCATTGCCTCCATAAGCATATCATAAGAAACATCTATACCAATCATGTCATAGCCTGCGGCCTTGAGACGTCTGGTAATCTGACCAGTGCCACAGCCAAGGTCACAAACTATTTCCATTGGCATATTAAATTTATTAAATAAAGTCTTTATATTTTCTGCCCATGTATCGTAAGGCACATTGTCCATGTACCTGTCATACACACTGGCAAAGCCTGTATAAGCTTCCATCTTCTATACCCTCTTAGATAAAAAGCCAGATATCTTTCTAATAATTTCGAAATCGTCCTGAATCTCTTCCACCTTAAGACGATTCTCCTCTGAGAAGCCCACAAGTATGTCGTGATTGGCCTCTGCAAGGTAGTCCATAATACCGTCGATATCACTCTTAATATTCTTAGGACACTTAATGTAGTGACGCTTAGCCGCAGTAATATAAAGAGTGTAGGTGATTGAGAAATGATGCCATAAAAACTTATGCATAGTGGAATATTTGTAAATCCAAATAATGGCATCAATCGGAACAATTGCCACGCCATAGCTGCTGGTCTCAATAAAGTAATGCTCCGTAATGAACATATCCTCTGTGGCCAACTGTGGAAGTGTGGCAAGCTCTTCCTCTGCCTCTGCCAAAATCTCGGCAGGCTTTCCGTAAGCTCTGGTCTTTTGGACCGGAATAGATACTACAGGAAAAGCTATAAAAACGCAATATATAATAATCGATAAGGCACTATACACACCTGTTAAAACATAGAAAAATTCAAAGGCCTTTGATACAAAGCCTGTGGCATCCGGCTCAGAAATAGTATAGCTGGAAACTGTGGACAAAATGCCCTCTTCGCTCCAGTTAAGGTCTCTAGCCAAATTTGAAAGAAGTGATCTGGCAGCCTCGGATTCGTAAAGAATCTGACCTCTGACTGTCAGCTGTTCTATAGTAGGTGCTCCCTGCTCACAGGTGTCAGGATCCAAAAGAACTATAACACACTCCGAACCCAGCATAGTGTAGTAATAGTATCCTCTGGTTCTGTCCAGCCACTTACTGGTGTAACCTGTAAAATAAAGATTAGACAGCTTGAATTTGCCGTAGGTCTCTTTATTGTTGTAGAGCTGGTACAGGCTGACATTATCGGCAGAATATGTCCTTGGTAAAAGCATGTGTCTTACCGGGAAAATAACCGCCAATGCCATAAGGATAACCAGAAATATGATAGGAGCATAAAGCCTATTTTTGTAATATGTTTTGATTGACCTTGTAATTAAATGCTCCAGTGAATCCATATCGTCTCCAGAAAATATTATCTATGTGCTTCCATCCACTGGTAGAGATCTGCAAATACCTGCTCTCTATCCATCTCGTGAAGAATCTCGTGTCTGTCACCTTTGTATAGCTTCAGTGTGGTGTCTTTGATACCACCTTTTCTGAATGCTTCATATACTGCTGTTGTGCCGACTCCAAGATTTCCAACTGGATCAGAATCACCTGAAACCACTAATAATGGCATGCTTGAACGCATCTTTGAAACGCACTCTGCTGTGCCATCATATTTAACTGCCTCAGCCAGTCCCTTATAAGCATTGACTGTAAACAGGAATGTACAATATTTATCATGGTAGTATTTCTCTACCTCTTCAACATTCTTGGTAAGCCATGAATTGCCATAATCCTTACCAAGACAATCGTACTTTTTATAAGGCGCACTATAACTCATATCCCTTACCAAAGTACTTCTATAATTCTTTCCTCTGAATAAAGAAATAAGCTTAATAACAGCCAAACCACCATTACATGTAGCAGCAGTCTCCTGACCAGTACCCATGATGATAGCTCCACTCATAGCCTCAATGTATGCTGACTTTACAGAAAGGAACTTTCTTACCATGTAAGAGCCCATAGAGTGACCTAAAATAAAGTATTTTAAAGCTGGATAAGCTTTTCTTGTAATTGAATAGTGGGTATAAATATCCTCCACCATATCATCTGATGGATGAACGCCAGTCATAACGCCAAGCTCGTCATCACTAGAAACAGAATGTCCATGACCAATATGATCATGACCTACAACCACATAACCCTTCTCAGCTAAAAATGTAGCAAACTCATCATATCTTTCAATATATTCAAGCATTCCATGCACCAACTGCAATACTGCAACAGGCTCCCCCTCTGGAATCCACTTTCTACAATGAATCACCGAGTGACCATCGGCTGAATTGAAACTATACTCCTCTTGCATTATCATACCATTTCCTCCCAAAAAAAATGATAACTACTCATACTCCGAGTAGTTATCATTTTAAGGTATTTTTTAGGTATATTCAATGTTATATTTTGTACAGATTATTCGCTCCAGCGCCTTTAAGTCGCGCCATTGCACGAGCCATATTATTTGCAGAAATCTGGTAGTCAATACGGCTCTGCTTCTGCTGAAGCTGTTCCTGAGCACGCTCAAGAGCTTCCTGAGCACGGAATGTATCAATATCCTCTGGACGCTCGCATGAATATGCTACTACTACAACTGAACCATCAGGCTCAACTGTAACTAGTCCATCGGAAATAATAGCATTTCTCTTCTCGCCATCTCCTGTTGTGAAGCGGATGTTACCAATCTCCACAATGCCGGTAAATACCTCATGATGATTGAGAATAGCATACTCACCATCAGAGCCTGGAAATACTAATATCTCACATGGGCCGTCGTAGAAGATTCCATCGCAGGCAATTATTTTAAGATTAAATAAAGATGCCATAGGTTACTCCTTTGCAAGATCTGCAGCCTTCTTCTTAACATCCTCGATTGTACCAACATTAAAGAATGCTGCCTCTGGATACTCATCCATCTCGCCATTTAAGATAGCCTTAAATCCGCGAACTGTCTCTTTTACAGTTACAAACTGTCCCTTAACGCCTGTGAAGTTCTCAGCAACTGAGAATGGCTGTGAAAGGAAACGCTGTACCTTACGTGCACGATATACTGTAAGCTTATCCTCGTCTGAAAGCTCTTCCATACCAAGGATAGCAATAATATCCTGAAGTTCTTTATACTTCTGAAGAATTTCCTGTACACCACGAGCAACTGCATAGTGCTCCTCACCAACAACGTCTGGCTCAAGGATACGTGATGTTGACTCAAGTGGATCAACAGCTGGGTAAATACCCTGCTCAACAATCTTACGAGAAAGAACCGTTGTAGCATCCAAGTGTGAGAATGTTGTAGCTGGTGCTGGGTCTGTTAAATCGTCCGCTGGTACATAAACGGCCTGAACTGATGTGATTGAACCGTTCTTTGTAGAAGCGATTCTCTCCTGAAGCTCACCTAAGTCGTTAGCAAGTGTAGGCTGATAACCTACGGCAGATGGCATACGACCAAGGAGGGCTGAAACCTCTGAACCTGCCTGTACGAAACGGAAGATATTATCGATGAATAAAAGCACGTCCTGATGCT
>JAEEGL011934988.1_pt1 | contig 11681 bp, 8 predicted proteins | sample 9134231 | NCBI WGS metagenome assembly JAEEGL01 (sample SAMN16246548, study PRJNA631951) | gut metagenome | biome: gut microbiome; feature: rumen; material: fiber-attached | host: Bos | place: Iran: Karaj | collected 2018-10 | reverse complement strand
GCACACTTCCATCTGTTCTAAGCCAGCAAATTCTATCGAACTCCGGGCGACGAAACCACATCATCAAGTATTCTGGATCAAGCTTGCTTTCATCTTTGATCTCAAACATGAAATATGCCGGAGATACAATCGCCGGAGTATCTTCCGCGAAAAGCGCGACAGGCAATCTCTCATCACGTCCTACGTGCATAGGATTACAAGCAAACTTACCTTTCGTGATGAGTTTGTACTTGCTCAAATCCGTTCCGATCACGTTGGCCACTGACGGCATAAAGAACTTATCTATGTTGATACCAAGAACCTTATCCGATACCAGTGCGGTATTCCTTGTATCAATGGTGCGGATATGGTTACCTAAGACATCATAGTTCGATCTCATAACCCAACTCCTTAAAGACCTCGAGCAGATCCTTCTTCGACTGTTCCTCGGCAACCAGCAGTTCCTTCAGCTCTGCCTGAAGCGTTTTCATTTTAGTGTCGAAGTCAATATTCTCGTCTCGGTTAATGAACTCAATATACCGGCTCGGGACGAGAGTGTAGCCCTTCTCCTTGACCTCGCTTTTAGGGGCGGAGTAGCAGAACTCGGGTACATTCTCATAGTTGTCCTCATAGCCTTCCCGTTGCCATGCGTGATAGACACCGGTCACCTTGGCGCGATCTTCTTCGGTCAGCTCGATGTACTTCTTTTCATACGGACTGCCCATCTGCCGCAGATCCATAAAGAGGATCTCGCCTTCACGCCCACGGTACTGGATCAGCTTACCGTTTTGCTCAACAGTTCTCTTGTGCTTATTCTTGTTGAGTATCCAAAGGGTAACGCTGATGTCGGTGGTATAGAAGAGGCTTCTCGGGAGAATCACGATTGCTTCTACGAGATCGTTCTCAATGAGCTGCTGCCTGATCTTCAGCTCAGTGCCATCATCGGACAGCGCACCGTTTGCAAGCAGGAAGCCAGCGACGCCATTCTGAGAGAGCTTTGAGACGATGTTCAGTATCCATCCATAGTTTGCATTACTCGTAGGCGGAACTTCGTACCCGCTCCAACGGGGATCATCTGTCAGCTCGTTATCGGCTCTCCATTCTTTCTGATTGAAGGGGGGATTTGCCATGATGAAGTCAGCTTTCAAATCCTTGTGCTGGTCGTTGGTGAAGGTGTTCGCAGCCATCTCGCCGAGATTTGCAGAAATACCGCGGATAGCAAGATTCATCTTTGCCAGCTTAAAGGTGGTGTTTGTGTACTCCTGGCCGTAGATAGAGACTTCTTTCTTGTTTCCGCTGTGCGCCTCTACGAACTTGATGGACTGCACGAACATACCGCCTGAACCGCAGCAAGGGTCATACAGGATACCATGATAAGGCTCGATCATCTCAGCAATGAGATTTACAATGCATTTGGGCGTGTAGAATTCGCCCTTGCCTTTACCTTCCGCAAGAGCAAATTTTCCGAGGAAGTATTCATATACTCGCCCAATGATGTCGTTTTCCTCATCGTCAGTGTTGATTTTGTCGATCTCATCAAGGAGCGAGGCAAGCTTGTTGGTGTCAATGGCAAGGCGAGAATAGTAATTGTCCGGCAAGGCGCCTTTCAATGCAGGGTTCGTCTTTTCAATGGTATAGAGTGCGGTATCGATCTTCAGCGCGATATCATCCTGCTTGGCGTTCTCCATGATGTATGACCATCTGCTCTCCGGTGGCAGATAGAACACATTGTCCTTAGTATAGGCAAAGGTCTTTTCGATTTGAGCCTCATATCCTGCTGCGATCAGCTTTTTTCTCTGAGCTTCAAACTTATCGCTGGCAAACTTTAAGAAGAAAAGGCTCAACACTACATGCTTGTATTCTGCCGGTTCGACGGAGCCACGGAGCTTGTCCGCAGACTTCCAAAGAGCTTCCTCCATCGATACTTCCTTTTTAGGTTTAGCTGCTGCTCTTGCCATTTGAGCTTCCTCGCTTTCAAATATCTGTTTTGGCGTGGCGTCGCAAACGGCCACCATTAGTCTTCTTCGATTATCTCCACAAGGTCGCCAATATCGCAATGGAAGACTTTACAAAGGTTCATCATCGTCTCCATGCTGACCGGAAGATCCTTGTTTAGCTTTGCCATAGTATAAGAGCTTATCTCCGCCGCCTTAGCCAGGTCTCGCTTTTTCAACATATTATCTTTCATCCGACGCCAAAGTTTATCGTAACGGACTTTCATGTGCTACCTCCTACCAAGATGGGGTATATTTTATTTATAATAACACAAGCACATCTGTTATTCAATCTTTTTGAACTTATTTCTCGCATTATTAAGCAAAGGTGCAGCGAATACGCCACACCTTTGCTGTAATAAGCAAAATGCTATTTCCCCATCATCGCGTCGTACTCTTCCCAACATTCTGCGCACCAGGTCCGTTTTTCTCCGGCTACATCCTCTTTGGTAATCAGTTCGTCAACATATTTATAGCAACTGCCGCATATGACCCTTTTCCCACCTTTTGAGTCCCCAACAGGTACCACCATAATGTATCCTTTGCCTTCGCAGCTTGTACAACGTCCCAAATTATAATCATTATCGCCGTCTCCATAATAGTATTTCACTTCTCCGGTACCATTGCAAATGGAGCATGTCACCTTTTGCTCTTTATTGCCACCACAGCCGGAAAAGAGACATACCAGCACGATTGTAAGAATAACAATAGCGCAGTTCCTCTTCATTTTGATTATCTCCTTCTACCATTTCCTCGTGTTAAAAGAATTAGTCTCAATAGCTGTAAAATCGAGGAAAACAATGCGGCAACATATGTGAGAGCGGCTGCGCGTAAAACCTTCGTGGCACCTTTTAGCTCACCGCCTATCAGAAGTTTGCTCTCTTCCAAAACCTTCAGAGCACGTGAAGATGCATTAAACTCAACAGGGAGGGTGATTAGCTGAAACAGCACGACAAAAGAAAAAAGTAGAACGCCAATTCGGGCAACTCCCAACCAGCCAAAAATCAGGCCGACAAATATCACAGGCCAAGAAATCTTAGAGCCAATGTTTGCGATGGGAACAGAGGCAGATCTAAGTTTAAGTGGCAAGTAACCCGCATTGTGCTGTATGGCATGACCACTTTCGTGGGCGGCAACGCCTATCGCCGCAACAGAAGTTGATCCGTAAACACTGTCAGAAAGCCTCAGCACATTCTCCCTTGCCGAATAGTGATCAGTCAATGTTCCGCTAATATGCTCGATACGCACATCATAGATACCAGCCTTGTGAAGAATCAGCGCAGCAACATCCTCTGCAACTAATCCCTTTCCGTTTGAGAATTTGTTGAAGTTCTTAAATGTTTTCTTAACGTTCCAAGATGCAACGCCACTAATGATAAGCCCAATAATGACGAGAATATAGGTGTAGTCCCAGTACATAAATGAACCTCCAGCAATGAGCTAAATGGCTTGGAACCATAGCCAAGCCATTTTGCATTACTGCACGTCTTCCTGCTTAATGGTCCTGAATTCCACTTCTGACGGATTACTCAAGGTCAAAATCCTTGTAGCTTGAGCCATTACCACCCTGTCAAAATAGTTGCGGACGCCTCTTGCGTTGCCAAAAGTAGGATCATCCTGATTCATCCGGAAATAATCCAAAGCTGCGGAAGCCGCTTCATCAGATAATATGAATTGTGCTTTTTCACATTGGCGACGGAATATTTCAAGCATTTCTTCGGCAGAATAATTAACAAAATTTATGTACTTATTAAACCGGGATCGCAAGCCAGGATTCATGTTGATAAACTTCTTCATTTCATCAACATATCCGGCAACGATTACAACTAGGTCATCCCGATAGTCTTCCATCCCTTTTACCAAAGTATCGATAGCCTCTTTACCATAGTCATTGCTACCTTCCTCGGATGAAAGAGAGTACGCTTCATCAATAAAGAGCACACCGCCTTTTGCTTTTTTTATGACCTGAGCCGTTTTTAGGGCTGTTTGACCCATGTATCCGGCTACCAAACCTGCTCTGTCCGTCTCAACAAGTTGTCCCTTGGATACAACACCAAGGCTTTTATAGATTTTTGCCATAATACGGGCAACAGTTGTTTTTCCTGTTCCGGGATGCCCGGTAAATACCATATGGTTGGATGTCTGAAGCTCTGGAAGTCCTTTGCTCTTACGCATATTGTTTATGCGGAGGAGGTTAATGCAAGCAAGAACCTCCTGCTTTACGCCATCAAGTCCTATAAGATCATTCAGTTCTTTAAGGGCATCTTCCAGATCCTCGCCCTCGACAACCATTTCAGAATTCTTTATCACCGTTTCATTGCTTTCAGTCTTGTTTGACTTCTTAGGTTCCTCAAAATCTTCATCGTGGGGAACATCTGGAACATAGTCTTTACTTCCGTCGTCGATTTTATCTAAGATTTCAAGAGCAACGTCTGCCTCTTTTTCGGAGAATGCACCGTCTATTGCAATAAAGGCATTGAAGACAATCTGCAGGTTGCTTCGCACTAACATGGGAGCCTCTGGAAAATCCGCAGTTAGTGTCTCAAGGAACATAGGTGTTTTATCGAAGTCGTAGAATTGAGAAGCGTTAGCCTCAAAGCTTTCAACAGTAATAAGCTTAATAAACCGCTTGTAGCCTCTGTTTCTTGCACACACCTCGTCGAACTCATCCGGGAGTGATGAAATGAAATACAACTCTTCGGGTGATAACGAACCATCTGAAACACCAATTCGCAGAAGGCATCCTTGGATAAACAAGTCAAGCGAGCATACCATGTCCGTGACAGATGGCCCATCAGAAAAAGGGTCTACCATCCCTTCGCTATACATATCCTCTATCTGTCGGGTAATGTTCAAGTATGCTTGATATGCTTCATCAAATAGCTTCTTCTTTTTGTTGTCAAGCAGCGTATCCATGAAGTTGTACGCCTCCTTTTACATTGTCAAATCAGCTCCAAATGCGGACACCGCCTGACTTGCACTCGATGTCATTAGATCAAGCAACTCGAACACTGCTTTTCTAAGATGTGTTGCGTTCTTAGAATCCATTGCAAGGTACGCCTGTGATTTCCAATACTCAGCTTTTTGGGCATTCGTATACTTTGTCTCGGGCTTGCTGAGGACGATTGAGAAGAATGACTTTAACCATCCATAGTTTGTTGTCATCGCTTCAAATCCCAAGTTGCTCATCTTGTTTGCAATGAAGGATTTTTCCTCTGATGTCTCTGCCAGCTCATACGATTCTTCAAGGTCTGCCCATGCAGCTTTTGCATCCTCATCGCCGTAGTTTTCAACTTGTTCGCGGGCTTGCTTTACCGTATCGTCGTTTTTAGAGTTTGCTTTTTTCTGCTCGTGTTTGCGTTCTTCTTTAATAATCCTGGATTCGACATCAAAGAAACGATCAACATATGTATTGACTGCAGCCTCGTCAGAATCAACCTTCCCATATGCGTCGTTGTATCCTGCCTTGACCTGCTCTAACTCGTCTTCCAAGTCTGAAACATCAACGCCTTGATCCTTCAACCGCTGGATGCTCACTTCCGACTGTTTAATCTTTGTATCTACGGCATCCATTCTCTCTTCCAGGTCAACCTTTGCCTCCGCCCGCAAGGTTTCTTCCGGAATGATAAAGTCAAAATCGGGAATGTATCCGCTGACGCGAATGTTGCGATTTTCATCGGCAACAATAGTAAGCTCGACCTCAGTTCCTTTCGGAATCATTCGATCCATTGCGGAGGACTGCACTGTGATAGCGCCAGCCGGGAAGTTTGCTTCCGGATTCTGCGTATTTTCTCCTTCCCAAATCTTGATCGTTATACAATCAGATCTTGCCGGATCAATATCTCTTGACAGCTTGAATGTTCTATCATCTTGAGCCGGGAGGGGAGAGTTCTTTTTGATTACATGATATAGCACATCATAGCCGGTCTTCGGATCACGGATTTGGACGCCAATGGACATGGTTGCCGGGGGTGCCGACATCTTAAGAACTGTTTCATTATGCTTGATATCAAAATGCGGGTTCTCAACGACTATCTCTGAGCCTGTTCTATCGCACGCAGAAACTCGGAAATGGTTTAACGCTCCTTTTTGAAGAAGCACATCGACATCAAAGATACCCGTATGCTGATCCAGGAGTTCTATCCAACCGCTTGTCCAACAGACGCCTGTAAAGTCTTCAGACAAGGAGCAGTCGATCTTGACTTTGGATATACTAAGATCGTGAATGTTTGTTACTTTACCGATGACATTGACCATTTCTTCAGAAGAGATAGGATCATAGGTTAAACTAATGATTGCGTTGTTTGCGCTTGTAGGTTCAACATCTTCTTCAACGTCAATGACGCTGGTAGAGGCGTAAATGGCAGCGCCAGCGGCCACAACGGTCATTGGATTCAGAGAACTGTCGAGCTCCACGCCAAATTCTTCAGCAAGTCGTTGGCGAACAAGAGGAATAAATGTGCTGCCACCGACAAGGAGAATCTTGTCTAATTGATTCGCTTGAATACCAGCGCCTTCAAGAGCCTTTTTAGCGATTACAATACTGCGCTCAACAGTATCGGAAATCAAAGCCTCAAGCTCGGTTCTTGTGATCTCACATTCGAACTCAATGGGCTCGCCGTTGTCGTCGTCAATGTCGAAGATTTCCAAGACTGCGGAATCTCGGTTGCTGAGTTCGATCTTGCAGTTTTCACAATCAAGCTGAACTTTTCGGGCCATCGACTTTCCGGTGCTGGTACTTTCATTGAAGAGCTCATCTACTTTGTAACCAGCTTCTTTGAGCTTTTTCAGAACAATCTCTCTAAAGAGAACACGGTCGATATCGCTACCGCCGAAATAATTATCCCCTTCGCTGTTCTCTACGGTAAGTCTATTGTTTAATGTAGAGATAATCGCAACGTCAAGAGTTCCTCCGCCGTAATCAAACACCATCCAGTGCTTATCTTTGGAATCCGGCTTTGCACCATAAGCAACGGCGGCCGCAATGGGCTCTTGAAGGAGAATGATATTCTTAAAGCCAGCCATTTTCCCGGCTTTGTTCGTTGCCTCGGACTGGAGAGTCTTAAAAGCAGCCGGAACAGTGATAACAACATTCTCGACCACACGATTTAAGCGAGTCTCTGCATCGTTTCTAAGCTGTTTTAGGATCTCAGAAGAGAGCTCCTCCGGCATTTTTTCAACTCCGGCAGATACAAATGGAATCTTCTTACTCAATCCCATCTGGCGCTTGAACTGAATGGCCAGATCCTCAACCTTTTGAGAGTTATAAGCCCGCTGACCAATCAACATACGGCCTTTTCCATTGATAAGTACCGCAGAGGGTGTGACAGACATCCGGTCTGCCTGATTGTCGATAATTTCAAAGCCGTGGTCATCGTCTGGGATGGCCAAACAGGAATTCGTCGTTCCAAGGTCTATTCCGCAATCATAGAATTTTTGCATACTTCATCATCCTCTCGATTTCTTCAGCACCGATTGTAGGATCGTCTTCTTTGCCGTCTGTTTCATCCATGTTTGAATCAGATGCCATCTTCTCATCAACTGCTGCTTTTTCTGAAATAGCTTGAGGCGCATCGCGGACGGTAGCAACTTCCAGTATTTCATTATTTGCCTTTGCCTCTTTTATGGTAGTCCCAATGATAACCCTCGCGTGACTGATGAGTTCTCCGTTCTGATAAATATACGGAGCTAATGTCTCAATAATAATCAGGCTCGATTCATCCAAGTCATCCGCTTCATTGTTGACCACTTCTACTGCCAATCCTGGATCGAATTTTGACCCGATGGGATCAACAACTTCCACGCCGAAAGCAGCAACATACCGTTTGATACTGCGTAAAGCGCTCTTTGCAGCCATTTTCCGGTCAGAATTCAAATTATCCAACCATCTTTCAAGGCGCCATGTCGCAATAGCCAGGTCTTTAATATCTGCTTTTTCCGTCATATGATCCTCCTGCCATCATGCTTGCTTTACCTTGGCGCTTGAAACAATACCAGAAATAGGGCCGTCGCCGTTGTCCACAATAACATACCAGTGATTGGATGATGGAATTCTTATCCGATATGGTGACTGTGTTGTGTATCCTCCCTGGTAAGAGAACTCGTTTCCATTCAGGTAGTTTTGATATCCCTGTGCATTCACAAGGTAGGCATAAGCGGCTTGATTCAGTGTTACTTCAACAACCATGCTTGGCCCCGTCGTCATCTGAAATCCGAGATCATGACAAATGTGATTTCTGGCGCGATGGTTTCTTCTTATGACTTGGATTTCTGCAAACACAGCATCTCTACGTTGCTGTGCAGAAGGATGGCCGAGCTTTGCTGCTTCCTTCCAATATTTCAGCGCTTTATCGGTGTCTTTCCGTACTCCATATCCACAGAAATAGCATTCAGCCAGGTTGTATGCACCTTCCGGATTTCCTGCATTACTGGCTTTCTCAAACCATTCAATAGCCAAATCATCGTTTTGCGGGACCCCTTTTCCTTGCTGGTAGCAAATTGCAATGCTGTTCATAGCATACATGTTTCCAGCATCCGCAGCCTTATGATACCAATATAGCGCCTGAGTATAATCGACCGTTCCACTCCGACCGAAATAATAATCGTCGCCTTTAGCGTTCCAAATAGTATGTGGAGTGTTCCAGTCAATCGCCTTGATGTTGACTTCACCAAAAGTGTTCTGAATCCTCTTTTTGTCATCTGCATTGCAATAGGAATAGCACTTGTTAGCAAAGTGGATGGCGTCCGACTTGTCTGAGCATTTATTTAGCACATACATTAGCTGATAGGTCGCTGTGCGGTAGGACTCTTTGATCATGTCATATCGCACTGTATCACCGCGGAAGTCCCTTAGAACCATTTCCAACACAGGCTCGACTACGCTGCAATACTCTTCGCCGCGTTCACGGATTTCTTTGCCTTTTTCCACAGTGATAGCGTCATCATCTGCCTCTCCGAGGTATTTCATCATCACGGCCTCTTTGTCAGTAAACCAAGAGACGAGCTTCCCAAGTATATTTCTTGTCAAGTTGTCCAAGCAGCTGCTGCTACAATCCTTGATGCATTTATGAAGACGAAGTATAGCATCAAGATCGTCCCGCTCGCAAAGAAAAAGGATGGGCTTGAAGATAACACTCTTAAAGCTATTTAACAGACCTGCATTATTGACACCCTGAAGCTCTTTTTCTGCATAACGACTTCTGAGCAGCTCACAGGAGCTCTGTTTGCAGATGAAAACGTAGAAGTTCAGTACACGCTTCCATGTTTCCGGCGTATTGAAACCCGGATCGCAGATCACTGCATATAAGTAGTTCGCCAGAAAGAGGTCATAGGTACCATACTCCTGTCCTTCTTTGGACAGTTCAATTCTGTATTTCCCGCTTTGCCAAGCAACACAAGCGCCAGAATCAGCAAACCAAAACCACTTGTAACTTTTATCCTTCAGCAGAACGAGGGCGTTTTGAGCAACGCTCAAATCCCGCGTCGGTTTCTCGATTCCATAAAGATCAAAATTTGACTTGTAAGAGTCCAAAGCTTTCAAACGTGCGAGCTTCTTGAGCTTATCCAGCGCGGTATTGGCATCCTCATTTGAAGCAAGGCACGAGATGCCCAGCGTTCGATATGGATTATCCAGAAAATAGCTCCCGGCTTTCTTTGAAAGAGGAGAAGGGGAAATGTTTTCCTGCGCTGACTGGTTTTTGACGTTCTCGACTTCCTTTTGAATGCGGGCGTTCTTTGCGGAAAGTCTGAGTTCCATCTCTTCACGGGCAAGACGTTCAGCTTCCGCTTTCTTGCGTCTTTCAGTTTCTTGCTTTAGCCGGTATTCCTCGTCCGCTTTACGCTTGGCTTCTTCTCTGATTCGGTTTTCTTCTTCGAGCTGACGCTGCTTGGCTTCAACTCTTGTGCGTTCCTGAGCCTCTTTTTCTTCACGGGCCTTCTTCCGAGAATTAGCGAAAGAATGCATCCTGTCAAGAACGGTGCTTAGAGTAGCCGCTTCCAAGACAAACTGTGGGCTGCTACTGCCATCTGCTTTTATAACTATGTATGGTTTTTCGATACTGCGCAGAAAGCCCTTCACAGAAACAGTGCCTTGCTCTATGGAAACTGTCTCCCAATTCACGGTTTTTCTGATACTTCCAAAAGAGTATTCGTCTATGAATAAAGTCAAAGTGCCTTTGGCTGGTTTTCCGTTTTCAAGTATTGAAGCTTCAACAGAGCAGTTTCCGGCTGCCATATTATTTTTCTCCCCTCAGTAGTACGCAGTTGCCATCAACAAATAACCATTGTTAGAAAAAAGCCTATTAGAACTCCTATATGCTGTCAGGAATTCTAATAGGCTTCTTTTGATAAATCAGCACACTTAGAGTATCTGGCGAAACCCTGACAATGTAAGAGATTACGCTTCAGGATCTTTGGTCAATTCCACATCAATTGCAGAAATTCTCTTCCGTGCCTTGTCTAGCTCTCCGCGAAGCTCATTAACCTTTGTCTGCAGCGGAGCAATCTTTTTATCAGCCTCGGCTTGGCGTGCCTTTTTCTCTTCTTCAATTTTCGCTTTCAGAGAATCAACCCGTCCGTTGAGAGATGCGATTTCCTCACCGATCTGCTTCTTTTCTTTGCCAGAGAACATTCCGAGCTTTGCGCGGCGGTTCTCAAGGTCTCTGATCTGATCCTTGATCTTTTTAGTCTCTTCTTCGGAGGGAACATCGCCAGTAGGTCTTGCAGCCTTAATCTGAGCTTCGATTTCATTAATCTGAGAAGGAAGCATTCCGACCTTAGCGTTTAACTCAGCTTTTTCACTATCAAGTTCAGCCTTCTCATCAGCATGTGCTTCCCAGTAAGCTGCGATTCTGGCCTGCTTCTCTTCTTCTGCTTTCCTTTTTTCTTCTTCTTTGTTCTCTTTGACCTTTTTTTCTAGAGAATCAATAATATCCTTTAGGGGCTTATCGCTAAACTGATCAGCAATACCTTTGACTACTATTGCAATTGCAGAAAGTGATCTAGCCTTATCTACCGTTGGAAGGTATGTGCTAAGGATGGAATTCCATTCTCTTTTATAGACAGCGCGAAGCTTAGGTGTTGTTGAAACAGGTCTTTGCGCTATCTCTGAAATCTTTTTGTATCTTTCCAGTTTTACTTCATCTTTTTCATCTTTATTGATTTCAAGTGAATTCTTAATGACTATAACACTTGCCAAGAGGTTTGCTCCGTATTCAGAAAAATCATTGATCTCAGGATTATTCTTTGCCAGATAGGCTTTATCTGCCTTTTCAAAAGCCTCATCGCCTGCCTCGTACATAAGCGTACAGATTTGATGTAGATACTCTTGCGGCATTTCCACCGCGTTGCCATGTTGAAGCAAAACAAGTAAAGCTTCATAAATCGTCTTCATATCCGATTTGAAGCCATCCGCTTCGGATTGCGGCGACTCGATAAATCTATTCTTTCGTGTTCCGACTAGAGCAAGTCCGAGCTTTTGTATTTCTTCAACGGCCTGCTCCTTAAGACCTTCACGTTCGTCCTCAGGTGCAAAATCTATGGCTTTGCAAAAGGAATGAGCCGCTTCTTCAATTCGAAGTTTTCCAATCGTTGAAGACCATCCAACGGCCTTTCCCTTAAGGAACCATGCCTTATAAGAAGTCGCATCAAGCTCGATAGCTTTGTTGCAATAGTTTTCGGCTTCTTGAAGGTTTGAAGCCTCATACGCTG
>JAEEGL011406434.1_pt1 | contig 11681 bp, 9 predicted proteins | sample 9134231 | NCBI WGS metagenome assembly JAEEGL01 (sample SAMN16246548, study PRJNA631951) | gut metagenome | biome: gut microbiome; feature: rumen; material: fiber-attached | host: Bos | place: Iran: Karaj | collected 2018-10 | reverse complement strand
TTATATTTCCCGGGCTCTACCGGATGAAACGTGTAGTCCTTGAGGATTTTTGAGACCAGACCATCCTCCAGGGTAACAACGGCAGTGACATATCCGTCCAGGTAGAGGTCCTGTGCCCCATAGGTATTATCAGTTATATAGTTTCCGTCCCGGAACCGTATCCAGTACATCCTGTTATAACTTTCAGATTCACTGTAACCCTTGATGGCCATTGTTCCTTTTGCCGGGACCAGTTTGCACTCATGAACCTCCTCGTCTTCCCATATGTCTATGGCCAGGTACATATCCTCCATCACCATGCAAAGGCTCTGGGAACTGGCATTGCGGCGTTCGCTGCGGAAGACGGTGCCGTTCCAGACCCGGATGTCATAGATGGCTCCGGTGCCGGTTTCCTTAACCTCCTTTATTTCATCGGCCCCCTTCATTGTATGATACTCCATGGTCACTTTGCTCCCGCTGTAAAAGGGGATGCCGTAGGTGTAATAGACGCCGGTGGAGTCCTGCATCAGGGCGCCGCCCGGCCATTCCCTGTCGGAGGGAGAACCCAGGGCCGATCCTGCGGATGTGGAAAAGAGAGCCTCCCCGTTGACCCTGTAGCACAGCCCGCGGCCTCCGGGGCGCTGCCCCAGGGTATGCACGTTGCCGTTTTCTATGAGGAAGCCACGGAAAAGTTCCTCTTCCGGGATGGTGAGAGCCTCCTTTCCGTCCTTATATATTATTGTTTGACCTTCGTCGGCTATGTCCGACCATAGGTGGCCGTCCCACTGGCGGATGCGGTCTGCATCCGGCCTGTTGCCCCCTGGAGCGCACGCAATCTCAACGCTGTCCCGGAAAAGGACAGCCTCTGCCCCACGGAAATCACCGTCCCGCCAGTTTGCCCACTCCGGAAAACGGATGGCCGTCACGTACACCCACTTTCCGGGTAGCGGATCCAGGGCCGATGAATCCGCGGCCTCCTGCGCCTGTGTCTTGGCGCGACGGGTGCCGCCGTACCATCTTGGCGGCGCGTCAAAAAGTGCTTTCTGGCAGGAAATCAGAGCCCCGGCAAGGGCTGCAAACAAAAGAACTCTCCGCATATCTCACAACTTTGTTCACGACAAGTTGGGAAGTTGCGGCGAGAATTCCTACAATCCTTTGAAAAGTTGTGAAAAAAATTGCTGTTTTGCAGGATTAGGGACGAAAGAGCCCATATAGGGACGAACCACTGCCGCTCATCGCGGAGTACAACGCCCCGTCTTCATACAGTTTTGCCTTTACGGCGGCCAACTCCGGGTACTTTGCAAAGACGGTTTCCTCAAAGTCGTTGACAAGTTCCTCGCGCCAGGAGCCCACCGGCTGGGCCAGTACGGTTTTGAGGGATTTAGCCGGAAGGTGAGGGATGATGCCACGGTAGGCATCGGAGGTGGAAACGTGGATTCCTTCCGGAATGACAACCCGGAGTTCCAGGCCCTGAAGGTCCAGGTCAAACGGCTCCAGCACTTCTCCGCGTCCGCTGCCGAACATAGGACGGTTGTAGATGAAGAAGGCGCAGTCGCTGCCAAGGCGGGCGGCGTATGCGGCAAGGGTCTCATCTGAGAGGCCCAGCGATGCCAGCTCCGAAATCATCCTGAGCGCAAACGCTGCATCGGCCGATCCTCCGCCAAGCCCTGCGCCAACAGGATTCCGCTTCTCCAGATAAATCTTCATGGGAGGAAGGTCATAATCCTGCGCCAGGAGCTGATATGCCCTGGCGGTAAGGTCCTTGAGCGGATCCCAGTCCACACCCTCGCTGCGGGCTATGGTAATCATCAGCTTCCCGTCTTCTGAAATGGCCTGGACAAGGGGAAGGCCCTGAAGATGACCTATGGTACGGCTGTAATCATCCCCTGTTACAATCTCCAGCGTGTCGGTGAAACCATGATACGGCACAAACAGGGTTTCCAGATCATGGAATCCGTCCGGCCTTTTTCGGAGCACGTTAAGCCCCAGGTTCACTTTTACGTTGGGACAGGTAATCATATCAGTCCTCCCAGGTTACGGTCCTGCTTCCGTCCGGCGCCACACTGATATAAACTTTCAGCGTCTCTTCCGGTAACAACTCTTCTATGTTCTCCGGCCACTCCATAAGACACAGGCATCCGGAATCCAGATAGTCATACAGCCCAAGGTCAAGGGCTTCCGAGAGTTTGTTTATGCGGTAGAAATCAAAATGAAACACCGGTTCTCCCGAGCCGCTGCGGTATTCGTTAAGGATGGCAAAGGTTGGAGAACTCACCGCATCCTCGTTCACGCCAAGGGCATTGCAGAGCGCCGTGGTGAAAGTAGTCTTGCCGGCACCCATGGGAGCATAAAAAGCAATCAGGCGACTGTCCCCTATCTCCTTGAGGAACTCCGCAGCCGCCTGGGGCAGCTGTTCAAGACCATTTATGATTATCTTGTGCTTCATGGTACAAATATACACTTTTTTTCGCAAAGCGCGCGTGGAGTTAAGTGGTTGAAACACAGCGCTTTATGTAAAAACGGGTACTCGAAATCGGGTACCCGTTTTTGCGTAATTAACTATAAATCAACATGTTAGCTCCACGCCAGTAGGGCGCTGATTTCCTCCAGGCGGCCATCCGGGATGACGGGTGAGAGGAAGGAGAGCATCTGCAGGGCTTCGGCCTCCTGGCGGGGAATGCCGCGGGAGCGCATATAGAACAGCTCGTCCTCATTGAGACGGCCGATGGTGGCGCCGTGTGAGCACTTGACGTCGTCGGCATAGATTTCCAGCTGGGGACGGGTTTCCACTTTGGCCGATTCCGTCAGAAGTATGTTGTGATTCTCCTGGAAGGCTTCCGTTTTCTGGGCGTCCGGGGCTACCACTATGGTGCCGTTGAAAGTGACGTTGGAGCTTCCGCCGGCAATGCCTTTTACAAGCTGGGTGCTGCGGCATCCTGGCGCACGGTGATGGACCAGAATGTTGAAGTTCACCTTTTCGTCGGCCCTGGTGAGGTACATGGCCTTGAGGTCCAGTTCCGCGCCGGGCTCCACCAGGTCTATGGACAGGTTGATGTCCCGGGATTCTCCGGGAAGGACCACGAAGGACAGCTCAAGACGCTCTCCGGCGTGGACAACGACAGGAGATACGCTCAATCGGCTAGGTATGACATACTTTCCGTGTCCCATTGGCTAGAACTGGTCAAATCCCTGTGATTCAATGGCTTCTATGAGTTCACGGCCACCGGTTTTCACTATGCGGCCGTCCTTGAGGACGTGCACGAAGTCTGGCTGGACATACTCCAGGAGTTTGTGATAATGGGTGACGATGATGGCGCTCTTGGAGGGGGTGCGGAGGGCGTTTACGCCATCGGCCACAATCTTGAGGGCATCTACGTCAAGGCCGGAATCCGTCTCGTCAAGGATGCTGAGGGCGGGATCCAGCATGGCCATCTGGAATATCTCGTTGCGCTTTTTCTCTCCGCCGCTGAAGCCTACGTTCACCTCCCTTCTGGCAAATTCCTGCTTCATCTTGAGGAAGGCCATCTTCTCCTTCTGGAGCTTGAGGAATTCTCCGGCCTTGAGTTCCGGCAGTCCGGCAGCCTTGCGCTTGGCGTTGACAGCGGCCTTCATGAACGCGGTGATGGTGACGCCTGGTATCTCAATAGGATACTGGAAACTCAGGAAAAGCCCTGCCCAGGCACGCTCTTCCGGGGCCATGGCCAGAAGGTCCTTGCCCAGGAACGAGACGCTGCCCTCCGTTACGGTGTAGCCGGGGCGGCCGGTGAGCACGGCGGCCAGCGTACTCTTGCCGGCACCGTTGGGGCCCATCACGGCGTGGATTTCTCCCGGGCCGATGGTCAGGTTTACGCCTTTGAGGATCTCTTTCTCCTCAACGCTTGCATGAAGGTTTTTAATCTCAAGCATTCTTCCTATATAGTTTTACCCAGGTCCACAGAGACCAGAGTCCGTTTATCAAATACAGCCCGCAGACTATTGGCATGAACACGTTGCCAACGCTCAGGTGCAGGATTATCTGTGTAATGTTCACAAACAGCCATACGATCCAGCATTCCCATTTCTTGAGGGAACTCAGAAGCTGGGCCAGCAGGATGAGCGCCGTAACTACGGAGTCAAGATAAGGATGAGGGTCCAGAGGGAACAGCCTGTCCAGCAGCCAGCCCCAAAGGAAGGCAACCAGCAGTACCAAGCCTGCGTCAATTATGCGTTCCGGCCAGCCCATCATACTCACCCTGAGAGCCTTGCTGTCCTGGGAGCTGGCCTCCGCGGCCTTGGGATGGGTCCAGCGGTAGTGACCAAGCACGTTGATGGCCAGCGACACGGGCTGCAGGAGCAGATTGGCGTAAAGGCTCCTGTTCCAGAACAGGAAGAACAGCGCCGCCGTGTACAGGTAGCCCACCCAGAAGTTGTATTTGGAGTTGCGACCCGCCAGGAACACGCAGGTGAGACCCAACAGACTGGAAATGAGGTCTATCAGGAGCACCGGCTTGCCGGATATGGTGAATATTATGGCGTCAAACATTTACTTTCTTTTTGAGATACACTCGCTTCGCTCGGTATGACAGGGGGAGCGCTCGGTATGACAGGGGGGGCGCTCGGTATGACATGAGGAGCGCTCGGTATGACAGGGGGCGCTCGGTATGACAGGGGCCTATCCTACACTTCCTTCCAGTGATACCTGTAACAGTTTCTGGGCCTCTACGGCAAATTCCATGGGGAGGCGGCTCAGTACCTCCCGGGCATAGCCGTTGACTATCAGACCCACGGCCTCTTCCGGATCCAGACCGCGCTGGTTGCAGTAAAAGAGCTGGTCTTCTGAAATCTTTGAGGTGGTGGCCTCGTGCTCTACCGTGGCGGTAGGATTTGCGCTGCGGATGTCCGGGAAGGTGTGTGCTCCGCAGGAGGAACCTATCAGCAGGCTGTCGCACTGGGAATAGTTGCGCCCACCCGTGGCTCCTGGCCCCATACGCACCAGGCCGCGGTAGCTGTTCTGGCTCACTCCGGCCGATATGCCCTTTGACACAATCCTGCTCCTGGTGCCGCGGCCAAGGTGAATCATCTTGGTACCGGTGTCGGCCTGCTGATGATTGTTGGTGACGGCAACGGAGTAGAATTCAGAAGACGAGTAATCTCCCTTGAGTATGGTTGAAGGGTATTTCCAGGTAATGGCGGAACCGGTTTCCACCTGGGTCCAGCTAAGATGCGAGCCTTCCCCCTTACAGATTCCGCGCTTGGTGACAAGGTTGAGGATTCCGCCCCTGCCCTGTGCGTCTCCGGGGTACCAGTTCTGGACCGTGGAGTATTTGACATCGGCCCCCTTCTCCACGATTATCTCCACCACGGCGGCGTGAAGCTGCTGCTCATCCCTCATGGGGGCGGTGCAGCCTTCCATGTAGGAGACGTAGGAGTCTTCATCGGCCACTATCAGGGTGCGCTCGAACTGGCCGGTGCCGCGGGCGTTGATGCGGAAGTAGGAAGAAAGTTCCATGGGGCAGCGCACTCCGCGGGGGATGTAGCAGAAGGAGCCGTCGGAGAAGACGGCGGAGTTCAGCGCCGCAAAGTAGTTGTCCGAGGCAGGCACCACGCTTGCCAGATACCTGCGCACCAGGTCCGGGTGTTCCTTGACGGCCTCTGAGAAGGAGCAGAAGATGATGCCCTTCTCTGCCAGAGTCTTGCGGAAGGTGGTTGTGACGGAAACGGAGTCAAAGACCGCGTCCACGGCTACCACGCCCGCCAGAGCGTCCCTTTCCTTGAGGGGGATGCCCAGCTTGTCAAAGGTCTCCGCCAAAGCGGGGTCTATCTCCTTGGGACGATCCTTGTCCTTCTTTGGGGCGGCAAAGTAGATAATGTCCTGGAAATCAATCTGAGGCATATCCAGATGCGCCCACTCCGGCATTGGCATGGCCTGCCATTTCCTGAAGGCGTCCAGGCGGAACTCCAGCAGCCACGGGGGCTCTTCCTTCCGGGCCGATATCATACGCACAATATCCTCCGTGAGGCCCTTGGGCAGGAACTCCTGCTCCACGTCCGTCACGAAGCCTTCCTTGTAATCGGCCTTGGTAAACTGCTGAATGATATCCTTTGACATAGGTTTGCAAAGATAGCATTTTTTTACTTTCTTTGCAGAAATAACTACTTGATTATGGCACATCTCAACCTCTCTTTTGAAGACCTGGCATCAGTCATTTGCCTGGCATGCTATCTTGGAAACGCGGACGGAAACTTTTCCGAAGAAGAAATGACCGCAATCCTCAAAGCCATTACGGAGCAGTACAATTTCGAGGGCCGGGAAGATCTCCTGAGGCAGTACATCAACGCCGGATTTGACATGAATCCGCAGGAAGCCCTGCGCAGGGTGGCCGCTTTTGGCCCGGAAGAGAAGCAGTGGACTTCCAACTTCTTTGTCAAGACCATTGTGGCCGACAACAATCTGGAAGAAAGCGAAAAGAGCCTGTACTGGGACATCATGGAAAAGTGCGGCCTGCCGGACAATAACCTGAGCGGAGACAGCGAGTCAAGCGCACCCGCGGAGTCTCATCTGAAGTATCAGGTGTGCATTGCCTTCCAGCCCGTACATGTGGCAGAGGATGTCTATGACACCAGGATTGATTTTGTGAAGTATCCGTTTGAGCAGGAAAACCTCCGAAACGACCTCTTCCACTGGTTCAATAACCCGGAGACTCTCCAGTTCTGCCGCCGCTCAAAGGTGCTTGACGCCCTTAACAAGCAGCTGGGCCTGGACAATGGCTGGCACCTTCTGCTGGTTTATGCCAAGCCGGAGCACTGGTACAAACCAGGTCCCAACAAGGCCGCGACCCTGATTGACGGAGAGGACAAGGTCTTCGGCCCCGCCCTTCTTTTGGTGGAAGGAGAAGGCAAAGTGGCCAAGGGATGCCAGTTTGAAAGCTTTGCAAAAACTATCTTTGAAGCGCTGTTCAATCTTGACAACAATTTCCTGGTGTCTGGAGAAGAGGCCCGCGCTGTCACGGTCCGCTACCTTGCAACGGCCCTCACCGCCCTGAAAGAAATGCCAAAGCAGGACTAAAGGATAATCTCAATCTCAGTTTCTTCCCGGGCCGATACGGCAGGGAGCTTAACCGTAGTGGAGGAGTTGCCAACGCAAACTTCTCCGCAAGGGATGCCGTTGCAAAGGATCCGTTTGGGCTTTGCCGTCACGCCTTCAAGCACGATGAAAGGCTCCCGTTCACCCCTCATACCCTGATATGAGCCTTGACGGGCCGATATGACAATGGTGAGATTGTTGCCGGAGCGTGTCTTCTGAAGCCGCGTTTGGGCAAAAGAGCTCTGGTAGTCTTTAGACACTCCGTCATCCTCGTAAAGGGTGAACGACGATTTCCCCGCGCCGGGTACTACCAGTATTCCAAGGGCATCCGAAGGCTCCTGCAAATTCCTGATATCGGGGCCGGCAAGCGGAATGATGCTTCCGGCCTTCACAAACCACGGATTCTGGTCAATGCTGTAGCGGAGATTCTTTGCCGACCCGCCCTTGTGCATTGTGTGGAGTGCCATGTCGTACCAGTCGCAGCCGCCGGGAAACCATACTTTCCGGGCCGATTTTCCATCGGCCCCGGCGGGCTCACAGATGGCGGTGGCAAGGATGCGGTCTCCGAAGAGGTATTCCTCGTTGTAGTCGTAGGCTTCCTGCTTTTCCGGCCAGAAATAGTACAGCGGACGGCACAGGCTCACGCCGGTTTCGTAAGTTTCACGGGCGAAGGTGTAGATATACTGGCTCAGCGTATAGCGGAGGCGGATTGCCTCAAGCATATACTGATAATGGTCAGGATAAGCCCATATCTTACGTTCAAGATTGGCGCTTTGGGTGGAATGGGTCTTGAAAATTGGAGTGAAAACGCCAAACTGCAGCCAGCGGGTGTACATCTCGGGATCTGTCAGGCGCCTGTGATCACTCTTTTGCATGTGTCCGCCTATGTCGTGTCCCCAGTAACCGTAGCCCACGTTGGATGCCGTGGAGGTGAAATACGGGAGGAACTGAAGGACGCTCCACTCGTCGTGCGTGTCGCCGGAGAAGCCCAGCTGGTAACGATGGCTTCCAAGGCCGCCCCAGCGGTGATAGATGAAGGGCCTTTCCGTTCCATTGATTTCCTTGTCGCGGAAGAAGGTATAGTTGGCCCAGAAAGTATTGCTGAGGCCATTCACATACTTGTCTTCCATCCATTGCTGCCAGTCCAGCCACCAGAAATCAACGCCCTGGCGCTCCAGGGGACGGATGACGGAGTTGAAGTATGCATCGGCCCACTCCTTCTGGCTCATGCGGTATGGAACGCTGGCACGGTGTCCTTCCTTCCCCACGGGCTCTGAATTTCCGGCGTAAAGGTAAGGCTGGGGACCGAATACGTAGTTGGTGGGACCGTCATAATTGTCCGTGCGGGAGAGATAATCCTTTACAAAGGCATCGTAGCAATCCTCGTATTCGCGGATGCCGGAAGCGGGATGAAGATTAAGGGCTGTCCTGAATCCAAGGGCATGGAGGTCGTACAGGAAGCCTTCCGGATCCGGGAAGAGTTCCCGGTTCCAGCTGTACCCTGTCCATCCCCTGCCCTGGCCGAAGACATCATTTCCAAGGCGCTTCTGCATATCCTTGTAGGTGTAGTGCCAGTCCATATCCACTATCATAACATCCATAGGGATGCCGCGCTCCCGCATTTCCCGGCCTAGCGCAAGAAGCTCATCGTCCGTGTAAATCCAATATCGGCTCCACCAATAACCAAAGGTGTATTTGGGAGGAAGCGGAATGCGTCCGGCCACTTTCACAAAGTCTCCCAGCGCAGCGGTATAGTCGTGCCCGTAGGCAAAGATGTACCAGTCTATGCGGTCTCCGGCGGCCCGCTCCGCAACCCAGTTCTCCCAAGGAGAGTCCACGGACTCAAAAAGATGCCTGGAACTTTCATCCACTATTGTCCAGCCGTCCCGGGAAAGAATGCCGTCTTCCAAAACGCGCTCACGGTAGGACAACTGCTCAAAACCAAGGCAGCCGTCAAGAGTGCGGGTTGTGCCTTTCAAGTTGCCGGAAGGCTCCATTCCGGGTTTCCACGTGCCAAGGGCAAACTTCACCTGAAGGTTATCTGCGCTGAAAGGGCCTCCTTTATACGTAAGGATGAGTTTTCCGGTATTTATGGTAAGGACTCCGTTTTTAATGGCCGATGTAAACTTGGGCACGGGCAGTTCCCTGTTCACAATGGCAAACGACGCCCTGTCTTCAAATACGTCATCATCGGCCCACTCCATACGGATAAGGCGGTCTGTAAGGACGGTGAACCTTGCGTGCTGATATTCTATAACAGCCTTGGGGCTGGCTTTGGGATTGTTCCGGGCTCCAAGGGGCAGGCTTAGAAGAAATACAGCCAGAAGAGTGGTGATAATACGCATATTCGTTTTTTAATTGATGTCATCTATCAGCCTTGTGACGTCCGGGAACCAGGGAAGATTATAATCTGAGCGGAGGATATACACAACCCTTATGATGTAATCCACCGTGGCGGCAATGTGCCTTGGGACAGAATCCGGAATGAGGACGGATACGCCGGTTGAAGAATACCAATCAACATTTGTCAGGCCTTGTTCATTTACCAGGAAGTTGTAGAGATTCTCCGTACAGGCAGCAGGAACCACGTCGTCATCTGGACTGCTGGAGAGGAATATCCTTTCTCTTTTACGCGGAGTCCATCCCTTGCAGAGATTCTCTTGTGCAAAAGCCTCCAGAAACCTCCGGGACATCCGGGAGTCCAGGTTAAGGATATCGTCTTTGAGAAAGTTATTGAACGGCTGAGGAGGAAATACCTCATCCAGATGCCCACGGGAGTAATCCTTGCTCAGGATATACTTCTTGATATTGTCTATGGCCGATTCCTGGAAGATGTCTTCCAGTGAATACCCAAGACTGTATATGGAGTTGAAAGACAGAAGAGTTGTCACAATGGTCAGAGGCATTACCGCCTCACCAACGTCAAACAGGGAGCGATAGGCAGTATCCATTTCATAGGGACCGCCTCCTGCAAAAGTGTGTGTAAAACGTAAGTCCGGATACTTTTCTGATGCCACTTTAAGGACAGCTATAGCGGTCTGCGCGCCCTGTGAGTATCCCAAGTTGAATAACTGGCGGTCCTTGCCCAAGGCAAATTTTACACCAAGCCCCGGAAGCAGTTCACGGGCGGCCAGAAGGGCATCGATGTTTGTCTGCGCGTTGGTTTCTCCCATACAATAGGCCTGATCCCCGTCTATAGTACTGCCAAAGCCATAGTGGTCTGACGACACGCACACCAGGCCGCTTCCCAGCATTGCCTTCTGAATGGCAAGTGAGCCTCCGGAAGGACAGTCCATACGCCCGAATGCGGTGAAGCGGTTGACAAGCATAATACCCTGTGAGGGGTTGCTGTCCGTAATCTCATCCCCGTAGGTTATGACTCCGGAAATCATTACAGGATTGCCATGAGGGTCACAGGAGGGGTACTCTATCACACATACCGTCATGCGGCTATCCGCATCATAAGTCTTGGAAACAATCCTTGCCGACGGCTTCGGCTGCTGCGGCGGCTCCATATCATTCTTTGCGCAGGAAAAGAGCGCAAACGCAGCCGCCGCAACAATGTATATATACTTGACTTTCATATCGTCAGCAAATATAATTAAAATTCTTCTACTTGCCCTTTGCCGCTCCGCTTCCGTCCGGGATTTGGGCCTTTTTTCCGGATGGGCCTGTCGTTAATCCCCGCAGGGTGGAGCGTAAGAGCTTGAAGCACAGTGTTTTACAGAAAGTAATCCCATTGCTGGTAATGGGATTACTTTTCATAATCAACTGACCACCAATGAGTTAAGCGCCACTGATTTTTGGGGTGAAAGTGACCTATATTAATACGAATTTAACTTTTCCCTGATCTGAGCATCTGATATATGTACTCAAATCTGAATCACATGAAATCTCATCAGCCCCGCATCCTTGTAATAGCACTGGCCTGCGCTTTCTTTTGCCTTGACATGAATGCCCAACGCATCGTTTGCGATGAAACCTGCAAACTGGCCGATGCTCCTCCTGCAACAACGGCCCTTGCAACCCCCGACCCTGCACAAACCAACCCGTCACAGACAAAACAATCAGATCATACAAAACCGGCTGCCGCCGTAAAAAAATCGGCAACAAATCCTGTCCCTGTAATAAAAGAGGAGCCTGGCTTTGCCGTAGTCAGTCCGGTAGGCAGGTCCTCCGTGGAGATGATTCAGCAGGCTCCCCGACTCCAGACGCTGGACGGCAAGACAATTGCCGTTGTTGGCGTAAGCTTTATGACAAAGGTTACCCATCCTGAAATCAAGCGGCTCATTCTGGAGAACTATCCGTCGGCCAAGGTCATTCAGCTTAATGAAATCGGCATTGCAGGGCCTTATCCTGCACCAGGCGTAACACGAAAGGCAAAAGAGGAGTTCCAGGCAAAACTCAAAGAGATGAAGGTGGATGCCGTAATTTCCGGCAACGGTGGCTGCGGCCTCTGCACTCCAAAGGAAACCGGCTCCTGCATCGCTGCAGAGTACCTTGGTATCCCTTCCGTGATTATCGCAGGCCCAGGCTTCGTGGACCAGGCCAAATATACGGCCCTCAACAACGGTGTTCCAGTGATGCGGGTGGCGCGGTATCCGGGAGCTTTCGCAACGCATACGGCCGATGAACTGAT
>JAEEGL011171078.1_pt1 | contig 11681 bp, 11 predicted proteins | sample 9134231 | NCBI WGS metagenome assembly JAEEGL01 (sample SAMN16246548, study PRJNA631951) | gut metagenome | biome: gut microbiome; feature: rumen; material: fiber-attached | host: Bos | place: Iran: Karaj | collected 2018-10 | reverse complement strand
CACGAAATAGCTCATGGGATCCGCATCGGATTCCGTCCGTCCCTGTTCCACAGCCTTGCCGTAATCACCTGCATATTCGATTACGGTCACTCCGTGGGCCCTCAGATAATCTTTCTTCCATTGCTTGGCATCCGCAGACATATGCACAATCGCCTGGTAACCCAGCGCCGCGCTCATCATGCCGATGGAGACGCCGAGATTGCCGGTGGAGCCCACCTGCACCTTGCGCTGCGCAAAAAAGTCCCGGGCTTCTTTACCGGCCAGTTTCGTATAATCATCGTCATATCCGGACAGCAGCCCGGCTTCCATCGCCAGGTCCTCACTGTGTTTTAATACCTCGTAAATTCCTCCTCTTGCCTTGACAGACCCTGCGACTGCCAGGTCGGAATCCCGTTTCAGGAACAGCCTTGCGCTTCCCAGGTCAGCCTTGTACTCTGCCGCCAGCAGTTCCTTCATATTCGGAATCTCTGTCAGCGCGGATTCGATGATTCCGCCCTTCTCTGCCGTTTCCGGGAACAGTTTCACAATCAGCGGCGCGAATCTGCGCAGGCGCTCAGAGGCTGCTTCCATATCCCTCTTTGAAAGGGGGAGACCTTTTTCTGCTTTCGCAAATGGCTGTTTCTTTTTATTGATCCATACCACTTCTTCTGCTGCCGCTATTCTTTCGATGATCGGATGTTCCTGTATCAGCTGTCTGATTTCCATCTTCTTCATTCTCCTGTCTGTCATTATTGTTCTTTTTCTTTATTATTGCGTCCCTGACTGTTTTTCCATCACATTGAAGCTGCCAAGGCAGCGGACTTCGGGAATAGCGTTTATTGTCCTCAGCTGCTTTTCCGTGATTCCGTTCCTGTTTTCCGTCTCAATAAGGTAATAGTAGGAACCCAGCCGGCTGCCCTCAGGCCTGTCATGGAGCGCCACCAGTTCCAGCCCGGCATTGTGTATCCTGAGAATGATATCGTCGATGCGGTCTGCCCCGCACGCTGCCACAAACACCGCATGAGTCCGGACTCCCCCTTCCGCGCGGAAAGGAGACAGAACATAAAAACGCGTTTTGTTGGCGTCCGTAATCTGCACATTCTCCGCCAGTACGGACAGTCCGTACAGCCCGGCCGCCCCGGGAGCGGCAATTGCGGCAATGGTCCTGTCCCCTGTTTCGGCGACATAGCTTGCGGCCGCGGCAGTGCTTGTCATTTCCTGCGCAACTGCATCAGGCAGGTGCCGCTTTCTCCACTCACTGCTTTGCACAATCCCCTGTGCGTGGGAACAGACGGTTTGAATATCCTCCAGGGAAACGCCCGGAATGCCCATCAGCGTCTGGCTGATCGGCAGAATGACCTCCCCGGCCACATAGATATTTTCTGTTGCGATGAGGGCATCTACATAGTTTGTTACCGCGCCTCCCAGCGTGTTTTCCTGAGGGATCACAGCAAAATCCGCATCTCCTGACACCGCATCCGCAATCGCTTCATTTACAGAGCCTTTGGGCATGAACCCCCCTGCATCCGTAAAGAAAAACCGCGCAGCTTCCTCTGTATAGGTGCCCTGCGGTCCCAGATAGCTGACCCGTAAATGATCGTTGAGCTGCGCAGATACATTGGGGATTTCCCGGCCGGTATCATATTTAAATGAGCCGGGCCCGCAGCCTGAAGCTAAAATAATAATGACTGAAGCAGCAAGTGCTGCTGTAATCATTCTTTTTATTGTCCGCATACGATACCTCATCCCAGGAGCTTTCTGCCCAGCCGCACTTCGATCCATTCCCTGGTGAAGAGCGACACCACCAGTATCCCGGCCGTTGCCCCGGCCAGCAGTATGAACCGGATCATCCATCCCGGCAGGCTTGTGCTTTCTGCCCCGGTTATATTCAGAACCACAGGGCACAGAAACTTATAGGCCGCCATTCCAAAGTACTCCACCAGATAAATGGAATAGGAAGCCGAAGCCACTTTCAGGGTACTCCGGGGAAACTGCTCCCGTCCGAGGCTCATCATTGAAAATGCGAACAGGATAAATGCCGGCAGGCCCAGACGGATCCATCGCGGAATACTGTAGTCATTTTCCACGCGGGCCATAAGCACAACCATAACCCCAATACCGGCGAGAGAAAGGATCTTCATTGCGTTTTCTTCCGCAATATCCGTCAGCATGCCTTCTTTCCTGCTTACAAAATTCAGGCGTTTCCAGAATTCATGCGCCCCAATCCCCAGAATAAACTCCAGCATAATGGAATCTGTATAAAAGGACAGGAATACGGGCATCTGAATGCCTGCAGCATTTGCCCCTGTCCCTGCCAGGACGAGCGCCAGAATCATTCCCGAGCAGATCCATCCCCTTTTCCGGAAATTGATGGACATAGACACCGCAAACAGCAAATACAGAAGTATTTCATACTGCAGCGTCCATCCCAGGCTGAGAATCGGGGCGCAGTAGCCCCTGTTGTTTTCAAACGGAATAAACAAAAGGGAACGGATGAGATCCGGCAGTTTCGCTTCACTCATGATCGAAAGGGACGGCATGACGGAAATGAGCAGATACATAAACAGGGTCATGATCCAGTACAGCGGCACCACACGGACCAGCCTTTTCTTAAGAAAGCGCCCGGCGGAAACCGGCTCTTCCAGCATGACCGGCTCTTTGGGTTCCGTGCTGTACATCAGGATAAATCCGCTGATCACAAAGAAGAGGTCCACCGCCCAAAAGCCGTGTTCCCCTGCTATCCCGCTGTGATATACCGTTATACTTGCGGAGCCAAGCAGCCGCAGAACCTGGATAATACCGATCATGACATCATTATATCACATGATGGCAGCACATGGTTTATCTTATTGATGTATCCGGTTTCAATTGCCGTCTCTGTGTGCCAGGGCATCTACGAAGAAATAAGCTGCTGTAAGAACGCACAGGACGATGTACAGGGGCAGCAGCCTGCGCATGACGTCAAATCCCTTGATCAGATAGACGAAAACCAGGGCCGCTGCCAGGACCAGCTGGGAAACCAGGACATTCCGGATCAATATACCGGAAGAATTCCCTATTCTCCCGGCCTCTGCCCGGCGGCTGCGCCTCTGCTTTCCAGGACTGCGCCTTCTGTCTGTATTCCGGCCATCATCTTCCATATAGTCCTCTTCCTCATAGCTCTCCGCATCCTCTTCGGACAGGGAATTGAAATCTTCCTGAAGAGTGCCCATATCTTCCCGGATTTCGCCTTCCGGCTTCTGTACCGTCTCCTTCAGTTCTTTCTGCACCGGGGTATCCTCCAGCACCCGTATCAGATCATGGAGCTGTCCTTTGTCCATGGCTGCCTGCAGCAGGCGGATGCCTAAGCTCACAGCTTCACTGTCATTTGTATCCACTGCCCGCAGCAGTTCTTCGGTCAGGCCTTTCCACGGTACGGCATCCGCGGATGTGTTTTCTTTGCCGGAGCCGCAGACAAGAAATACCCAGCGCCCATCATCATTCACATAAAGGCTGTCCCTGTCCCAGAGAATATTTTTTTCATCCAGTAAATGCGCCGCCACAGTTTCCGCCGCTTCATTCCACTGCAGGACAATACCCTTCAGTGCCTCCGCAGAAAGAGGATGCATCGAAAGCCAGCTGCCGGCTGCCGTCAGGCCCGTCACCGGGTAACAGCCGCAGCGGACGCCGTCCTCGTATACGATTACCGGCACCAGGAGATTTTCCTCCTGCAGGGTATGCATCATACTCTCCTCAAACGCATTTTCTTCCGGCTGTTCTGCGAGCAGGTATCTCCCCGTGCTGTCATTCCTTATCCATGTTTTCATTCTGTCATAATCCCTTCTATGATTGTGATTTTGCGCATCGTCTGTTCCGGGCGGAATCCGGGATCTTCCAGAACCCGTGAATTCTCCGGTCCCTGCAGTACCGCCCTGCTTCCGTTTTTATATTCTTCCAGGGAAAATCCGTATCCCATCCCCGAAATTGTGTTCCTGAGCCTTTGCTCTGCATACTCTTCCAGCTCTGTTGTTTCCCTCTCCTCCGGCAGGTGCCCGAAGCGTTCCGTTACTTCATTCGTCACCATATTTCCGATGACCAGATCATGCATTTTCATATCAAATCCCATAACGGCGATCAGCGCTGCCAGAACAATCGGCATCACCAGCGCCGCTTCCACAGTCATGCTCGCAGGCAGTTTTTTCTTCACCTCAGTATGCTCCTTACTTTGATTATTCTTTGTACGCTTCACCGGCAGATCACCCACGTTAAAATGTATGACGGAAGCATCAGCGTCAGATACGGAAGCTCTGTCTTCCCCGGATTCCGCCGTTTTCTGCCCCCGAATGTCAGGATACACAGGGCAATGACAACGACCAGCATTCCCGAAATCAGGAGCATGCAGAGAATCCTTTGAAAAGGCAGGTACCAGCCCGCGACCAGCAGGTAGACACCGTCCCCGGTCCCGATGCCGCCGCCGCTCAGACGGGACAGCAAAAGGCAGAGAATGCCGGGCCCGAATGCAGCTGCCAGCCGCAGAAAATCTTCCGTCCGGAACATATCAGCCGGCACTCCTGTAACGGACATTCCCTGCAGGACCATTCCGCATATTCCGAATCCCAGACTCACGCCGGGGGAAATTTTCCGCCAGCGCCAGTCCTCGGCCGCACAGGAGACGGTATATAAAAGCATCAGTGCCTGCCGCAGTATGAGCATGCCCTCATTCCCTCCACTTCGTGATAATGCACTGCCCTGGCATATGCCGTGATCGCCTTGCAGTCCGGACTGCTGTGATATGCCGTGCCGCTGGCAGAGTAATAAACCGCCCCGCTCCCGGAAGGCCTGCAGGAAGGACAGGCATGGTATTTCGCGCCGCTTGCATTTCTCAGTTCCTTCATCTGGGAAGCATCTGCCGTCATCAGGTCATTGCTGAGGTAATGGCATCGGGGATCCTCGTGATAAACCGTACTGGTTTTCCCCAGGTATACGATCCTGTCTTCTTCATCCTCCTCTTCTTCCAAAGGCATTCCGTACTGGTCCCTGCCCCTGCCTCCCGCTGAGCCGACCCAGGCTCTCCGGTGTGAAACCAGAACCTTGTCCGGAGCCGCAAAATTAAAAAATGTCATCGGATACTGCGGGCGGTACTCCAGCTCCAGATGCACCATTGCGGCATCCGCGCCGTTCTCCCCCGAAAGAACGGAGGTTTTATCGTCAAATCTCATATGTTCCATCAGGCCGGTTTCCGGCGCAGCCAGAATATAGCCGGTTACCACACCCTCCTTCAGTCCTTCTGCCAGGTTTTCCACCGTCCCGGACACCTCCTTATCCTTCAGCAGCTTTTTTCCTGTTTTTTCAATATATCCTTCCAGTGTCATCTGTTTGGCCGCTGTCTCCATCCGGTTCTGCAGGCGTCTCTCCGCCTCCATAACCCGCAGCGGGAAAATCAGCAGATACATGGCAAACAGAATCACAGGAAGGGCCAGGGCAGCCTCTACCGTGAGGCTGGCCCTGTATCCGGATGTATGCGGAAAAGAGGAGACCCATGCCCTTTTGCCCGGTCTGAAACCGAAGAATACTGTTTCTGTGATTTGTGTGTGAGCCTGCTGTGTTCCCCGGCTTTTCTCCTTTCGATATTTTGGGGTGGAATTAATGAGTATATGTGTAAAAGAATGCTTAAGCAGAATGAATGATGGTTTCAGCGTGCCAGAACAGGTCCGGTAAAAGGGCATGGGTCTCCTCCTTTCTTTCTGTATTTTTATGGGTTTGTTTTCATTTGTTTCCAGATCTTAATAGCTGTATGCCGTCTGCATCCGCATCTCATAGCTGCCGGGAGCGGAAAAAACATGGGCTGTCTGCACCGCGGTTTCCGTCTCCAGGGAATATACCAGGCGTTCCATAAGAAAATCCTTCTGCTTTATTCTCAGATACATCTGCATCATATCCATACAGCGGTAGTCCTGTTCGTTTCCGCATTGCAGCAGAAGCAGGATCTTTAGATAGTCAATATATTTAAAGCCCCTGGTTTCCCCTTCCGGGCGCTGTGCCAGCTTTCCCGCCGCGACTTCCAAAAGCCCGGGGATCGTCAGGTAAAAGCTGCTGTCATTATGCAGAAACGGCACTTTGCATCCCGCGGCCAGGTCTCTCACGTCGCATACCGCCTGGGCCAGCGCCCATATACTTAAAATGAAAAAGGTCAGGATATAAGGGAGCGGCGTCAGCGCAAAGGCACCGGTGATTTCCAGCGCCAGAGTTCTTGCCTCCGACCTTTTTTCCGCATCGGAACAGAGATACAGCAAATTGAGGCCGGTCCGTATTCCCAGCAGGTATTCCGCTGCAGAACTCATGTTTTCCATATCCGAGCCATGGCCGAACAATACATACTCCACCTCCAGGTGTCCGCTGCCCTTTTTTACAGCGTCCCTGTCATAGCTGCCTCTCCCGAAATAGCCCAGCATTCCGGCGATGTATTCTGTCATATAAAGGCTGTCCGGGATTTCCAGGCGGCTTTCCTCCGTTCCTGACCACAGCGTCCCTGAGGGCGCCAGCGTCAGGTCCAGCGGCGTTTCATCAAGCTTTGCGTCTTCCGGAAGGATCAGCTTCAGGAAATTAGCCTCCAGGAAGGTTTTGATATTTTCCAGCTTCTGTTCTTTCTCCGGGTCTCCTACCCCGCTCCTGCCCGCAGGCTGCAGCAGGTCGTATTCTTCCAGTCTGTGGATCAGGGGCCTCCAGAAATCCTCTTCCGTCATGTCGTCATACCAGTCGTCCTCGTCATCATCGTCACCGTCGCCGCCCCATTCCCCCTCATCGTCATCGTCGTCCTCTTCCTCGGCCCGCCTGCGGGCTTCTTCCCATTCCTCCACCGCTTCTTCCACCTCTTCGGACTCTTCGATCAGCTCCCGGAGAAACAGGATATTGCTGTCCGCCCTGGGTACCAGGCCGCAGATTTCTTTCCGTCGAATGCCGTCTTCTTCCACATAGCTTTCATACTCCGCTATGTCGTCTTCCATGGCCGCGTAGCTGGACTCCTGCAGTTCTCCGGAAACCCGGATCTCTTCCAGCCGTTCCCTGGAAGCCTTCAGGCCTGCCTGCATCAGGTCCGCGCTTTCTTCATAAGCCGTGACCCGGTCCGGCAGCTTCTGCAGGTCCCGGATCACCTCTTCCGCAGCGCTTCGGAATCCCGCCCCGTCGAACCTGTGCAGGGCGGAGGCGGCGTCATCGAAATCCGCCGCCTGACGGTCCAGGCAATCCTGGATGGCCGCAATGGACTGCTCCAGCCGGACCGCTTCTTTTGTATGGAGACTGTACAGGTCCGAAACCTCTGCGGTTGCCCCGGCGTCCACCAGCTGTTCCATACAGCTTTGGGCTTCCAGGGCGTCCATGATGGAGGCAGCAATCCCGTATTTCATATAGTCCATTACGGAATGTTCAAAAATCTCCCCGTCCTCTCCTGCCAGCATACGGAGTTCCTGTATTTCGGTTTTTCCTTTTGTCATTGGGAACCAGTCAAACGCTTCCAGATAGGGCTTCATAAACGAGTCCATCTCCTCTGTCAGCTGCTCTTCCGCATACTGTTCCAGTCCCAGGAGACGGTATTCCTCCCAAAGCGCCTGGTGATACTGGGAAAAGAGAGAATCTACGGAGGCGTTGGCTGCTACCGCCAGATGCAGCCTGCCGGCCTGGGTTCTTGCTGACTCCAGAACGCCCAGAAGCAGGGCAAAGATCAGCGTGACCGACAGAGCGAAAAAAATGGTAATGACGGCCCGCGGTCGCTTAGAGGATGTCATCGGACATGGTGGTGATGGTGCCGAAAATCTTGGTCAGCAGCTCGTTGATCTGTTTCTTGAAAACCGCCACCAGGCCAATCAGGACGACCAGTATCAGGACAATCTCAATGACTCCAACGCCTTCTTCGTCCATGAACAGGTATTCCATTTCACTGTACACCGGGTTCCGGCCGTCTTCTGTCTCTTTTTGGATTTCCACATTCTTTGTCAACATTTTCTGCATTGTCTTCATTTCCTCCTTATCCTCCTTTTTCTTAATCGTATATCTGCCGTCAGTATGCGTTGCTCCGGCCATTATGCCAGAGTGAGCATGGCGGGAATGACAACGATCATCATGACCGTCACCAGTGAAAGAATCAGGGGCCCCATCAGTTTGGTTCCCGCTTCCTCACCCAGCCGCCTTGCCGTATTTTTGCGCTGCTCAAAGGCTTCCTGCATTTCCAGCAGCAACGCGGTTTCCATTCTCCCGTCGCCTGTCCTCCGGTTCTGCTCCAGGACAGAAGCCAGCTTTAAATAACATTTCAGGCCGCACCTGTGGGCAAAATCCATGTAGACCTTTCTTTCGGAGATGCCCTTTTTCAACTCCAGCGAAGCTGTATGCATTTCCTCATACACCGCTCTCGGTTCTGTATCCCCGCCTTCCTTCTGCCGCTGGTATTCTTCTGTAATCCGGATCCAGGCATTGCGCACGGTCAGTCCCGCCCCTGTATATACAATCAGCTTGGATACCATCTCGGAATAATCCATCAGCAGTTCGTTCTCCCGTTTTTTCAGCGCCTTGCGCTCATCCTGTGCCGGCTTCAGCCCAAGCAGCATTGCCGCCAGAAGCCCCGCCAGAAGAAGTTTCCACCAGGTTCCGTCCTGTTTCATACTGTAGGAAAGCTTCCTTCCCCGGTACTCCCCGGGGAGAACCAGCTGTGTCTGCGTCCGGTCTTTGGCTTCCTCTTCGCGTATACGTTCTTCCAATTCTTCCGCCGGGCTCTTTTCCTGCGCCAGTGCAGGAAAAACGGTCAGGGGGACTATGTATTCAGCCTTGTGGGAACCCGCGCGCAGCTGTACTGTCAGTGATGTTTCCACGGGAGCCTGTCCCTCTTGGGTATGCAGCTCTCCATCGCTGCTGATCCATTCCGGGTCATTGGGATAAATCCTGAGGCGGATGCCCGGATACCTGCCGCTGCTTCCGGGGAAGGACAGGTTCCGGTCCACATGGGAAAGGTTTTCATTGTCCCCCAGGATCATCAGCGGCAGTTCTTCCATGAGGGCGGCAAACGCCGCCTCCGCTTCCTCTTCGGAATACTCTCTTGGCGCCACCCGTACCATAATCTGCGGTTCTTCTCCTTCCAGGCCTTCCACCCGGAGCGTATATTCTTTTTCGACACTTCCGTAATTGCCCCGCAGCAGTTTGCTGCCGTCCAGAAGCCCTGTCTCGCCCTGCCCGATCCTCCAGGACAGTCCTGCCAGAAGGACTGCCGCCGCAATACACAGTATCTGTTCCCTGCGGATGCTGCGGGCGATCCGCCGCAGGGCATTCCCACATTTTTCCAAAACGGCTTTTGCGCTGCTCATATGCGAATCTCCAGAATCCGTGCAGAAAGCAGGTAAGCGGCGCCCAGCAGTCCCAGGCATACGGTCATGACCGCTCTCCCTGCAAAGGTTTCGTACATCACATCCAGATAACCCCGGGACGTCAGGCGGATATAGGCAATCAGCGCAAAGGGCAGAACATTCATGATATTCTGTTCATACCTCCGGGAGGCGGTCATGCTTCGGATTTCCTCGGTTACTGCCGTTTTGTCACGGATCACGGAGGTGGCGCGCTCGATGATCTCCTGCATATTGCCTCCGCTTTTCCTGGCAATCCCGAATACCTCCGCAAAATTCCTGATATCCGGAACGCCGCTGCGTTCCCCGAAATCCAGCAGCAGCGGTTCCGGCGCCTTATTCAGGCGGATACCCCGGACAATGGTCCTGAATTCCGAAGTAATCATTCCCTTTTCCCCGTACAGCCGCACCAGCTCCGGTACCGTCTCTCCAAACGCGTTCTCCACGGACAAACCGGCGCTCAGGTATCCGCTGAGAAGCCAGATGGCCTCCTTGAACTGCAGTTGCAGCTCCCACTGCCTTTTTTTCCGCAGCATTTCCCTTCTTGACAGGGGAAATGCTATGCAGGCGGCAGGAAGCATCAGCAGGAAAATGAGTACGCTCCTGTAAAAGCTGTAGGAAACCAGTCCTGCCAGCAGCAGGCCAACCGCGCTTTCCCTAAGCCAGTCTCTCTTTCTCAGCCTGTACGTCCTGTAATCGGTCAGGATCCCTTCCCCCTTTTCTGAGGAGTTTTTCCCTGCAGATAAGGCTCCCTCTCTTTTCAAGCCTGTCCTTTGCCGCATCGTAAACATAGATGGGGTTTTGCCGTATTTCTCCATTCTCCGCTCCTGTAACCTCCGTGATCTCCGTTACTCTCCGGCTCCTGTCCGGCATCCTGGCCAGATGTACCATCAGGTCTATCCCGGCCGCGATCTGGCTCTTGATTGCCGCCACCGGCAGGTCCACCGCCATCAGCACCATGGATTCCAGGCGCAGCAGCATGTCCTCCGTGGAATTGGCATGTCCGGTGGAAAGGGAACCGTCGTGTCCCGTGTTCATGGCCTGCAGCATATCAAAGGCCTCCCCGCCGCGCACCTCGCCCACAATGATCCTGTCCGGCCGCATGCGCAGGCTGGCCTTAATCAGCATGGACATGGTGACTGCCCCCAGGCCTTCTGTGCTGGCATCCCGGGTTTCCAGCCGGACCAGGTTGGGAATCTGCCGTATCTGCAGTTCCGCCGAATCCTCAATGGTAATCACTCTTTCCTCCGGGGGAATGCAGGAAGACAGCGCATTCAGGAAGGTGGTCTTCCCGGAGCTTGTCCCGCCGGAGATAAAAATGTTATAGCCCGCCTCCACAAGACACCGGAGATACTGCGCCGCTTCTGCGGAAATCGTATGGTTCCGGATCATTTCCGGAATGCCTACCGGTTCCGGGAACTTTCGGATCGTCAGCGTCGGGCCCTTCAGCGCCACCGGCGGCAGTACAATATGGACTCTGGATCCGTCCCCCAGACGGGCGTCCACAATCGGGGAGGAGAGATTCACCCGCCGGTTTATTTTGCCTACTATGGTCTGGATAATATCCTCCAGTTTCTCCTCGCTTTCGAAATACCCGTTCCAGCGTTCCATATGGCCGTCCCGTTCAATGAAAATCTCCCCCGGCCCGTTGATCATAATTTCCGTAATCCGGGGATCGTCCAGCAGCTCCTGCAGCACATCCAGGCGCTTCAGGCTGTTGTACAGCTCCTGCCGCAGCCGGATTTTGTCGGAAAGCCGCAGGACCCTCGCGCCTTCCCCGCTTTCCAGATGGCGGTCGATAATCCGCAGCAGCTCCCTGTCCTGCAGGTCGTCGTTCCCATGAATCTCCCGGAGAATCTCTTCGCGGATCTCCTTCAGCATCGTATTATCTCTCATTTACCCTTCTCCCAGCTCCCGCACCAGTTCCCCCATGGGGCCATAAGCAAGGCTGTCCAGGTAAGAGGCTGTCCCGGGAAGGTTCCGGACAAACGGGGTCTTGATCCGCACTACCTTTTCCAGGAGGCGGGTACGCCCCGCCGTCCGCAGATATTCCTCGAACTCCTCCACCTTGCCTTCCGCCATCGGATCCTCCAGTACAGGCATATACACCACATCGCAGATATCCATAACCTCTGACGCCACGTTGGAAAAACTGTCCATATCAGCCACAATCACCTCATAAGAAGTATTCTTCAGAACCGTAGTGATCAGCTCCACATAGTCCTCTCCCTTCAGCGTTTCATGGTCCTCTGCAAATGCCACCGGCGGCAGGTATTCGATCCCCCCGAAGCGGTACACCATGGAATAGATCTTCTGGGGTGTCAGCAGTCCCTGCTTCAT
>JAEEGL010794234.1_pt1 | contig 11681 bp, 11 predicted proteins | sample 9134231 | NCBI WGS metagenome assembly JAEEGL01 (sample SAMN16246548, study PRJNA631951) | gut metagenome | biome: gut microbiome; feature: rumen; material: fiber-attached | host: Bos | place: Iran: Karaj | collected 2018-10 | reverse complement strand
TGGCCGGGAAAATCCAGATAGGCGATCACCAGAAACACGGGGATCAGGAAGACCCGCAGCAGTGTCAGTTTGTTGGCGGTTGTCATGGGCATGGCTTAATCCTCCTCCAGTTCACCGGTCAGTTCACCGTCCATGGTGCCGGTGATGCGCACCATGACGAACCGTCCGGGGTCGATTTCCCGGTCGGCGGTAAAATAGATACGGCCGTCAATGTCAGGGCTCTCGGCGTAGCTGCGGCCCGCATAGCACATGGCCTGGCTGTCGAATCCGTCGCACAGCACCTCTACGGTCTCCCCCATGCGGCTTTCGTTGAAATCGTCCATGATCTCGGACTGCACGTCCACCACCAGCTCGGCGCGGCGCTCGGCCTCGGCGGTGTCCACCCGGTTGCCCATCTTCGCCGCGGGGGTACCCTCCTCCGGAGAATAGGGGAACACGCCGGCCCGCTCGATACGGACCTCACGCAAAAACTCGCACAGTTCGTTGAAGGCGTCCTCGTCCTCGTAGGGAAGGCCCGTGATAAGGCTGGTGCGCAGCACCAGGCCGGGGATCCGCGCGCGCAGCTTGGCGAACAGCGCCAGCAGCTCGGCCTTGGTGTCCCGCCGGTTCATGGCGGAGAGCACCTTGTCGTTGCAGTGCTGGATGGGCAGGTCCAGATAATTGAGGATCTTGGGCTCATCGGCAATGGTGTCGATGAGCTCGTCGGTGATCTCGTCGGGGTACAGATAGTGGAGCCGGATCCACCGGAAATCCAGACGGCACAGCCGGCGCAGCAGCTCCGGCAGCATCTTTTGGTTGTAGAGATCGGTGCCGTAGCGTGTGATGTCCTGGGCGATGACGATGCACTCCTTGACGCCGGCATCCGCCAGACGCTCCGCCTCATGCACCACGTCCTCCAGTCGGCGGCTGCGGTACCTGCCCCGCAGGGACGGGATCACGCAGTAGGCGCAGTGGTTGTCGCAGCCCTCGGCGATGCGCAGATAGGCGTAGTGGGACGGGGTGGTCAGCACCCGGTCCAGCTCCTCCACCGGCGCGTGGATGCTGCCGAAGCGGCAGGGTGTGCCGCCGGATACCACCTCCTGCAGCGCCTGCACGATCTCGCCGTAGCTGCCGGTGCCCAGAATACCGTCCACCTCCGGCAGTTCCCGGAGGATCTCCTCCTTATACCGCTGGCTCAGGCAGCCGGCGACCAGGATCTTGCCAACCTGGCCCGCCGCCTTCTGCTCCGCCACGGACAGGATCGTGTCGATGGCCTCGCTCTTGGCGCTGTCGATAAAGCCGCAGGTGTTGATGACCACCGCGTCGGCCGCGGCGCCCTCCGGCAGCAGCTCCATGCCGGCATCCCGGCACAGGGCCATCATCTGCTCGGTGTTCACCAGATTTTTGGCGCAGCCCAGGGAGATAAATGAAACCTTCACGTTTTCTCTCCTCTATTCCTCGATTTCTTCGCCGCCCAGCCGGTTCAGGGCAAGGCGGATGTCGTTCCAGCTGTAGCCCCGGCGCAGCAGGGCGTCGGACAGCCGCTTGCGCTCGGCTCTGTCGGGCGTGCGTCCCTTCAGCTTGCCGCGCAGAAAGGCGTCGATGGCCTCGCCGCTGTCCGGCAGTTCCTGAAGGGCGTTCTCCCACAGCTCCTTGGGGATGCCCCGGCGGTAGAGCTCCTGCTCCACACGGCCGCGGCCATAGCCCATGGCGGCGTAGTGCCGGACGATGACGCCGGCGTAGGCGCCGTCGTTGACGGCGCCCAGCTCCTCCATCCGCTCTGCGGCCTGAGCCGCCTCGTCCGGGTCGGCGCCCTTGCGGCGCAGCCGTTCTGTCAGCTCCTTTTTGCTGAGCATCCGGCTGGAGGCCATCCGGGCGGCACGCAGCTTCGTCTCGGAGCGCCGGGCGGCCTCACGCAGCGCTTCCACCTGCTCATCGCTCAGCTCGGCGCCCGGATAAATGCCAAAGGGCAGGAGCTCGGCCTCGGTGATCCGGAGGAGCTCCCCCTCCTCCGGATACACCAGTACGCGCCCCTGCTTATGCTTGGATTTTTCGATCTTTGCGATCCTCATTCGGCGTCGTCGTCAAAGTCGTCGGCGGACACGTCCACCGCCCGGCCGGCCGCCTTGGCGGCAATGCGGGACTGTGCGCCCATGAGCTTGTGGAAATTCTCCCGCACCTTGCGCTCCAGCTCCGCCGCCTCTTCGGGGTGATCGCGGAAGTACTGCTTGGCGGCGTCCTTGCCCTGGCCCAGGCGCAGCTCGCCCATGTTGAACCAGCTGCCGCTCTTCTGCACCAGATCCAGCTTCACCGCCAGATCGATCAGCTCGCCCAGCTTGCTGATGCCCTCGCCGTACATGATGTCGAACTCCGCCTCACGGAAGGGAGGCGCCACCTTGTTCTTTACCACCTTGGCGCGGACGTGGTTGCCCACCACCTCACCGCCGGCCTTCAGGGATTCCACCCGCCGCACGTCGATGCGGACGGAGGCGTAGAACTTCAGCGCGCGGCCGCCGGTGGTGACCTCGGGGTTGCCGTACATGACGCCCACCTTCTCGCGCAGCTGGTTGATAAAGATGACGATGGTGTTGGTCTTGTTGATGACGCCGGTGAGCTTGCGCAGCGCCTGGCTCATAAGCCGGGCGTGGAGGCCCACAAAGCTGTCGCCCATCTCGCCCTCGATCTCAGCCCGGGGCACCAGCGCGGCCACGGAGTCCACCACCACCACGTCGATGGCACCGGAGCGGACCAGCGCCTCGGTGATCTCCAGCGCCTGCTCGCCGGTGTCCGGCTGGGAGATGAGCATATCCTCCACGTTGACGCCCAGCGCCTTGGCGTAGGTGGGATCCAGGGCGTGCTCGGCGTCCACAAAGGCCACCTCGCCGCCCTTTTTCTGGGCCTCCGCCAGCACGTGCAGCGCCAGCGTGGTCTTGCCGGAGGACTCCGGCCCGTAGATCTCCACCACGCGGCCCCGGGGCAGACCGCCGATACCCAGCGCCAGGTCCAGCGCCAGGGAGCCGGTGGGGATCACCTCTACGTTGGCCACCTGGCCGTCGCCGTAGCGCATGATGGAGCCCTTGCCGTACATCTTCTCGATCTGCTGCATGGCGGTGGCCAGCGCTTTTTTCTTATCAGATACAACGGGAGCCGGCGTTACGATCTCTTTTTTCGTCGCCATATGGAAATCCTCCTTCGTTTTTCTTGCTCGAATTCTATCATACGACCTGTCCGGAAAAACGGACAGTTAGAATACGCTTTCACACAGCGTCCCAAACACCACCCGGGGGATACCGCCGGTGTCGGGAATCACCTGAATGTCGCCGAAGCCCACGGAGCGCATGAGGCGCAGCACGTCGTCCGCCTGGCCGATACCCACCTCAAAGTAGAGCCGTCCGCCGGTGCGCAGGCTCTGGCGCCACTTGTCGCACACGGCCCGGTAGAAGTCCAGGCCGTCCTCGCCGCCGTCCAGAGCCAGGCGGGGTTCATAGTCCCGCACGGATACGTCCAGCCCGGCAATGTCGCCGCTGGGGATGTAAGGGGGGTTGCACACGATGCAGTCGAATTCTCCCAGATTGACAGAGGGCTTGGCCAGCGCATCCGTCTGGATGGCGATGACCCGGGCCGTGAGGCCGTTGCGGCGGATGTTCTGGCGGCATACCCGGATAGCGCCCTCGCTGATCTCCCCCAGCACCACCGTGCTCCGCTCTGCCTGGCTGGCGATGGCCAGACCCACGCAGCCGCTGCCGGCGCACAGATCCAGCACCCGTGGCTTTTCCAGTGTTTTTACGTACGCAATGGCCTGTTCGGCCAGGACCTCTGTGTCCGTCCGGGGGATCAGCACGCTCTCGGAGATGTCCAGCGGCAGGCCGTAGAACTCCCACTCGCCGATGAGATAGGCCACCGGCTCACCGGCCAGATGGCGGGCCACCAGCTCACGGGTGCGCTCCTCCACCTCACGGGGTACGTACAGCCGGGCGTCCCGGCTCAGCTCCTCCCGGCTCTTGCCGGAGGCGTAGCATACCAGTTCCCGGGCCTCCAAGGTGGCGGCCTCAATATCCCGTGCCCGGAAGATCTGGCGGATGTCCATATAGAGATTGTTGTAGGTGATCGCCATGGCGCTCTCCTTTTACCACGTGTCTTTTCCCTTTTCTTCCGGGATCACCAGCTTCAGGGCCTCGATGGCCACCTCCAGCATGGAATCGTCCGGCTCGTTGGTGGTGAAATTCTGCATCCACAGTCCCGGAGCGGACAAAAAGCGGGTCAGGGCGTTGTCGTGGCGGCCCACCCAGCGGTTGAACTCGTAGGTCACACCCACCACCGGGATCAGCAGCGCCAGGTGCACCAGCACCCGCACGCCGAAATTGCGCCACTCCACGTAGGACAGCACCAGGCTGGAGAACAGGATGGACACGATCACCACCACGAACAGAAAGCTGGTGCCGCAGCGGGGATGGTGCTTGGGCTGGATCCGGGCGTTCTCCACCGTCAGATCCAGGCCGGCCTCGTAGCAGAAAATGGTCTTGTGCTCGGCGCCGTGGTACTGGAACACACGGGCCACGTCCTTCTGCCTGGAGATGAGGATCATGTAGCCCATGAAGATGGCGATCTTCACCACGCCCTCAATGAGGTTGTGGACGGCGGCGGAGTGGAGCCAGGGGTCCACCAGGCCGGCCAGAAACGTGGGCAGCAGCATAAAAAGGCCCAGAGACAACGCCAGAGACAGAAGCACCGACACCCAGACGATGACGTTCTGGAGTTTTTCCGCCGGCACGTGCTTCTCCAGCCAGAGATCCAGCTTGCCGGGCTGAGCCAGGTCCTCGTCGGGGAAGTAGTCCGCCGAGAACATCAGCGCCTTGACGCCGTTGACCATGGAGCTGATAAACGTCACCGCTCCCCGCAGAATGGGCAGCTTCAAAATGGGGTATCTGTCACCGATCAGCTTCAGCTCCTCCACCTTGGTGACCAGTCCGTCCTTGGAGCGCACCACGATGGCCTGCTTTTCCGGACCGCGCATCAGGATGCCTTCAATGAGCGCCTGACCGCCGATGGATGTACGAAAGCCGCAGCTTGCCTGTTTTTTTGCCATGAAAATGGTCCTTTCTGCACTGCCGCCATCTTACCACACTTTGCAGAAAAATGCAACAGTTGTTCTATATTGTGTCACGCCGCCTCGATGGGAAGGCGGATGGTGACCACCGTGCCGCCGCCCTCGGCGTTGGCGATATCGAAGGTGCCGCCGTGGCGCTGGACGATCTCGTCGCACACGGCCAGGCCGATGCCGCTGCCCCTGGCCTTGGAGGAGCCCTTGTAGAATTTCTGCTTCACGTAGGGCAGCTCCGCCTCCGGGATGCCGGGGCCGTAGTCCCGGATGCGGATGGCGTACTCGCCGCCCTCCCGGGCCATGGAGGCGGTGATCCGCTTGCCGCTGCCGCCGTGCTTGGCGGCGTTGTCCAGCACGTTGCAGAACACCTGCTTGAGCCGCTCCGGATCGGCAGTGACGGGCTGGTCGAATACCTGTCCGCCGTCGTCATACTCCAATGTGATGCCATCCTGGCGGAAGAGCTCACGGTAGGTATATACGGCGTCCTCAAACTCGGCCTGCAGGTCCACGGGCTCCACCCGCAGGGTAAAGCGGCCGTCCTGCATCTTGGAGAACTCCAGCAGCTCCTCCACCATATTGGTCAGGCGGCGGGACTCCTTCAGAATAATGCCAACGCCCCGGAGGAGCTGCCGGCGGTCGCTGCTCTCATCGGCCAGCAGCGTCTCGCCCCAGCCGTTGATGGCGGTCAGGGGCGTGCGCAGCTCGTGGGAAACAGAGGAGATGAACTCCGTCTGCATCTTCTCGCTCTGGCTGATCTTCAGAGACATGTCGTTGATGTTGTCCACCAACTCGCCCATCTCATCGGAATAGCGGTTGGGGATCTGGATGCCGTAACTGCCGCCGGAGATGCGTTTGGCGGCCTCGGTGACCTCGGCCACCGGTTCCACCACGTTGTTGATAAACAGCAGGTTGGAGATTACCACCAGCAGGATCACACCCACGATGGCCGCCGCGATGGACAGGTCCAGCACCAGCACCTGCCGGTCGATCTGCCGGGCGGAGGTGACGTAGCGCATCAGGCCTACCACGGTGCCGTTGAATTCCAGGGGACAGGAGACCGCCAGGATCCGCTCGCCTGTCTCCGGATCCGCCCCCGTATAGCTGGCAAGGGTATGGCTCTCCAGGGCGCGGGCGATCTCGGCGGTGCCGGGGGAGGTGCCCGCCGTCAGACCCCGGGTGGACGTCTCGATCCGGCCGGACACGTTGAGGAACTGGAGCTCAATGACGTCGCTCTCCTCAAAGCTGGCCGCATACAGCGAGGCGGTGCGATAATACTCGCTGTAACTGTTCATGGTGTAGGTGTTGAAGTAGTCGGCGCCGGCTTTTGCCTTGGCCTCCAGAGAGGAGCGCGCGCTGCCGTAATAGGTGCTGTCAACAACACCCACGGCCATCGCTGCCAGCAGCAGCAAAACAAGGATCAACGGCCCCACGCTGTTCAAAAGCCAGCGCTTGCGCAGTCCGCGTACCACGGGCGGCCGATTTGCCATGCTGCATCCTCCTCTCCTCAAAAATCAGGTTAAGCCGTATCAGAAGCCCCACTTGTAGCCATAGCCCCATACGGTGGTGATGTAGGTGGGGTTGGTGGGGTTGTCCTCGATCTTCAGCCGCAGCCGGCGGATGTTCACGTCCACGATTTTCAGCTCACCGAAATAATCGCGGCCCCACACCATGTCCAGGATCTCCTCCCGGGACAGGGCCTTGCCGGGATTCTCCATGAACATCTTGATAATGGCGTACTCCACCTGGGTCAGCTTGATGCGCTGGCCGTTCTTTTCCAGGGTGCGGTTGCGTGTGTTCAGCAGGAAGGGATCCTGCCGGATCTCGCCCTCGGTGACCTCATTGCCGCCGCTGCGCCGCATCAGGGCGTCCACGCGGGCGGTGAGCTCGGCGGGGGAGAAGGGCTTTGTCACATAGTCGTCGGCGCCGGTCATGAGGCCGGTGACCTTGTCCATCTCCTGGGCGCGGGCCGTCAGCATGATGATGCCGATGTTGGAGTTGCTGGCGCGGATCCGGCGGCAGACCTCAAAGCCGTCGATGCCGGGCAGCATCACGTCCAGCAGAGCGACGCGGGTATCCCGGTGGAATTCCAGCTTCTCCAGCGCCTCCTCGCCCGTCTCGGCCTCCACTACCTCGTAGCCGGCGCGGCGCAGATTGATGACGATAAAGCTGCGGATGCTGGATTCATCCTCCAGAACAAGTACCTTTTTCATATCTGTTCGACCGTCCTTTCGTATAGTCCCTTATCCAATGGCCCACTGATTTGTGATGAGCTTGAAGTTCTGGTGCAAAACGGCTTCCGTCAGGCCGAAGCTCTTGCCGGCCGGCAGCACCTCGCCGGCGTACGTGGTGCCGGTCTGACGCTTGATGACCTCCCGGTTGCCGCGCATGGCGCGGTTCTCCCGGTTTTCCCCGGTGAGGGTATAGATGATGGCGGCCTCATGACCGTTGACCACCAGCGTGGTCTGCAGCTCGTTGATGCCGCTGTCGGAATTGAACACCTCCACGTGTCCCGGCCATTCCTCCGGCAGCACGAAGTACCAGCCGCCTGCCGGGTTGTGATAGGTGGTCATCACCCGTTTTGCCAGCCCGTCCCCGTCGTAGGAGAGCCAGTCCACGATGCCGGTGACCTGGTTGTCCCGCTGGGTCTCCGGGCAGGGCACCTCGGTGACGCCGTCGCCGTCAATGTCCTGGGGGCGCAGCAGCATATAGGGAAAGACCATCGAGGAACTGCCTGTCTGCTGATCCAGGGCCATGTTGATGAGCCCCTGTCCGCTGCGGTAGGTAAGAATGTCCGCGATCATCATGTTCTCATCCGTCACGCCGGTGACGAACAAGGCGGCCATGCCGTCCATCAGCCGCCCGGACACCACGCTGCCCCGGGCCAGCTCGGCCATGGTGCTGCTGAGGTTGGCGGAGAAGGACACGCCCATGACATCGTCCCGCCAGCTGTAAAACTCCGCCACGCTGTTGCCCTCGTCATCTGACCGGAAGATCAGCAGGCTGGGGATCCCGTCGCCGTCCAGCTCCTCGATGCTGTAGCGCACGTAGCTGCTCTGCATCAGCACAGACGGTTCCCGCCCGATGGTGTAGGCCGTCACCGTCTGCACGTCGGGGCTGATGCGCCACCCCACCACCAGCTCCAGCCGGTTGTCGCCGGTGAGGTCGCTGTAATAGACGCTGTCCACCGCCGTGCCGCTGCTGGAAATGGTGCACAGCAGCTCATATGTGTCGTTGTGGGCGCTGAAAATAAAGATCTTCAGCGGCTTTTCATCGCTGCTGCGGCGGAAGAAGGTCACCGCCTCCTCGTCGCCGTCGCCGTCCAGATCCACCATCTGCACGGACTGGATGTTTCGTCCGCTGGTGGGTGAGGCGTATTCGTAGCCGGCATCGATCAGGTCGCTGATCTGCCGGGAGAGGCCGGTGTACTCGATGGGGAGCTGGGGCAGTGTAAACAGTTCTTCTGCGCTGGAGGGCGCGGAGCAGCCGCTCAGCAGCCACGCCAGAACAAGCGCGACGCCTGCCAGGCAGACGGTTTTCCATCTGTTTTTCATTGGCTCCTCCCCCTCTCGGTACTCTGCCCATTTGAATTCTTTTATATCATACCACAGTTCTGTCTGATTTGGTAGGAAAACTTTTCGATTCTCTGAAATAGGTGTGCGTCCGGGAATTTGCACTTGAATTTGCCCGCCCGATACGCTATAATCGACTCACTGACACGCCGGTGTGATGGAATTGGCAGACGTGACGGACTCAAAATCCGTTGGTGGCGACACCGTGTGGGTTCGAGTCCCACCACCGGCACCAAAAAGGAGAGAATCCAAATTGGATTCTCTCCTTTTTGCTTTGCCGACCTCTGGCAGGCAAATATCCACCCTCATTCCGGAGGGCGAAAGGAACGAACACCGCCCTTTCCTGCCGCCGCATCGAAAAAGTCCCCTTGTCAGACGAATAAAAATAGGCTAAAATATATATGTGAAATTATGCGTTTTCGGAAGGATAGGAACGGCATGGCAAAGAAAAACGTCTACGACAACGAGAGCATCTCCAGTCTGAAGGGAGCCGACCGGGTCCGCAAACGGCCGGGCGTCATTTTCGGCTCCGACGGGCTGGAGGGCTGCGAGCACGCGGTATTCGAGATACTCTCCAACTCCATTGACGAGGCCCGGGGCGGCCACGGCAGGCTCATCACCGTCACCCGCTATCTGGACAAGTCCATTCAGGTGGAGGACCAGGGCCGGGGCTGCCCCGTGGACTGGAACGAGAAGGAGGGGCGCTACAACTGGGAGCTGGTGTTCTGCGAGCTGTACGCCGGCGGCAAGTACGAGGAGGGCGGCGAGAACTACGAGTTCTCTCTGGGCCTCAACGGTCTGGGCTCCTGCGCCACCCAGTACGCCTCCCGCTACATGGACGTCACCGTGCTGCGGGACGGCATGGAGTACCGCCTCCACTTCCAGCGGGGCGAGATCGTGGGCAAGCTGGAGAAAACCGAGCTGACCGCCAATAAGAAGCGCACCGGCACCACCATCCGCTGGCTGCCGGATCTGGAGGTTTTCACCGACATCGACATCCCCCTGGATTACTACCGGGACGTGATGCGCCGCCAGGCCGTGGTCAACGCGGGCGTCACCTTCCGCCTGCGCAACGAGACAGCCACCGGGAAGTTTGAGACAGAGGATTTCCTGTACGAAAACGGCATCCGGGACTACATCGCCGAGCTGGTGGGCGACAACGCCCTCACCGAACCGGTGGTGTGGGACGCGGAGCGCCGCTGCCGGGACCGGGACGACCAGCCGGAGTACAAGGTGCAGTTCCACGTGGCCTGCTGCTTTTCCAACCGGGTAGCCCTCACCGAGCACTACCACAACTCCAGCTTCCTGCGGGAGGGCGGCGCGCCGGAGAAGGCCACCCGCCTGGCCTTCACCGCCGCCATCGAGAAGTACCTGAAGGACAACAACAAATACCAGAAGGGCGAGGCCAAGATCACCTTTGCCGATATCCAGGACTGCCTGGTGCTGATCTCCAACAACTTCTCCACCCGGGCCAGCTACGCCAACCAGACCAAGTACGCCATCACCAACAAGGGCATCCAGGACGCCATGAGCGAGTTCCTGCGGGACCGCCTCCAGGTGTATTTCATCGAGAACCGGGAGGCGGCGGAGAAGATCGCCGCCCAGGTGCTCATCAACAAACGCAGCCGTGAGACGGCGGAGCGCACCCGCATCAACCAGAAGAAGAAGCTCACCGAGAAGATCGACATCGCCAACCGGGTACAGAAATTTGTGGACTGCCGCACCAAGGACGTGGACCGCCGGGAGATCTATATCGTGGAGGGCGACTCCGCTCTGGGCGCCTGCAAGCAGAGCCGTGACGCGGAGTTCCAGGGCCTCATGCCCGTCCGGGGCAAGATTCTCAACTGCCTGAAGGCCGACTATCCCCGCATTTTCAAGAGCGAGATCATTACCGATCTCATGAAAGTGCTGGGCTGCGGCGTGGAGGTGTCCGGCAAGGCGGTGAAGGAGCTGAACCAGTTCGACATCAACAATCTCCGCTGGAACAAGGTGGTCATCTGCACCGATGGCGACGTGGACGGCTTCCAGATCCGGACGCTGATCCTCACCATGCTCTACCGCCTGTGTCCCACGCTGATCGCCGAGGGCTACGTCTACATCGCCGAGACGCCCCTCTTCGAGATCACCTGCAAGGACAAGACCTGGTTCGCCTATTCCGACCGGGAGAAGGCGGAGATCCTGGCCGAGCTCGGCGACCAGAAGGTCACGATCCAGCGCAGCAAGGGACTGGGCGAGAACGATCCGGAGATGATGTGGATGACCACCATGAACCCGGAGACCCGCCGCCTCATCAAGGTCATGCCCGAGGACGCGGAGCGCACCGCCCGCATGTTCGACCTGCTCCTGGGCGACGACCTGGCCGGACGGAAGAACCATATCGCGGAAAACGGCTATAAATTCGTTGACCTTGCGGATATTTCATAACTGGAGGACTGAGACATGAAATTGCGCATTGCAAGAATCCTGACCTTGGCGTTCGCCTGCCTGGTGATCGTCTGCGCCATCGGCGCCCTGGTGACCAAGGTGGGCAACCCCACGCTGTCGCTGATTTTCGTCATCGTCTGCGGCGTGTCCCTGATCGGCCTGATCCTGGTGCTGGCGCTCTGCATGAAGTGCCCCCACTGCGGCAGGCATCTGATCCAGGGAGGTCTTCGCGTGACCGAGTGCCCCTACTGCGACAAGGATCTGGGGCTGAAAAAGAAGTGAACCGTCCCTGCGGACGTTTCCGGATCGGAGGCAACCGTTTATGAAGCTTGAAACCGCCCGTAAACTGATCCCCGTGGCGGCGGCGCTGGCCGCCGTCTTCACCCTGGCCAGCCTGATTACCCAGAACAGCAGCGCCTCGGTCAGCCTGTACTGCGCCGTCCTTGGGCTGGTGTTCGTCGCCGCCATGGTCGCGCTGGTGTTCGGCGGCCTGAAATGCCCCTGGTGCGGCAAAAGCCTGGTCCGCGGCGGCATGAAGATCACCCGCTGCCCCCACTGCAGGCGTGATCTGCAGTCCGGCCTGAAAACCAAGAAGAAGTGAGCGGATC
>JAEEGL010373712.1_pt1 | contig 11681 bp, 7 predicted proteins | sample 9134231 | NCBI WGS metagenome assembly JAEEGL01 (sample SAMN16246548, study PRJNA631951) | gut metagenome | biome: gut microbiome; feature: rumen; material: fiber-attached | host: Bos | place: Iran: Karaj | collected 2018-10 | reverse complement strand
GAGGCCTATCGATATAATGCAGACGACAAATCCACAGAATTGGCCAGAATGTTCAATTTTATCTCCAATGATCATGGCATGGTGAAAATCGCCAATCGAATATTTGAAACAAGGCTTTATAATGCTTTTGCCTTCGAAGAAGAGAATAAATCCCAAATCGTGAAGGAGAGCTATATCGATAAAAACCAATTCATCGAAAATGGGCAGCTCAATGTCGAAAAGATTATACAACGGTTTATCGTTCATTTTCAGGATATTTACGGCGACAAAGATGAAAAATTCGTCGAAACCGAAGGCCGCAAATATTTTATGTTTTACGTCAAACCGATTATCAACGGCGTCGGGAATTATTATATTGAATCACAGACACGCGACAACCTGCGCACCGATATGATTATCGATTATCTCGGCCATCAATACATTATCGAAATGAAGATATGGCGAGGGGATTCCTATAACAAGCGCGGCGAACAGCAGCTGATTGAATACCTCGACTATTATCATCTCGACAAAGGCTATCTAATGAGCTTCTGCTTTAACAAAAATAAACAACCCGGCGTTCACACAGTTCATATCGGCGAACGGGAAATCATCGAGGGGATTGTGTAGAAGCCACTGCGCGGATATCTGCGTACTCGTGCGCACAGGCTGCGCAATCGTGCGGCATGAGCCTGTCGAATTTTCGTTATCACGCGAGGAAACAGGCGTAGATTCTTGGGAATCTGATGTGCAGGAAAAGTGTACTTTTCCTACACCCCTTTTTCAAGAAATCAAACGATGCAGAAAGTCACACACTACCTACAATACACCTTATATCACATCTCATAAAACCGGTCAAAGGAAAAGTACACATTTCCCACATCAGCGCCATGAGTTCAGGGGTTGCTGACAGCGAGTAAAAAAAAACGAAAAATATAACAATGATGGAGTATAGGGTAAAGAAAGATTTGACGTAGCTATGTAACGGTGGAGCTACACCCTGAGATAATCAGGATGCATTACACCTGGATGTATTGGTGCAGTCAGACGATGGTCAAGTATGGGGGCTCTTGGTAGCAGCCTGGCTATTGTTGGATAATGTAATATTTGTATCGAAGGAGACAACACGTGAGAAACAACAGTAAACTACTTTGTATCGTTTGTGCATTGGGATTGTTCGCCCAGTGCTGTCATGAAGACATCGGCTCGCCGGATTTTGCACAACCGCAGTCCTGCTCGCAGGACACATGCGGGGACTGGTGTGGGGATTTGAACACCGACAGCGCGCACTGCGGAAATTGTGAGACGCAATGCAATCCCGATGAATACTGCGCCAATGGCCGATGTGCACCGACATCATCGTGCACACAGGATAAATGTGACGGCTGGTGCGGCGATTTTATGAAGGATTCGAAGCATTGCGGAAATTGCGAGACGGATTGCACTCAGTATGATCAAACCTGCCTGAACGGAAAATGCGTCGATAATTCTGAGAAGCCGCAGACCTGCAGCAAACAAGGTGAAGTGAGATGCAATGGCATTTGCATCGATCCCAGCAGTTCAGACGCGTATTGCGGGGCGAATGCGGCATGCACAGAATATATAAAATGCAGTGCAGGCGAAACCTGCCAGTCGGGCAAATGCAAGACCGCCGCATGTGCAGAAGACCAGCATCTCTACCAGGGCAGCTGTGAGCCGGATTCTGTCGCGCATTGCGGTGAACACGATTATCATTGTGCGAATAAAATCGATGGCTGGCAGGATGGTGAGTGTACAAATGGACAATGTTTAGCCACGGCATGCACCGACAATTACCATCTGTTTAATCACACATGCGAACAGGACAGCAAAGAACATTGCGGTGAACACAACCTTGACTGTCGCAGCAGCATGGATGGTTTTTTGGATGGCCAATGCTTCAATCATAACTGCATTGCGACGATCTGCCTTCAGGATTACCATCTGTACCAAAATACATGCGAACCTGATGACGAGAATCATTGCGGAAAGCATACGATAAACTGCTCTGAGCTCATCCAGGGATATGCGACAGGGGAATGCGTAGAGCAAGAATGCCGCGTCGATACCTGTGCAGACGGCTACCACCTCGACAGAGCCAACAACCGTTGCGTCGCCGACACCAACGATTGTTGCGGTTCATCTTGCACACGCTGCTCCTCCTCCCGCGTATGCTCAAAAGGATCGTGCGAGGCACAGTGCGAAGCACCGCTCTCCAAATGCAATAACGAATGTCACAACTTTGCGAGCGACATCGACCACTGCGGAGGATGCAACAAAGCGTGTACCACTGCCAATGTGAGCTACAGCACGAACGTGACCTGTGCCGGTTCGACCTGTAAAGCCACCTCATGCCAATCCGGTTATCATGTGTGGAATGGGCAATGCGAAAAAGATACTGTCGATAACTGCGGATCGCATGGCACACAATGTAATGTCGGGAATGTCACAAGCTCAATTTGTTCGGACGGCACTTGCCAGGCCACAGCATGTAAGGCCGGTTATCATAAATATAACAACGCCTGTGAACAGGACACTACCACGAACTGTGGCACACATGGCAAAACGTGCAATGTTGCAAATGCCACGAATATGATCTGTTCGGGCGGTGTTTGCAAGGCTACAGCATGCAAACCAGAATACCATTTGTATATCGATTACTGTGAATCAGACAGCAAAATCAGCTGCGGCGCACATGGTAAAAAATGTAACGTATCCAATGCCGAGAATACTTGTTCTGGCGGCGTATGTAAATTCACGTGTAAACAGGATTATCACACATATAACAATGCCTGTGAAGCGGACAGCAACACGAACTGCGGAGCACATGGCACCAAATGTAAAGAACCGCAGTCATGCATCTCGGGAAGTTGTACAAGCGAAATCAAATGTGGTTACGATAACGTAGACTTATCCAATGATTCCATGCACTGCGGACAATGCAATAATCCGTGTGGTGATGGAGAAATATGTAAGTCTGGCAGGTGCGAAACTGGAAGTGGGGAGACATATTGTAGCGGAATGTCCGTAAACACATCCACTAGCCACACTCACTGTGGACGGTGCTGGAATAACTGTGATTCTCTAGAAGAATGCTATTACGGCAAATGTATGATGTTGCGTGGTTATTGTGGTGAAGTATACACACGATTCTTGGAGGATTCAGCGAATTGCGGAGAATGCGGGAAAAAATGTGGCATCGGTGAAATATGCACCGAGGGTGTTTGCCAAACAGGAACAGGTAAAACGTACTGCAGTGGTGTTGTCACCAATTTAACCAGTGATTTCTATAACTGCGGCCAGTGTTCAAATGTTTGTCCCGCTGACAAAGCTTGTAAAAATGGAGCGTGTACGAATTACGAAGTAGGTGGAACTATTGTATTTGGCCAATACGATCAAGATTGTGACGGAAGTAACGGCAAAGAGTCCATTACCTGGCGCATAATCGATAAAAACGATAAAGGCCAATATCTTATCATCAGCGAAAAAGTGCTTGATGTAAAGCCATACAATACGACAAGGATTGATATTACCTGGGAAATGAGTACAATTCGTTCGTGGTTGAATGGCTATGGTCCATCTTATAATACAGTTGGTAACGATTATAGAATGTCCTACGATAATTTTATAGAGACTGCCTTTTACGATGTACAAAGAGCCAAAATCGTTCAGTCCAATGTTCCTGCTCATGCCAATCCGAGATACAGTACACCGCCAGGCAATGATACGACCGATAAGATATTTTTGCTCAGCTTTATAGAAGCGTATGATTATTTTTATTTTGCGAACGAAACAGACCGTGAAACATTTGTAACTAAGTCTGCCATATGTAATGGTATTATTGCGTACAACAACGGAAAAAAATGCACTAAAACAAACTATAAGCCAAATGAATGTTATTCATCCTATTGGCTGCGGTCGCCGGGCTTATTGGAAAAATATGCCACGTATGTCCCTGATGGCTCCTTCGGCAGCTTCCTCGATGAATATGGCTGTCAAGGCGATCCTGTCGAATACAACGATGGCATTCGCCCCGCCATGTGGGTTCAGTTCTGATTTGGACTTTCCGCGTATTGCAGATAGCGGGCAACGCGGCGGCTGTATGGGCGACCCAATGTGGTCGCCCATAAGCCAGCCGCCAACGAGCCGTAGCGACGCACGGTTCGCGCGTCGCAAGGCGAGCAGAGACGTTTCGTGAAACGTCTCTCGCAGGCCATATGCCATAGGCATAGGCCGCGCATATGTAAATATATATTATTTGTTTCGCTCATGATAATGTTCTTCGGCAATTGCAACAGCCTTTTTGAGTTTTTCTGCAAGAACTGCTTTGTCTGGGAGCTGCGTATAATACTGTGCGACCTTGACCGGACTGTTTTCGTCGAGCATAAGGTATTGAATGTGTTCGGTATTGCCTTCGGAACAGAGAATGAGTCCAATTGGCGATTCTTCCCATGTTTTGCGTTCGTTTTTGTTGAGATAGCGCAGATACAAAAGCATTTGCCCTTCATATTCCGGCTTGAACTTGCCAATTTTGAGATCAATGGCTATCAGACGCCGTAACTCACGATGGAAAAATAGTAAATCGAGATGATAATCAACCGCATCCACGGTAATGCGTTTTTGTCGAGCTACAAATGTAAAGTCTGCACCAAACTCGCGTAAAAAATCTTCTATCTGCGAGACGATAGCAGTTTCGAGCTCCTGCTCGGAATATGTATCGGGAAGCCCAAGCATATCCAGGAAATATGTACTTCGGAAAACCATGTCGGGCTGTAGCTGCTGTGTTTCCTTTGTCTGATCTAATTCCAGCCGGATGATATCTTCAGGTTTTTGACTGATGGCTGTGCGCTGATACAGCTGTTGGTCGATTTTAGCATCCAATGTCCGAGTGTCCCAGTGTTCAAGTGCGCACATCTGCATATAAAACTGGCGTTCCAGCGCATCTTTAAGTCCCATCAGCGACCGCAGCTGGGTCCAGCTCAATTGTGTACGCACTGCGTACACAATTTCATCCTCCGTGAAAACTGATGCCGCGCGAAGACAGTGCTGGAGTTTGTAAAATCCCCACCCATTCCCATATTTGGCGGTCAATTTGGCTGCGAGGTTCCTCACTACCTGCTTGCCATAAGAGGCACGCTGGTTGTCCAGAACATCCTCTTTGATCCGCTTGCCCACATACCAGTTGGTCATGCAGATTTCAGCATTGATATAAGTCGCCAGTCGACCTCGCGCCCCATCAATGATGCCGCATACATCTGTGTAAAGCGCTCCTTCATCGGTCAATGACATCTTCTTTTTTTCATTCTTATCCATACTCGCCTCTCCATAGCAATGGCGAGCCTTTCAGCCGGCTCGCGTTTGGCGAGTATCTTTATTCACTCGCTTTGGGCGAGCGAGTCAAGGGGATAATAACGTGCGGCGGCTGTATGGGCGACCCAATGTGGTCGCCCATAAGCCAGCCGCCAACGAGCCGTATGCACGTGTCGTGACACGCGCCCAGGCGAGCAGAGACGTTTCGTGAAACGTCTCTCGCAGGCCGTATGCCGCAGACACAGGCAGTGTCAAAATTCAATAATTACGTGTCTTTCCTTAACACATCCAGATATTTGTGATAGCAAAAAACGCGGTTCCGCCGCTTGTTGGTGGTCGCACTCAATATCCCCATATCAATCATTTTTGTGATTAGCCTGGAAACCTTGTTAAAAGTCATCGTTAATGCCGAAGATACATGCTGAATATCCATGATTGGGTGTTGTTCTATGTATTCCAAGAGTATTGTCAAATCACGGCTGGATCGTTTGTCTTCAGAAACCATAGTTACGTGCTGATTGTGCAGGGAAGATAATTGATAAGCCATTCTCACTGAATCCTTGGCAGCTTCAGCAATAGCACGCAGAAAGAATTTCACCCATTGCTCATAATTACCGTTTTTTCGAATTTCGGCCATTCGATCATAATACTCAAGCTGATTTTTCTTTAGATAATATGAAACATACAACACCGGTTTTGATAATAGCTTTTGCTGCATAATATATAAAATAATAAGCATGCGGCCAATCCTGCCGTTTCCATCAAGGAATGGATGAATCGTCTCAAACTGGTAATGAATCAGCGATGTGCGAATCAGCGGATCGTAAGATTCGTCCTCATTCATATACCGTTCGAGATCCCTTAAACTATGTTCCATGTCTTCTACATTTGGAGGAATATATCTGGCGTCTTTTAAGCCGCAGTTTGCTGCACCAATCCAGTTTTGAGAACGCCTGAATTCACCCGGATTCTTCTCTTGCCCACGAACGCCGCGCATCAATTCTGAATGTACGTCCCTCAACAATCGATTGCAAAGCGGTAATTCTGTAAGACGTTGAATGGCATATTGCAAAGCATGCACATAATTAACGACATCCACAACATCCGCATTTGCGTGCTCTGTAACCGATGGATCAAGCACATCATCAAGCGTACACTGGGTTCCCTCAATCTGTGATGAAATCAGAGCTTCCTTGCGTACATACATTGTAATAAACAAATCCGTACTCGGAATCAACTGGGTCGCTGCTTCAAGCTCAGCCAGACATCCACGCGCCTCACCAAGCAATTGTGTCAGCTCAGCGTCTATATGCAGCTCTGGGGGTAACGGCGATGGACTGAATGATCGATATGCCATATCTCCCGACAAATTCTGTACCCATACGCCCTGTCTCATCTCATCTCCATTGCAAGTGAAAACAACGCCTTCGAACGAGTGTTGTTATTTTCATTTTGCTTTATAAAACGAAAATAACAAATGCAAACTGACTATCATATTGCCATAAAGTTATCAACAACAAAAATAACACATTCGGTTACTGCGCATTATTTCCAAATCGAACTGCGCCCGCGTATCGCAGATAGCGGGCAACGCGGCGGCTGTATGGGCGACCCAATGTGGTCGCCCATAAGCCGCCGCCAGCGAGCTGTAGCGACGCACGGTTCGCGCGTCGCAAAGCGAGCAGAGACGTGTCGTGACACGTCTCTCGCAGGCCGTATGCGCGTATGGGCGACCCAATGTGGTCGCCCTATGCGCATAGGCCGCGCCCCATCAAATGCAGACATGCGTCGTGAGACGTCTTTCGCTTTCTAAATTCAGCAGCCAGGCTTTTTTTTCGAGTCCGGCAACATATCCCGTCAAGCGGCCATTTGCGCCGATCACGCGGTGGCATGGAATGATGAGCAAAATCGGGTTATGTGCAACGGCATTGGCAACTGCGCGGGGGGATACAACCTTTTGAGCTTGCTGCTGTGCGAGCTGATTCGCAATATCGCCGTATGTGCGGGTTTCACCATAAGGAATTGTTCTTACGATATTCAGAACAGATTGTCGAAATGGCGTTGCGTCGATATAAACAGATAGTTTTATCTTTGGATCTTTTCCAGAAAAATACGCATTCAGCCAGTCTGCCGCTTGTCGGAATACCGGCAGATCTTTCGTTTCTATGTTTTCGCTGTCTATACCTGCAGAATACTTTTGTCCTTCGAACCATAATCCAGTGATTGCCTTGCCGTTGCTGGACATGATGATGGCGCCGACGGGAGATTGGTAACGATAGATTTGTGGTTTGTCTATCATAATATGATATGTTCTGAAGAACCTGAAATCAGAGAATTCTAATTGCCCCATGCATTGTATGCATCAATACTGCAATCGCTGGCTGTAAGTGTGGGTCTGCATGAGTTATCGTGGATATCGGAGTTTTGTTTTTCGGAGCAATAGGATGTTGAGGACCAGTCTGCATAAATGGAGTTTTTACCGGTTCCGAAACATATATATACAATGTCATTTTGGGGCGAAATGGTTTGTATGGAATTGCTGCCGTTTCCGACAATGATGAAGGCATTGCCGTCGCCCGGATATATAATATTGTCGCCGTTTCCCAGCTTGATTTTATCGCTGCCGTCATTGCTCCAGACGACATTATCGCCGTTGCCGGCTTCGAGAATATCGTTTCCGGGGCCGCCGACCAGGGTATTGGCGCCGCCGCCGGCGCGAATTGTATCGTTGCCTTCGCCGCCAACGATCAGGTGCGTGCCTTCGCTGCTGCCGCTGTCGACCTCATCATTGCCCGGACCTGCGTCGATGAGATGGTAGCCATCGCCCGGATATATATGGTCGTCACCGTCGCCTGCATATATCGTGATATGCGGGCCATTTGTACGAATGGTATCGCTGCCGCTGCCGCCTTCGATAAAGTGCATGCCTGCAGCGGCCGTGATGGTATCGTCGCCGTCAAGACCTGCGATGCAATGATGATAGCCTTTGGGAATATCGAATGTATCGTTTCCATTGGTGCCGATGATGACGGCATTTTTATGAGTATAGGGTGCGGGATCTGTTGATATCGTGCAATCGCCATCCATATCGCATTGCCAGCGCGATGTGCCTGTATAGATATCAGACAGTCCGAGTGCATTGTCGCGAATCCAGTCGGCGAACGGGCGTCCGCAGAACTCCATTTGCATGTCGGCGGCATTGGCCTGGACGTGATAGTTTTGCGGCATTGCGGATCCATTGATTATATCTTTGAGGAGATGTCCGGATGAACTGGTGTTTGCTGTGATTTGTGTATAGCTTCGGCCTGTTTTTTGTGCATAGGCCAGAACATACAAATTGTAGCCGATGAGGTAATCGAAACCGTTGTAATCACCGGACGTATGCGCATAACCCACGCGCAGATTCGGGGATACGAAGTAGTTTTCGCCCATCCATCCCGGGGTTGGATCTGTGCAGTATTCGCCGCTGCATGGGCCGTTGCATGGTGCAGTGGATAGTATGGCATGCATGCGCCACAAAGGGTAATCACTGGACAGTGGGCGGTTCCAGTACAAAGCGTGTGAAAGCGCCCAGAACTCGCGGCCTGATTCCAGACTTATCTGGTTGAATTTTTCGTCGTCCCAGAATTCTGTATAATTCATCAGGCGCAGAATCAGGTTTCGATTGTAATTATTCTTGTGTTCCCACATTGGCCATAGGGTGGAAATCAGGTTGGGGATGAGGGATTTGATCGTATTCGTTCCGTCGTCGTGATAGCTGTCGAGACCGAAATCGGGTGCGGAGATGGTGTCGGAACTCTCGGCAAACAGGCTGCTCATCATTTGGGTATAACCGCCCCATTCTTCGGGCACCTGCAGCCATCCGCCGGCAGTCTGGATACCAAGCATCCAGTGATTGTCGCGCAAATTGCGAATGATTCGGTCGATAGCAGCGCGAGCGCCATGCCGCAGGCCACAGCCATTGTATTCCACATCGTCACCGACGAATCTGGCGATCATGCCGAGACCTTCATACAGGCCGGTGAGCTGGTCCTGGCTAACGAACGTGCCGTCGTCCAATAGTTCTTTTGCAGTTGCGCCAGAGTGTATTTTGCAGGCATTGGTGGATACGGCGCATTCATAGCCTGCAAATCTGTCGGTGCGCTCGAACCGATAGTTTTCGCCGTCTTTAAAGAACAGCCGCGGAATATCGTCGCGGATAAAGAAGCCATCCAGCTTTCCTTCGATGCCAAAGAATGGTTCTGCGGCCAAATCCAGACGGTCAAAGGCTTTGAGGGTTAAATAAATATATCTTTCGGTTTCGGAAGTATCGATACCATATAATTTGAATGTATAGTATTCGAGCGCCAGCCAGTGCGCCATAATGCCGAGCCACAGGCTTGTATCGCCCCATCCATACGATCCCTGTGCATCGGGCAAATCTGCAAAATCACAGTCGACGCCTTCGTGATTGTATCGCCAGACGGTTGCGCAATTCGTCGATGGATCGCGGTATTCTGCCGGCAAACTCTGTCCGGGCTCGGTACCCCACGATATAAATCCCGGAATGTGTTTGGAGGCATTGCCGATAAATCGTTCGCGATAAACCAGGTATTTTTGCCATAAATCCATGGCATGACACGTATCGGGGACACTTGTATAGATAGTGTCTGCGCTGGGAAATTCTTCGAACAGTTTTTTGGGGGTGGTGCAGTCTGGGTTGCACGAAACGATCATTCCGGTGGATGGCGGATCGCAGTCTTCACCGGGGTCTATGGTACCGTTGCCGCATCCCGGGCGCGACTGGCAGTCTGATGCGCATTTGCCGGGCTTGCCGTTGTCGGGGCCATCGTCGCATATCTCTTCGGGGGAGTCTGTAAAACCATCGCCGCATTGGCTGATGCCTGAGCAATCCGCGCGGCATTTGCCGTAAATACCATTGTCTGCGCCATCATCGCATGCTTCATCGGGTGTGTCTGGAATTCCGTCACCGCATCGGCTCACGCCCGAGCAATCCGTTCGGCATTTGCCGTAAATACCATTGTCTGCGCCATCGTCGCACGATTCATCGGGACTGTCGATAATTGTGTCACCGCATCGACTCACGCCCGAGCAATTTGCGCGGCATTTGCCATATTTACCATTGTCTGCGCCATCGTCGCATGCTTCGCCATCATCCGGAGTGCCGTTGCCGCACGATTCCGAAACGGTTTCGCAGTTTCCGGATACGCATACTTTGCCGTCTGTACATGGTTCGGCATGTGGTTTACCGTTATCACATGTCACGCGCTGGCCTTCTGTATCGCAATAGGGAAAACGGGAATCGCCGTCGCATGTTTGCGTCAAACATTCACCATCATTGCATCCGTATGCGCAGTCGTCGTAGCTGAGCCATCCGCCGACGCAGGAAACTGCCTGATTTCCGTTGCAATAGCCTGCGGTTCCGGCGGTACAATTTGAACCGGGGACGCAGTCACCGTTCAAACAGGTTTGCAATTCACCGCATGGTTCCTTCACCTGCGACCCATCCCGGCAAATCACTTTTGAATTGCCGTCGCATGCAGGCAATCCAGTGCAGTTGTCTGAAATATCAGTATTTACCGAGGTTTTGCTGTTGTCGGCGCATCCGCAAAACAAACACAGGATTGTTAAAAGGGCGAGTTTTTTATTCATGCGGGGCCTCGTTTGGCATTAACAAGTTACAAAACCATTGGCAGCAGCGATTTGTTGTGCGATTTCGTCGTGTTTTTCGTCTTTATATGCCGCGGCACACAGTTTCTCGTATTTCATCGCGCGCCAGGCCATATTCTGTGGATCGACAGCGTCTTTGAGTGATTGCAGCGTTTGATCAAGGCGGGTGCCCAAACCTGCGCGCAGCGACAGCAGCGCAATCTGGAGCCCAAGATCGAGAAATCCGCCAATATGCTGATGATTGCGGTATCGCATCATATCGTTGAAGAGTTGGTCGAATGCCGTTTGCTCGGCAGCATCCAGCTGCACGGTATCGCCGCCGGCTTCGGCGCACGATTGTTCATATTGGGCGCGCAGCATGATGGCAGCAGCAATTTTGGCCGATACATCGTCGACATGATGGACAAATCCATCACACGCCGCATGGGCTTCGGCTGCAGCTTTGCTGTATTCCCCGCGGTTGAGGAGAATATCGGCGCGCATCAGGCGAGTGCGGGTCACAAAGGGCATACGCTGTGTAAATGTGGCTGTTTCGGCGGCGTAATCGAGCGATTCCAAAGCATTTTCAATGTTTCCACGCTGGCAGTCGAGCGCGATTTGCGTGAGCGCTGCGGCAAGCTGGAGTTCGACATTTACCGATGGATCGGGGCGTTCAATCGACTGGAATGCGCTTGCTGCCGCATCGGGATCGGCAGCAGGTTTTC
>JAEEGL016718741.1_pt1 | contig 11682 bp, 9 predicted proteins | sample 9134231 | NCBI WGS metagenome assembly JAEEGL01 (sample SAMN16246548, study PRJNA631951) | gut metagenome | biome: gut microbiome; feature: rumen; material: fiber-attached | host: Bos | place: Iran: Karaj | collected 2018-10 | reverse complement strand
AGGGAACTGCTTCTTCATGCCAACGGGAGAACATCCGCCATGAACATAGCCTGTAAGCGGTAAAAGATCTTTTTGCTTGATCATGGCAATCGCCTTCTCGCCTGCTGCCTGAGCAGCTTTCTTAAGATCCAGCTCGGCCTTCACCGGAACAACGAAAACATAGTACGCTCCGCTCTTGGCCTGCGTCACCAGAGTCTTAAAGACCTTGTCCGCATTCTCTCCCAGTATCGCTGCAATCTCCTCGCCGGTCATGGTTGCATCCGGCTCGTAGGAGTGGCTTTTATATTCTATTTTCTTGGAGTCCAGGACTCGCATTACGTTGGTTTTGTCGTCTTTCTTCATATTTCTCCATTCGATATGCTTATTGCAAATAAGGCTACCACCACAGCGAACAACAACTGTGTTTATCATACACATTCGTATTTATACTCAATCCAGATAGTTTATTCATATCTTTACTTTTCACATGCCATCTTACACAATACAGTCGGCTTAAACAACAACTTATCAATTTTAAGAATAACCGACACTCTTTTTATCAAAAGCGGCACAATTAGTCCTGCTATAATCAACAATACAATTGCCAATAAAGAATTCATACCAGTCATTCTAATTACTGGTCGTAGCCCCGCTGTACAGTAAATATGAAACAAATAGATTACTAATGAGTTCTCACCAAAAACACAGAACAAATTCTTGAAATAATCTCCGATTTTGCAAAACGATTTCGATCCATATAAATAGTAACAAATACCAAAAAGTGCATCACACATCAGATATGAAACAATTACAGAAATTAAATTAGCCTTCCATCCAGATTCGAGTATTCCAATTTTGAATATCATCGCAAAAATTGAAACACAGATCTCAATTACCAGTATGGTCGGTTTAAATCTATTCTTTATACTTTGCAATCCAAACTCATAATACATCCCCAAAATAAAATACGGGCAATATTGTATAGTTCGTAAAATAGTTGGCCCTGACCGAAGAAAAAATACACTATAAACAGTCCCGACTAGTACAAGAAGAAAAAATAATTTTTTAACATCAAGTAAAAATATAATACTAATTACAACATATATCACAATCAATGAGTATAAATACCACAATTCATCGATAGAATAAATCAATATACCTATTATTTTGTCTGGCTTTAGCGCATGGTTTGTCATTGTAGGGAAAAGCTTTCTTACCGAAAATCTTAGTATACTATACATTACATAAATCACGGATAAATTGATCAATTGCCTGAGCGTCTTATTCAGCAACACCTTATTGTCTTTTACATATGACAAAGCATACAAATACCCCGATACCATCATGAAGAGTGGCATATGAAACATCTGAAAGCATTTTACTCCCACTTCCAGAATTTCATTTGTACAGATTCCAGATGAATATAATCCATCAAAAACATGATGAACAACTACTAATGTAATAGCTATTCCTTTAATGCCATCTACCCATTTTTCTCTATCCGGCACAGTGCCTCCTAACCGCCTTCTATGATATGCTTCACATAAACTCTGCCAAATCTTATGTCGAAGAAAATCTGTCTAAACTCAGTCATCCGTATCATGTGGTAATTCGTCCAATTCGACAAGAACATCTCTTATTGCTTCAAGTATTCTATATCCATTTTTCTCGTCTGGTTCCATATATGCTCCTTCAGCCCATTCATTCCATGCAAATCCAAAAATCATATCTGTGCCATACTCTTTTTTGGCATTTTGTATTTGCACTCTAAAATACTTTTTGAATTTCTCTACTGTCATCCCCTTAATTATTAATCCCCGCTCTTTTTTTCGTGGAGTAGTGTCTTCATTAACAAAAAATCCGGGGATTGATTTTGGACTGACAGGCTTAGATGTCACGATTCTTTCATATATCTCATCATAGTCATATATTGTGGGATGTTTCTTTTTTAAAAAATCAGGAATATTAGCATTTCGTAAACCAAGAGTCTTTTTATTTATATATTTCAGTAGTGCTTTAAATCGCAACGCCTGCTTATTCTTTCCGTAAAATGTACGTGCATACATTGGTTGATACTCAATGTCATACTCAAATGCAGAATCATCAAAATAATACAGCGTATCCGGCGTAGAACTCTGATAGGCATAAGTAATACCATCCAGACCACTTAGTCTGGCCTGCTCATCCCAGAAATCCAGCATTTCGGATATGCCTTCATACCTTGAAGGATCATAAATAACCAATAGTGGTTTATTATGAATCTTTATATATCTCTCATCTTTCAAAAAAGGCAACAGGTAGTCTATATGCTGCTTCCATTCATTCCTGTCATCATATTTCTGTTCATAGATAATGTCATCACTCCACACCCATGAATAACCCCAGTCATGATTAGCCCAGCATATGCAAAAAGGGTATTGCAAATCACTGCTTTCTTTTATTATTTCTAACGGCTTTTCAAGGAGAAGTTTGCCGTTATACCAATAATGATATATACAAAAACCATAAATACCATATTCTTTAGCGAGCTTAATTTGCCACTCAATTGTTTTTTTGTCCAACAAACAATAATAATTCTCATTAAAAGGAATTACTGGTTGTTCATGCCATTTATAATAGGGTACTGCATTTTTAACACTTTCCCAGTCAGTAAAGCCTTCTCCCCACATCATATTGTTTTCTGGAATTTCGTGAAATTGTGGCAGATAAAAAGCAATAACCTTCAATTTCTATTCCTCCGTAAGAGATATCTTCTTGTACACATCAATCACTTTCCGGGTTATATCATCCCAAGAAAAACATCTGCTGCATTCATTTAAGCTATCCACAATTCGATTATATTCATTCATGATTTTTAAAATCTTATCAACTATATCTTCTGTAGAATATGGATCAACACCATATCCTACCTTGCCCTCCTCAAACTGACTATAAAACCCTTCATTTACACTATAGATTACCGGCAATCCTTGAGTTATTGCTTCAGCATACACGAGTCCAAATGATTCTCTGAACGAAGGCATAACCATAATGTCATGATTTCTATATATATCACACAAAGTTCTTTTGTCGCAGTATTCAAGGAGGATCACGCCATCACGTTCAAGAGAATCCCATATCTTTTTGTCTAAACACTTACCAACAACTGTATATGAAACATCAAATCCTTTTCTTTTCAGAATATTAACTGCTTTCGATACACTTAACTGATTTTTATTTTTTACTATATCCCCAACTGTAAGAAGCCTGACTTTTTTACTGAGATTCATTTGGGGTCTTCGATAAATATTCTCTAACCAAAATTCATTTATACCATTTGGAATAATGTATGATTTCTTTAGTATTTTTTCCGATAAATCAAATGAAAGCTTACCTAACAGTTTATCCCTATAGCTCTTCGACAAAAAAAACACAGCGTCGGCTTCTTCTAGAATACTTACAAGCACATGCTTATTCCACGGAAACGACCATAATCCCGGCATATTTAAATCAGTATTTCTTACAGACACAACATAAGGTATCCCATGTCTTTTCTTAATATCATTTGCAAGTTTGCCATCCATACTAAGAAAATGTGCATGTACCAAATCATATCCCGAAATATCAACTTTATTTTGCAAATGTAATGAAACCATTTTAATCCGTGCAAATATAAAGAAAGGCCCTCGAATCAGAAATGGATATCTATAAACTATAGCTTCCTGAGTATTAGACTTAGCATCAGCACTTAATGTATATGTAAAAGTAGTGGTACTAATACCCATTTTTTTTTCGTTCAAAAATAATTCTCTTTGAACCGGCCCATTATCTTTACTAATCTGCAACACCTTCACATTATGTCACCTACCTTTAAATGTTGCTCGTAGTTTATTACTAATTCTTTTCATATCCTCAGTAAGCAGGATGTAATTTAATCCTATAACTATCACCAATACAGTCATAAACACAATCACAGCTTTAATTATAAATTCAAAATAATTGCTTGGTGAAATACTGATAAATTTATATGCTATCCAAATCGAAACAGAGCATTCTAAAAAGGCGATACATATTTTTTTTATTACTACAAAAAACGATCTGGTAACTATGTTTTTACTAGAAAAAACAGAGAAATGAATAGTCCTATAAACACTAGCAACCAGCGTTCCAACCACTACTCCTACCAATCCAAATCTAAAAACCATCACTATTGAAATAATGACATTTATAAATGGTTCAAATATCGCTGCCACTTTTGTTTCTCGGAAATTCCCATTTGCCTGAGTCACAAATTGGTATGGAATTCTTATAGTTAAAAAATACTGAGCCAACACGAAAATATAGGCAAATAAAGGTTCTCGATATTGTACATCTTCAATACCTCTGGTATATATAGTCACAAAATCAATAATCAGAATTGCTGTACACGTATAAAAAACAGTTGCAACACTATTTATTATAGTTTCAGTAATACCAAAATTTTCGCGCAGCTTTTTATACTCTTTCTTTGCTATCATATTTCCATATGAAGCCTCTAAACCATTGGAAAATGCTAGTACTATTTTTTTGACTCCAGATATTACCAAATAATAAACGCTGTAAACTGAAACAGTATACAGATTTGTGAGCATGCTTAATATAATAATGTCAGTATTATTCATTATGTAATTAGATACTTGATGGAAAAAGGCGTCCCAACGCTGATCCAAAGAATGCACATCTGGTGGACATGAATAATCGATTTTATAGTGATGAGTCACATAAAGCTTTAGAATTACAGGATAAATTACATAAACGATAGTGCTTATTGCCTTTACAAATAGAATAGAAGCACCAGCTCTGATTAACCAACAACTAAAAACAGTATTAAGCAGATAGCATATGGTTTTCAGGATTGATGTGACCCATATTCTTTGATCCGCACTCAAAATAATATAATTGGTTATGCCAAAAAAGCTCTCCGCAAAAGAACTGATACCAATGATAATAAATAAGTTAAACGTAAATACTGTCCCAAGAGAATCATCTATCAATCCAGGATAAAGCAATGCACCCATAACAATTGCAACCAACAATATCATTCCTATTTTTCGCATGTGTTTCTGGGTTGCATTATATATTGCACTTATAGAACGACTATCATTATTCTCTAACGGTTTATAAAGAGCAGCCATAGTTGCTCCACCTATACCAGCTCTTAATAGTACAGATACCTCTAAAAACTGGCTAATAGATGAAATCAGTCCATTATAGTTTGAACCGTATTGTTTTAAAATCATTCTGGGAATAATAAAACCTGACAGCGTAGCCGCTATCAGTTCTACGAAATATAAAAGAATATTTCGAATTAGTTTTCTCGTCCTCATTACGTCTCTTCCATTATGTGTTTACTAGTTTAAACATTACCTTCTCTCGGTTAATTTCCACTGTATCGGCAATAAACTCTCTTGAATATAGTGAGTATGACATAGCAAATAAGAATATATTCTGTGACATCATAAAGAAGTTTTTCTCCATCATTCCGTAAATTGCATACATGCAGTAAATAATTATCAGCATAAACCTATTCTTATTCACGCATTTTATCATAGTCACTATGAAAAAAACTGAAAAAATAGCATAAACAATTACTCCATAGCGAAGTAATATGGTCATATATGCCGTATCTAGATGGAATATTTGAACTGATGAGTTCATCCTAATTGTATAAAGATTTATTTCCTTCCCAAGTAAAGAGATTCCAAAATGCTCCATAGTCCTATGACATTGAGAAAATCTTCTTGACAGCATACGATCTAAATCAAATAACAACGTACCTTTACGTAAATTAGTAAATGACATGATTACACTTAGTGCATTGGCTGCAATTGCTACAAGTACCAGAGCTTTTGCCAAAAACACATGTCCGTCTACTACAAGTCCGCTAGCCCAATCTAACACCAACAATAAAGCAAAAAGTAGCAAAGCATATAACGCAGTCTGACAATTAGGAACCCTATATACAAAATAACTTGCAAAAAGAATAATAAGTATTCTAAATATTATTGGCCTTTTCCTAAATATATAACAATGTGCTATTACAACTTGAAATACCCTCATCCCTAACCAATTAGGATGTGAAAACCCCCAAGAGTGCCTGACTATACTATTACGCATCATTGTGATTTCAATAATATATCCTGAAAAAAACATAAATAGTATTATTGGTATGGTAATAAGCAGCACAACATAAGATATCTTAACAATATCCTCAAAATCAATATATTTTGCAGCAAGAATAAATAACCATGTTGAAAGCAGATTATTACTTCCTGAATTCAATGCAGAAATGGCAATTGGAATTGTTGTAACTAGAATAAATATAATATCCTTAATGGAATATTTCTGAAAAAACACTATCTGCAAAACAATCAGCGCTAAAACCAATAAAGCCATAAACGAATTTATATCGCTTTTATTCCAATAGAAAAATCTCTCTATAGTTGACCCTAAAAGTATCTCCGAGGCAAACCATATTATAAGAATTATTCTGATAAGAACCTTTCCAATTCCTGTTCTCGAATGAATCATACCATGTACCTTATTGATGTCTGTTGTCCTTATAACTCTCTGAATTTGCCCAGACAAACATTGTTAGTAAACTCGTAAAATGCATCACTCATAAGAAAGTTGTTTTCTTTTATTCGCAAATCCTTTATACTTCCAAAAAATTCAGAATCGACACTCTTTGCGATATGAAATACAAACTCAATCGTCTCATCTATTCTGCTGTTCATTTCATAATATTTAACTATAGAGTACTTTTCTTCATTCCTATAGCATTTCACCATACCAGAAGGAAATCTCATTTTTTTCTTTTTGGCATATAAATACGCCAAATCAATTAGCAAATTTTTAAAATACGGATGTTTCTTAGATTCCCCCATAATATATTTGTGATTATTTCGCATAACAAATAATTTTTGTTCTGCTACAGTATCGACAAAAGTTTTAAATAATTCTGGAATCATATGTATATGATTATGAGAATTCCAATAAACCGGCTCACCTAGCTCGCTTCTAAATACATCAATCTGAGCCATCAGTTCTTTTCTAATTTCTGCTTTTGATATCTCTTTTTTTCTTACTCTTTTAACAAATTCGTGATATTCAAAAAAATTTCCATGTGAATCTACTAGCGATGATATTTCTCCTGCTTCACAGATCGGTCTTCCTGCCGTAAGATTTAAGTGCACCCCCACATCACAGTAATCATAGAGCTCTATTATTCTCTTGGCATCATTACTAAATGGCATATTAATCATTACATTTATTGATGTGATCACATGCTTTTCAATCGCTTTTTCAATAGCGCAATTCGTACTCGCCGACATTCCAAAATCATCTACAGTAATTATTGCTTTCATACAATAGCCCTATTAACATCCTTTAATGCACCCATATACATTTTATCTATAAGTGCTACTTGATTATCCCATGAAAATGACTTAGCCTCAGCGATACAATTCGCCGAAATAATCTCATAATTTGTGAGCACTTTCTCAATTTTGGCAATGAGATCCTCCTCAGAAAACGGATCAACATGATATCCTACTGTTCCCTCTGGAAACTGTCCATCAAATCCTTGTTCTTTTGTATAAATTACAGGGATTCCTTGACTCATAGCTTCAGCATAAACTAACCCAAAAGACTCATTTATTGATGCCATAATAAAGATATCAGCTTGTCTATAATGCTTAATCAATTCTTCTTTTGGCATACGAGGCATAACGTTTATAAAATCATATGACTGCAATTTATTTAAAACACTGTCATCGCATACATCACCTATTATCTCAAAAGAAACATTGTGATACTGAGTATCTGCAGACATTCTTTTAAGAGTTTTTGCAACAAATATTAGATTTTTATTTTTATTTATGTCACCGGCATAAAGTACTTTTAATTCTCCTGATTCATGACTTTTAGCCAACTTTGGTTGATTATTTATCCAATAATCGTCTATACCGTTAGGAATAATGTAACATCTTTCATCTTTTAGCTCTTTACAATACTTACTCTTGACCAATCTTTTGACGGTTTTAGATAAAAAAACAACTCTATTGGCTGACATTAGAAGTTTTCTTCCATAGCTTCTCAACAAAAAAATCCGTCTAAACACCGTGTTTACATCAACATTACGAATGGTTACAATATATGGTTTTTTACAAATTTTAGCTAAGCTTCTTGCAATTGATCCATTAGTAAAAAGGGAGTATGCATGCACTATATCATAGTTTCCAATATCTATTTCTTTTAGCAATGCTCTTTTTGCTTTCATGAGTCTTGGAAAAAAGAGCATTTTATCCACTTTGTTATAACACTCTATTATCTTTACGTATGGTCCGTAATCATGTTTTGGTTTAAAATTTTTCTCAACTAAAATGACAACGGTAATCTCATTTTGCTTAATCTGTCTTATATACAAATTCTCATAGAAAAATCTCTCGGCAAAATAATTATTTATGTGAAGTATGCGCATATTCAATCCTAATTTTCTCAAAGATATCCAAAGCTTTTCGTATCACATCATCCATGTCATAATATCTATACTCTGCTAATCGCCCCAAAAAGATGACCCTTTTTTCCCTCGATGCGTCATCGAGGTATTTCCTGGCAATACAGGTCCACTGATCAGAAGGAAATGGATAAAATGGCTCACCATCATCGCAAGGATACTCTTTAAGTATTGTCGTTTTGTTAATAACCTGTCCTGTCATTTTTTTGAATTCTGTTATTCTTGTATAATCATAATCATTCGGAAACCTTTGACTAACATATGGCGAGAAAGATTCCATATCGTACGTTTCAAAGACCATTTTTACACTTCTATATTTTAATTTTCCGTATTTAAAATCAAAATAATAATCCAAAGGACCTGTATAGATCATCTTGTCATATTCAACAGAATCAATTACTTCCTTATAATCCTTACCGAGAATAACAGAAATTCTGGGGCTATCTAACATTTTATTCATCATTGCTGTGTATCCACCCACAGGATTACCCTGATATAAGTCAGTAAAGTATCTTCTGTCTTTATTTTTTCTGAACGGAATTCTTTTTATAACAGAACTATCCAACTGTGATGGATACACGCCCCACTGTTTAAATGTATAGTTTTTAAAAAACTTCTCATATAATTCTTTTCCAGCTTGACTCAATACCACGTCTTCACTTGTTTTTATTTCATTTATCTTTATTCTTCTTTCTTCTATAAAACGTTCATACCCTTCAACAGTAAGATCAAGATCATAAAGCATATTGATTGTCTCTATTCCTATTGGAAAAGGGACAAATTTATTATCAACATACGAAACAACTTCATGTTCATACTTATGCCATTTTGTAAACTGGCAAATATAGTCAAAAACCTCTTTATCATCTGTATGAAATGTGTGAGGACCATACTTTCCAATAAGTACTCCGGAAGTATCATATTCGTCATATACATTTCCACCAATATGATCTCTTTTTTCAACTATTAGGACTGTTTTTTTTAATTGTGATGCAATTCTCTCAGCAATGGTAATTCCCGCCAACCCTGCTCCTACGACCAAAAAATCATATTTCATATATTTCCTCACAAGCTAATTGCTCTACATATGCCGCATATTCTTTATACACTTTTTCAGAGCAAAACTTGTCCTCATATAGATTTCTTGCATTTTCCTGCATCTCTTCAAGCAATTTCCTGTCAGATTCAAGCATTTTAATTCGATCAGCCAATTCAAATTCGTCATTAAAATGAAGACCGCAATTGTTCTTAATAGCAAGATTCAACATCATACCTTTAGGCTCTATTAAAAGTGCCTGTCCCAACGCTAAATACTCACAAAACTTATTTGGCATTGAATCCTCATAGTTCTTACCAGGCTTGTATGCCAATAAACCTATTGAAGATATCTTACCCAACTCATATATCTGGTCTTTATTTACCCAAGATGGGAACAAAACATTATTACATCCTTCGATAATTTTTTTGTATTCATTGAGTTTTTCGCCCTCTCCACAAATAACGAATTTCGCCTTGCTCTTCCCATTAAGGAGCTTAGCCGCTCGCATCACCATCTCTAAATCCACTGTATATCCAAATTTTCCAAAAAAGCAGCAGATAAAGTCATCCTGTGACAGGCCCTTCTGTTTCCAAAAATCTTCTTCATCGTGATTTACATCTCCCATATCAGGGTATGATACATAATATACTTTATCCCTGTCACTAATTTCTCTTCCTGCATACCTAGCTCCCCAACAGAGAAATTTTTCAGATGTAGCAACAAGCGCAGTAGCATTTCTTAATGCTTTTCTTAACATGCATTTATAAGGAATAATTCCAACTTTTACTATGCCTCGATATTTGGATGGAACAAAATCCACATACATATCCGGAAACATATCTCTTATATCAACCAAGAAAGGGATGTTATTCTTTTTTGCATAAATCGACGCATAATATGCCATTTCCAATGTAGGCATAGCGCACACTATTACATCAGGTTTTGTACACTGAGAAGCTTTTTTTACAAAAGCCCTTCCCTCATGCATATGATGGAAAAGACGCTTAAGAGATAAATTACTTTTATAGGTTATTCCCTTAATGAATCTAATAGTATAGTTTTTCTTAATCTCTAATGTGCTCTCTTTGATTTCTCTATCTTTTTTCCTATAGTGATCAAAAGAAGATGCCCACCAGGTTACATTATTATCTTGATCAGCCGTTAAAATCTCTGCTAATAATCCCATCCTGAGAAGTCGAGGATTTTCATCACACGGAAGTGGTTCAGTCGTCTTGATTAACCATATGTTTTTCACTATGTTGTCTCCATATCTGTTGTATCCTGCATATATTAGCAATTATTACTTTAATTATAATCTATATGTAGTACTTTTCATAGAAAAAAGCGTAGATTTTGTATCAAATCTACGCTTTTTGCACATCCTATTTCATCTGGATTCAGTACCTTATTTCTTAATCCCAAAACAGATAGTTTTAGTATGCCCCATCCTTTCCAAATACAGCGGGGAAAGTTCTAAGGATCAGCTCAATGTCTTTTGCTATGCTCATATCTTCAATATACTGAAGATCAAGCTCTACCCATTTATCCCACTTGATCTTGGCTCTGCCACATACCTGCCAGTAACAGGTAAGTCCGGGCTTAACGATGAGGCGCTGCTTTTCAAAGCCGTTGCACTCTTCCATCTGGTGGTAAAGAATAGGTCTCGGACCAACGATGCTCATGTCGCCTTTGATGATATTGAAGAGCTGCGGAAGTTCGTCTATTGAATATCTTCTGATGAATTTTCCAACATGGGTGATACGAGGGTCGTTTTTGATCTTGAATGCATGGCCGGTCTGTTCGTTCTGCGCCTGCATGCGTTCAAACTGAGATTCAGCGTTTCTGTACATGCTTCTGAATTTATAGATCTTGAAGCTCTTCATGTTCTGACCTGCTCTTTGCTGGGTAAAGAACACAGGGCCTCCGTCTTCCATTATGATTGCCAGAGCTGTGATTAAAAATATTGGAGAAAGTAAGATAAGGGCGATTGACGCAGCAACTACGTCGAAAGCTCTTTTGATCCATTTATAGATGTTGGGCTTATGGTCATAGATTTCCTGATAATTGAGCTCAATGATCTTTCGTCCGGTGATATTCTGCAGAGCTTCTTGACGAAGCGCAGCTGTTT
>JAEEGL016506013.1_pt1 | contig 11682 bp, 8 predicted proteins | sample 9134231 | NCBI WGS metagenome assembly JAEEGL01 (sample SAMN16246548, study PRJNA631951) | gut metagenome | biome: gut microbiome; feature: rumen; material: fiber-attached | host: Bos | place: Iran: Karaj | collected 2018-10 | reverse complement strand
TCAAAATTTTTATCGTCCATTTCACAAATACTATTAAATCAAAGGACAAAGGTACTCATTATTCCCCGTTTTTTCGTAAATTTGCAGCCATATTTAGGATTGTTTAGTAAGAAATGATAGAGGTAGGAGTAAAATATACGAGCTAATTGACGGTTACGGATGCCGTGACCGCTATTGCAGTCGGTTCTGGCGATTTGCCCGTTCTGGCCACTCCGATGATGATGACGCTGATGGAGAATGCTGCCCTGCTTGCAGTCAAAGATAAACTGCCGGAAGGATGTACGACAGTTGGCGGTCATATTGAGTCTTCTCACCTAAAGCCCTCAAAAATTGGTGATGTTGTGAAAGCAACAGCTGAGGTAATAAAGGTAGATGGAAAAAAAGACTATATATATGAGTTCACTTGAAAATATGGCATTAATTTGCAGGGTTCCGGTCATTTACTTAACGTCGAAACATACTTTACCGGTTCGCCGTCGCTGGCTTTCAGTACGCTGGCAAATTCCTGAGGTGTTACATCAACAGGCCCACGCATGAACTCTGGTATGTTGTAACACTTCATAAACTGACGGTGGTAGTCAGGATCGGCCTGTGGCAGTTCGAAAGGCTTGCTACCCTTGCCGTCGGCATCAATGTGTGCGAAAAACGGACGGGTATAGTTGCCATCATCGCGTCTGCTGCTGAAGACCACCCATCGGCCATTGCTCGACCAGGAATGGTAGCTTTCCGTTTCCAGTGAGTTGATTTCGTTCATAGCCCTCACCTGTCCGGTAGTTAGGTTCAACAGATAAAGGTCGGCCTCACGGTGCCATATATGGAAAACCCCATAATGCCCCATGGTGAACATGAGGTAGCGTCCGTCGGGGGATATGCGTGGCAGGGTGGCAGACATGTTCAGACTGTCAGCATTAAACACCAGTTCACGCGGACCAAACTCGTAAGTATCGGGATTGAACGACTTCTTATAGATGTTGTATCTGATTTCCTGAAATCTGCTGATGACCTCTGAGACATGACTGACCGTGTCGCGGAACTCGAAATGTGCACTACAGTAATAAAGCGTCTTGCCATCGGGAGCCCAAACAGGGAACACCTCAAACTCTGTACTATCGTTTTCGATGTTGGTCACCTCGTTCTTTTCCACGTCATAGGCTATCATGTCACTCACAGCATCATACACCTCTATCTTGTTGGGGTTCCGCGTATGGAAACTTTGTCTGGTCTGGTTTGTGGAATAAACAATCAGCGGAAGCCACGGATGCCAGGCAGGATAGACACCAGCGGAAAGAATGGAGTCATTGCGCATATTGATCTTGCGCAGTTTACCGTCGTAGGCAATCACGGTACCCCCATGGAACTGACGGGCATGGAACTGCATGCGGTGGGGATTGTACTGCTGATAATGATGGCAATTAACACACTGACCGGTAATCTCCTGGCTACAGAGCATATTGTTTACTATTACCTGCTCGTCATAGTTCTCTAGGCAGCGCTGGTTCAGCGTCAGTTCCTCATAGGCCACGTAGCTGGGAGAGATGAGTCGGTAGCTGAGCCAGGGATCGATGCTGTCGTTAGACACTGTGATATGGAAGGGCTGATACCGCTTCCACTCGTCATTGGTACGGGTAAATACTTCGACATTGATATCCTTATGAAGGGCCTTACCCACCAGTTTCTGCCATTCGTCCATCTCAGGCTGTACGGCACGGCCTCCGCACACCAGTTCATAGTCGTCCACCGTAAAGCGTGCCACGACTTCATCGCAAGAATCCTCGAGTTCAAAGGTCAGAGGAGCGATATTGACTGGTATCGTCACGTCTGTATAATCCGGATAGATATGAGGCGTCTTTTTGATGTCAGTAAACCGTTCAGGCACCTTGATATCTGCGCACGACACAAGCGTCATGCTAATGAATAAAGAATAAAGAATAAAGAATAATCCTATTGGTCGTCTATATCCTATGTTTATCTTGATTCTCATATATTTTTTAATTTACTTTAAGGCCAAAGGCCGCAATTAATACAGCGAGAGGTCGTGAATGAAGAAATAGTTGTAATAGAAAGTATGGCCGAAGCGTCCATAGAAAAAGGGGCGCATCTCTTCTTCACTGGTACTATTTGTGTTGTTGACCGCATCCGTGAATGCCGCATATTCCTTCTTTACCTCATCGTCAAAAGGCATCTTGCTGATATCGATATTTTCCTTCAGATGACCATACAGATAAGCCGCCTCTTGGTAATGGACGGGCATGCGCTCGCCAGGATGACTGCGCACATAGTCGGAAAAGCGTGACCAGAACATTGGTATATCCTTCATCCACATGGCTGCTATCAGCGATTGTTCCTTATAGAGCTTGTCGTCGCTCCTACTGTTAACGAATCGTCTCATGATGAAATCCTCAGCCAGCATCTGGTCGTTACCTAACACATCATCACTGGTCATCAGGCTGAAGATGGGTGTGAACTCAGCATTGGCCTTCAACTGATCTGGATGACCGATAAAGTGTTCATATTTCTCTGCCCATGCCTTGTGATAGCGGGTGTGTTTCAGCAGTGAGGCATACTTCTGGGCTTCTTGAGCATCTCCGTTTACAAGGGCGCAACGCATCAGATATTTCAGATACTCTGCACGAAAACCAAACTCGACGCCTTGTTCCAGACACCAGCGATGGCAAAAGTTGGCAAATCCATAGTTGTAGTACATGCTGTAGCCGGCAACTTGCATCATACGAATGGGTACCGGCGACGGGCAGGGTTTCGAGCCGTCCAAGTAATGGTACATTTCGTCACCCTGACGCCCTAAGCGGAAAAGAGCCAGATTCCTCATCATAATGATGGCACGCGTAGGCTCCTCCTCATCGCCTATTTCCTGTGCCAACACACCCTCCCAGTCCAGGCTCTCCATACATTGCTGCATGCGAAACTCCTTGTGAAAATTGTGGTCCTTATACCAGAAGCGATAGACACTGTAGCCTGCTATGCCAACCAAAGCCACATGAGCCATGCCCCAAAGTATGATGGCTGATGGCTGATGTTTGATGGCTGACTTCTTACCTCTTACATCTTCCTTTTTATATTTCTCCCACCGACCATACATCAGCGCCAGGAACAGCAGTGAAGCTACCAACACGTAATAGGGGATATAGTAGTTGGGCAGCTCCCTGTCAACAATAAACAGGGGCAACCCTGTCCACCAGATATTCTGCAGGCCTGTCTGACAGAACACATAGTTATAATAGAACAATGGCCAGAACACAATGGATAAGCAGGAAATGACGGAACTGATAATCTTAGGGGTGAGGTGTGAGAGGTGAGAGGTGGGAGGAATGCGCCAAACAAGTGCCGCCATCAGTAGTGCCGCCATGAGTCCATAGAAACCAATGAGCGGATAGAGCACCCCCGTACAAACAAGGGGGAAAACGAAAAGTGAAAAGTGATAAGTGGCAAGTCTACGGAAAAGCCACACAGCACTGACAGCGATGGTTGTTCCAATGGCAGCAACAAAGAAATGGCCACGCAGTTTCAGATAATACACCCAATAGCCAATGTCAACATTCATAATTACGATGGCTGCCAAGGGAATCAGTAGCACAGCCATCCACTTGACGGGTATGCGGAAAGCGCGCCAGACAACCAGCAGAAGCACTGCCCACCACAACGTCAGCAGTGCCACGCCCAGCCAAGGCACATAGAAAAACTCGGTGAACCAACAGCCTAACCATGTCAGCAGCCAACCAGAGGTCACCATCTGCTGTTTCAGAAATAACGGGGTGTCTAAAAAAAGATTCATTTCCTGTACTTTCCACAAGAACTCCCGTTCGTATATGAGCAGACAGATAGCGATGACCACTAATGCCATCACAACAATGGCAGGACTAAATAATTTTAGTTTATCCTTCATTTCCTTGTTATTTGCAAAATCGGTGGAGATATGCTACTTGCATTCACCCTCACCATAGATGTAGCACTGTAAATGAGCTGTATAGTCGAAGACTTCCTCTGGACGGAAGAAACGGCGTAGCTCGATAGCGGCATTTTCCACAGAATCGGAGGCATGTACAATATTCTGCTGGTTGCTCATAGAGTAGTCTCCGCGAATAGTGCCAGGAGCTGCCTCGCGTCCATTGGTGACGCCAGCCATCTGACGAACAACCTTGACAGCCTCGACACCAGTCAGTGCCAATGCTATAACGGGCGATGCCTGCATGGATGCTTGCAAGGAGGGGAAAAAGGGCTTGTCGACCAAATGTGAATAATGCTCACGCAGAATCTCATCGCTCAGTTGCATCATTTTCATGCCAGAGATACGCAATCCGCGGCGTTCAAAACGGTTAATGACTTCTCCTATCAGCTGCCTCTGTACACATCCCGGCTTTAATAATACTAATGTTGTTTCCATAGATAAATCGGTTTAGATGAATTGTTTTGCAAAAATACAAAAAAATATAGGTTAATGCAAGTTTTTAGACGTTTTTTTCATAGTTACTGTACTCTAAAGGGTATCGTAGCAAAAAAATACGTTGCTTTTTTGGTTATTAAGGAAAGAATGAGTACTTTTGCATAAAAATCTAAAGCAGATGAAAAAGAATCTATTGATGTTGCTGGCCGTACTGGTTTCGTTGACAGTTATGGCACACGGAGCGTTCCCTACAAATGGGGAAATGGCTTCCGCCCAAGGAGAAGATCAGTCAATGGTGGTTAACACAGAGTCCGGACTCGTGAAGGGTATCGATCAGGAAGGGTCGATAGGTTTTCTGGGCATTCCCTATGCAAAGGTGGAGCGGTTCATGCCACCGAAACCTGTCGACAAATGGGAAGGTATTAGAGTTTGCGACCATTGGGGCCCACAGGCTATGCAGATTTTGAGACTCCCTAAGGGTAACGGCATAAAAGCAGAGGGATCGGAGCAGTGCTGCGTATTGAATGTATGGACGACAAGCCTCACTCCCAACCAAGCCTCTACCCCCCAACCCTCAACACCCACCACCCTTAAACCCGTCATGGTGTGGCTCCACGGCGGCGGCTTCGACTCTGGCACGTCGGCGTGGAATCCAGGCATGCAGTTAGCCAAGAAGGATGTTGTCGTAGTAAGTGTTAACCACCGGTTGAATATCCTTGGTTTCCTTGACCTTTCGAAGGTATCTGAGAAATATAAATACTCCGGCAATGTAGGTATGCTCGATGTAGTGCAGGCTCTGCAATGGGTTCAGAAGAATATCCGTCAGTTTGGTGGCGATCCCAACAATGTCACCATCTTCGGTGAGTCGGGCGGAGGCGGAAAGGTGGGTACGCTCCTCTGTATGCCCTCGGCAATAGGTTTGTTTCACAAGGCCATCATCATGAGCGGCACCATCCTCAATGTGAACACCAAACAGATGACCGAGGAACTGGGCCTGGCCGTGCTGAAGGAGCTGAACATCGATGCCAAGCATATAGATGACATCAAGAAGGTTCCATACGACACACTCTATGCCGCTGGTCAGCGTGCAATGGCCGCCAGCATCGGCACACGCCAGCCTGGTACGCCGATGATGTGGGGGTTCGGGCCCACACCTGACGGCGAGACGTTGCTGCAACAGCCTTTCCAGGACGGTTTCTCTGATATCTCCAACCATATGCCCATCCTCATAGGTACGACATTCAACGAGTTGCAGCGCCTGCGCTATGACAAGCCGATGACGCAGGATGAGGCCCGTCGCGAGTTATTCCGAACCTTTGGCTTCGATGCGAATAGCTATCTTAGTGCCTTTTCAGAGGCCTATCCTAATCATACTCCGCAAGATTTGCTGAGCATCGATTGGCTCTTCCGACCGAAGACTATCATCACTGCCGATGCCGTCACATCCCATCGCTCATCTCTTTCCTTACACCCCTCACCTCTATATATGTATATGTTCACCTGGCGCTCGCCCGTGAATAAGGGCAGCGTACACGGTCACGAGCTGAAGTTCTGCTTTAATATGCTCCACCATGCTGCCAACGAATTGCCGCAACCTACCGAGGCCGACCTGCGTCTGGCTGATACGATGAGCAGCGTGTGGGCACAGTTTGCCCATAACGGGAATCCCAACATCGATGGCCTGCCCGAATGGCATTGTTACAACAAGGGAAATGGTGAGTTGATGGAGTTCAACTACGAGTGCGCCATCCGCCATAATCCCGACCGCCGTCTGGCGGAAATCATTGATAAGCATTGTTTTCAGCAACTCGATGATTTCCGTGCCAAACAAAGCAGCAAGAAACTCACAGTGGGTGACGTTACGATGACCGTCTATCCCACAAAAGGCGGCAGAATAATGTCGTTGACATATAAGGGACAGGAAGTCATCTCGCAACTGACTGCTCCGGAGTCTTTCGGCAGTACCTTTTGGACCAGTCCTCAGAAAGAGTGGAATTGGCCACCCGTTCAGGAGTTCGACAAACTCCCCTATGTACTCTCCCAATCGGGGGAGCAGGAGGGCGGTTTCACTTTGACCAGCGAGGTGTCACCACGCTTGAAATACCGCATCCGTAAAAAGTTCTCTATTGACAACTCTCTTCCCTTGTCGGGAAAGTCAGGAGGGGGCTTTGTCATTACCTATTCCATTGTCAACGAGAGCGACGAGACGCGCCAGGTAGCTCCTTGGGAGATTACACGCGTGGAGAACAATGGGGGTGTCATCTTTTTTGACGCGCCTCTCGACGGCATCACCCCCACAGGCATCCTACCCTTCAAGGCTGGGTATGATGCTGTGTGGTATCAGCCCGATGAAGCCGGTGAAAATCGCAAGATCAATGCCGATGGCAAGGGTTGGTATGGTTATTGTAATAATGGTTTGCTTCTGCTGAAAAAATTCGACGACCTTCCCTCCACCAGTCGTGGAAGTCAGGAGGGGGGACCAGCTCCCGGTGAAGCCGAGATACAGGTCTACGTGAATCGCGGCAAGACCTTCATCGAACTGGAAAGTCAGGGTGCCTATACCACGCTCAAGCCTCATGAACAGCTAAACTGGACTGTACGCTGGTATCTACTGCCTGTGGAAGATGTCGGAAATCCCTCAAAGAAACTGATAAAGACAGTCAAGAGTATATTGCGATAGGAGAATAACGGAAGTACTTATTTGCCAATAATTTGAAAAATATAAGGATTATGAAGAAGATTTTGACTTGCCTAATGGCTGTGTTGGGACTACATTCTGCTTGCGGTCAGGCTAATTATGAGAATGTGGACGTGAATGGTTTTGCAAAACAGGTGGAAGCTCCAGGTACTGTGTTGCTTGATGTCCGTACTACCAGTGAATATGCAGAGGGACATATTGAGGGAGCTGTCCTGATAGACCAGGGACAAAGTGATTTCATGGAGAAGGTTAAGGCTGTACTGCCGAAAAACAAGAAGATTGCTATATACTGCAGAAGTGGGCGCCGTTCAGCCAATGCTGCTGGGAAACTGGCTGCTGAAGGTTATCAATGTGTGAACCTTAAAGGTGGCATCATGGCCTGGAAAGAAGCAGGAAAGAGTGTGACCACTAATAGATACGAGGTTGACGTGTTTAAGACGAAGAGTGGCAAGACCGTCAAGTTTCACGCTCTTGTTCATGCCAGCATCCGTTTGGAATATGACGGCAGGGAGATAGAGATTGACCCTGTGACCAAGTTAGGGAATCGTACCATTGATTATACTGCGATGCCCAAGGCCAATATCATCCTTCTGACCCATGAGCATGGAGACCATTTCGACAAGGAGACCATCAGGTTGCTTTCTGATGACGCAACACAGCTTATCACCAACCGTCGGTGTGCTGACATGCTTGGCAGCGGTACAGTTATGGCAAATGGTGATAAAATGCAGATAACTGACGACATTATGGTAGAGGCTGTTCCGGCCTATAATATCAGCGAAGGACGTACGCAATTCCATCCCAAAGGCCGTGACAACGGCTATATTCTGACGGTTGATGGCTTGAGAATCTATGTTGCAGGAGACACGGAAGATATTCCAGAAATGGCATCCATCAAGGATATTGACATTGCCTTCCTGCCCTGTAACCAACCATACACAATGACGACAGAACAGCTGGTTAAGGCCGCCAGGACCGTTAATCCGAAGGTGTTGTTCCCGTATCACTATGGACAGACGGATGTTACCATGCTTCCATCACAGCTTCAAAGTGCTGGTATTGATGTGCGAATAAGACACTACGAATGATGAGGTTTATCATTTTATCCGAAACTTCAATGATTTAGCGATTGTCTCTGAAACCGCCTCCGAAGCCGCCGCCACCTGGGAAGTCGCCACCAGGGAAACCGCCGGGACCGTCGAAACCACCAGGACCGTCACCCCAGCCACCGCGACGTCCGCGTCCACCGCCATTACGTCCACCGCCATCGTTGCGACCGCCGAAGAAGTTCAGGCGATAGCTGACGTGCAGCATGGCATATGAGGTGATGGCGTTGACCTCTTGGTCACGCCAGCCGTTGGCATTGACAGTACGTGAGAAGTTAGTCTGCTGGTACAGGATATCGTACCATTGCAGCATGACGGTCAGCACCTTGCCGCGCAAAAAACTGTGAGAGAGTTGGGCATTCCACAGCAACTCGTTGGTGTTCAGACTCTCGTCGGCATAGCCGCGCTTGCTGAACATGTGGAAGTCGGTAGAGAGATTCGAGCCCCACGGGAACGTAATCTTGGTGTTGCCGCCATACGAGAAGTTCCACGTTGTCAGGTTGTTGGAGGCCTGAAGGCGGTTCTCGGTACGTGCGTATGTTGTACGTCCGTTCAGCGATATGCTGAGCCACTTATTGCGGAAACTGAGCGAGACTGATGGGTTTACGTTGTAGGTATGCGTCACGTTACGGTCAGGGATAGCCGTACGGTTTAGGTTGACATAGCCCACGCGATGGGAGTAGCTGGCATTGATAGACCCGGTGATGTCCCATCGGTTCAGGGTGTCGAGTCCGACGGTGAAGCCCATGCCGAAGTTGGCATTCCAGTTGCCGTTGATGTTCTCAGGTCGTGAGATGCGTCCGCCTGTGGTCTCGTTGTAGGTTACGATATTACCGATGCTGTTACTGGTAATTTGCCACCCGGCATTGGAGTTAAAGCTCCAGTTGCGCTGATTCTTCGGTACCAGGAATCCGAGACTGTCGGTAACGATGGTGGGTTGTCGCATCATTTGGAAGTTGACGCGGAGGTTCGAGTTGAAGGCGGGCTTCAGCCCCGGATTACCCATCGTAATGCTCAACGGATTGGTATCGTCGTAGATGTCGAGCAGCTGTGTGATATTGGGCTGTTGTGTTTGTCCGCGGAACTGCACTTGCAGGTTGGTCTGTTGGTTGAAGCGATAGCGCAGGTTGAGCGTCGGCGATATGTTGGTCACGGTGCGTACGGTGTCAACGGGCCGACCCAGATACTGCTGGATGAAATGGGAGCGCTGTGGCAGGATAGAGATACCTAAGTTCATATTAATCTTTTCGCGGACATAGCGCAGTTGCACGTCGATGGTGTGGCTATACTCCGTACGCTCTGAATAGCGGCTCAGGCTGTCGCTCAAATAACTTTCGTAGGGATTGTCGAGATAGCCGAAGAGGGCTGTCCAGTCACGATAATTTTGTAGGACTTCTGCAAAGGCGTCATCCGTATATTTTGGAAAGTCGTAGGTGGAAGGATCGTTCTTCTGATGGCTGTAGTTGTATTGGTAGTTCAGTTGCAGGAAGATTCCCTGTTGTCCGAATCCGCGTGGCATGTTGCGTCCGAAGGGACCACGCTGACGCTGGCCATTGGCTCTTGGCTCTTGGCTGTTGGCTGTTGGCTGCTTGAATGTCAGCAACGGTTCCGTATAAGTGATACCTAATGAATAGCTCATGTTGTCGTTGGTGGAAACTGTATAGCGATTGGTCTGATAAGTGGAGTCCTGTCCGAAGATATTTTTTTTCTGATATAGGTGAACTGCCGAAAGGCTGGCATTTTGGTTGTTTCCGTCACTATATCTGAAGCTGGCGCTCAAAGCCACATTCCTGCCTTTACGTCCGATGCGCCGGAACAGTTGCAACTGTGTGTTGATGTTCTTGCCGTCACTATAGCTCAACGACTTGTTTTGTCGGCTATTGACAACTAATGAGTCGTCGTTTAGTGTCAGCAGACCTTCGGCACTCAGAGGGTCTTTGACATAGTCGAAGGGATTAGCATTGAATGATGCAGAGGTTGAGAAACTCCTGCTGTCGTTGGAATTGAAGCTGATGTCTGGACGCCAAGACAATGTAGTCACTGAGTCGATGGTCCACTGTAGGTTCATATTGCCAGTCCAACTGTTATTGCGTGAGTAACTTTGACTAATACTGTTCGAGAAAGCCCCCCCTTGTGTTCGGACAAAACTCTCGGAACCCGTACGGTTCCAATTGTCTGCATCACCATGATTCCACGTTACGCGACCACTCAGTTTCAGTTTGTTTTGTTTCTCGTAGCTGACATCCAAGGCACCCGTCTTGGTTTCGCGCTGGCCCTGTCCGTTACCACGGCCACGTCCACCCCGTCCGCTGAAGTTACGGTCGTTCACGTTGTTGGCATTGCCCATAAATGTATAGCGTATGTCACCGAAAGGCTTCATGGCTGTCAGACGAATGCCGTAGCGTCCATCCGTGCCAATGCCGACATCAGGATTGGCCTGTAGTCCCTTTCTGGCACTGCGTTTGGTCACAAATTCCAGCACGAAGTCGTCGTTACCGTCGTCAATGCCTGTCAGACGACTCAAGTCACTCTTCTCGTCGTAGGCTTTCACCTGGTCTACCACGTACGAGGGTAGGTTCTTCATCACCGCATCGTTGTTGCCTGTCATGAAGTCGCGCCCGTCTAATTTGAAGCGTTTCACGTCCTTGCCGTTGATGCTGATCTTGCCGTCATCGTCAATCTTGGCGCCCGGTAGTGCTTCGACAAGTGCCTCGATGACAGACCCCTCTGGCACACGATAGGCATCGGCATTGTATACCACTGTATCATCCTTGATGACCATCTTCGGCAGATTGGCAGTCACAACCGCCTCGTCCAACTGCATGGCATCGGGCTTCAATGCAATCTTGCCGAGAGCTTGGGTATGGCCTGCCGTCAGGTTGACGCGCTGCTCAGCTGTCTTATAGCCCAGGAACGAGATGCGCAAAAGGTAAGTTCCCGTGCTGTTAGTGTTGAACGAGAAACGGCCTTGTGCGTCCGAAAAGGTGCCGCTGACAAATGTGGTGTCATTCCTGCCCATGCGGTATAGCTGTGCTGTAGCCCGAACCAGTGTCTCGTTAGTTTCGGCATCAATCACACGGCCTGACAATGAAGGAGTCTGTGCTGACATGTGGAACACTCCCAGACAGCACACAACAAATGATAAGAGGGGTCGTAAAATCTGCATTTAGTCTTTGTTTTATCTTTTGACGCAAAAGACGCAATAAGGTTTAGTCGTTTGCAAATAATTCTACACGCTTATTAAAAAATGCTTTTTTGTTTGTATTGTTCTCGCTTATTCGTACCTTTTCGTTACACGAGAAGTTACTTTCGCTCGACAATAAAAACAAAAAATTGTTTTTTTGTTTTGTATTGTTCTCGCTTATTCGTACCTTTTCGTTACACGAGAAGTTACTTTCGCTCGACAATAAAAACAAAAAATTGTTTTTTTGTTTTGTATTGTTCTCGCTTATTCGTACCTTTTCGTTACACGAGAAGTT
>JAEEGL016137087.1_pt1 | contig 11682 bp, 7 predicted proteins | sample 9134231 | NCBI WGS metagenome assembly JAEEGL01 (sample SAMN16246548, study PRJNA631951) | gut metagenome | biome: gut microbiome; feature: rumen; material: fiber-attached | host: Bos | place: Iran: Karaj | collected 2018-10 | reverse complement strand
CTGTCCATCCTAAGCTTATTTCTCTTGCTTTCAGAGAGCTGTTTCCAGTTGGTCTTGTTATAGAGATTCAGTGGATCAGCAACCTCATTATCTGTATAGAGATCGTATTCAGTGGTTGGAAAGAATTCCAGATTACTGAATCTCACATAAAGTTCGCTTCCCACTACCTCGTGTCCCAATGCCAGAGTCATCTGTGTATTCGGACTCGTAGTTATAACGCCATCTACTGTTCTTACTATGTCATCACTATTCATGACTTCTTCATAGCTGACTCTATATTCATTTGGTCTATGATCAATCTCTTCTATTCCTTCCGGACGACCCTCTTCCGTATTAATATAGGCCGCATCCATCATGACTTCCTGCTTCTGAATAGGGTCATACATATTCCATTTCTTCTCAGTGATGTATGAATCATAGCAATAGGTTATAGGAAGAGCATAATCATTCTTATATATCCTGTAATTACCTGGATCCTTCAGGAGTCTTGCCTCCTGTCCTTCCGTCAGTTCGTCTACGCCCAGTTCATCCTTAAGATCTGCTATCAGTTCCACATTCTTTTCTGAATTATCAGTGAGTCTTACAAATGAATATCCGTATGGAACGCAGCCATAGTCATATTCCTTCATGACAAAATAATTAACGCCTGCCAGTTCATTTAACACTGTCCTTTCATCGTAACCGTCACGATGGTGATAGGACTGTTCTCTCATTGCCATGGATGATCTGAACTGATTTATATAAGGGCTGGACAGGGTCCAGTAATACTGTGTGCTGGACACGTCGCTGAACATGCTGACATTCTGTGTCATGCCACGGCCTGTCATTCTTGTGTACTCGAACTCTGATCCATCAGCCACCTGGATGTCTTCGTTCATATATATGTCGTCCAGCTCATGGCCGGCATCAACGCATTGTGAGATGTAATCATTATTGTTCGGTGAATACATCCAGAACGCTATATTAATAACACCAACGATTGCCACGAAAAGAAGTAATGCCTGCTGACGTCTGGCTTTATATTCTTCACTGTTATCGTCCCTGACAACACCGAGAGCTATGAAGAATATGATCAGCGATGCAAATGCTGATATCGACCTGGATGCCAGGAAGAAGAAGCAGATCACGCTGTAGCCAACTCCCACTCCGGCCAGAGTTATCCACTGTTTCCGCGTCAGATTGTTGATAATTTCCCACTTCTTAACAAGTACATACATGCATAAGCAGATGAAAGCCCAGCTCCACCTGTTGGATATATATGACATTCCATTGAAGACACGTCCGAAGATCGGGATAAGGATCAGAAAGCATCCTACTACGAAGAGAACCTTCAGGAAGATGTCCTCTTTTTTATTTATAAACAGCAGCGCGATAGCCATTATCACCGGTGCCGTCATTCCTATACAGAGCCAGTAAGAAGTTCTCTCATCAGTGAGAAGCGCTGACGGAATCTGCGCGTAATATTTCATAGGATATAGTATGTACATCGGAATCGATACATCGCTGCGGCTGTCATTTATGAACTCCATAAGTACCGGCAGCACCAGAATTCCGGATATACAAACGCCCAAAAGCGAATAGATACCCACTCTTAGAACATCCATCAGTATCTTCTTTATTTCTTTCTTATATAAGAATCCAAGCCTCAGAACTGTATAGATAAATGTAATGATCACGAGCATGTAGAAGAAATAGAAGCTGCTGGCTGATGCCAGGGCCACCGAAATTATGAAGAGATATGGTCTTTTCCTTCCTATTATCTTCTCCACTCCCAGTATTATAAGTGGCAGCCATATCATAGGATTCAGGAAGAATATATGCCTTGCCGCATTCAGCAGTGACCATGAACAGAAGCAGTAACCAATAGTACCTGCCATGATAGCGAATCTATTCTTGCGACCTGTTCCGAAACAGAGTGAAGAGAATGCAATGCCCGCCAGATAGAGTCTGAAGATAGTCGATGCTGTGTAGAAGATGTGCATTTTCGCCACTGGAACGAACACTGAGAACAGTGCAATCGGATCACCTATCGCATAATAGTTAAATGTACTGACTACGTCACTTCCCTCTCCTATATAGAAGTCCCATTCCGGAACTATCGGACTGTGTCCATGTACGAGATTCGAGAATATAGTTCTCAGGTACTGTGAATAATACACCAGCGCATTTAAATGCTGCCTGTTACCGTCCCCTGTGAAGATCATTGATTTCCCATTAAATATGAACCATGAGAAGCAAAGGAATGCAACGATCCCGAACAACAATGTGTATAGTGTAAAATAATATGCTTTTCTTTCGTCTTCCTTAAATGCTTTTTTGATAAAATCTGTCATTACGAAGAACGCTCCCATCTACAAGTTAATCTGTAAACTTCCTATTCAGAAGCTCCTGCATCTGTCTCTTAACTTTTGCAGGTTTTGTTATGACGGCTTCACCGCCCAGTGCAACCAGCCAGCCGAAGAACTGGTCACTGACCGCAACATCAATATTTACTGTAAAATGTTCTGCATCCACCGGTATCATCATTATATTCTTACCGAACTGGTCTATCAGTACATTTGCCAGGCTGTTTTCACATTTGAGAGTTACAGTCTCGAAATCACCGCCGAACATTCTGAAATGTTTCTGCGTGTATTGGGCCTTGTCCAATTTCTTAAATTCCGTTACACCCTTTCGTTTTGTATCTACAACGTCCACGTCGCGCATCTTATCTACGCGGTAGTGACGTATCTCCTTCCTGTCCATATCATAGGCAACCAGATAATAATTCTCGTCGTCAAAGAGAAGCAGCCATGGGCTTACTTCGTAGAAATCTCCGTCTCGACGGAATTCTTCCTTGCCTCTGACATTCCAGCTGAAGTAGCGGAATTTGATACATTTATTATCATTCATGGCATTGTGAATGGTATCTATGGAATAATAGATACTCTCGTTCATGTTCTTGACGCGGCCCATAACTGTGACCTCGCGGTCAAGAAGTGAAGCATCATAAGAACTGATGGAAGCCTCCAGCTTCTTGATCAGCTCACGAGTCTTCTTCTCGGAGATAAACTTGGATGCCTGGATCGCATCAACCAGGAATTTCAGCTCAGCCACCTCGAACTCTCTGTCTCCCAGGTGGTAATATGTCAGGGCGCCATTTCGCTCCCTGATTATATCCATGCCATACTCCTCAAGTGCATCCAGATCTGTATAAATGCTCTTGCGGTTGGCTTCGATCCCATATCTGTTCAGCTCTGTTATGATCTGCGGCATGGTGAGATAATGATCATCATCCGTCTTCTCCTTGAAAATCTTTGCGAGATACAGAAGCTTGAGCTTCTGGTTTGCACTTCTTGCCATAGGAACCCCTCCCTATACAATAATCATACCTAAATGATTTCTTCTTCAACAAGCTTAAGGATTACCTTCTCTAAATTCTGTATATCCTTAACCGCATCCCCGGTTTCCAGGGAGTGGTTTGCATCTTCGATGGTGGTCAGCGGTATATCATATTCCGCGGCCAGCTTCTGAACCTTCTTATAGTCAGCCCAGTTATCTTTAGTCCCGTTAAAGGCTATGCCCACGCCCTTCTTCACATAGTCAAATGTTTCTTCAAGCGGTGTGAAGTATACCTGCCGTATGACTGTCCCGGCACATGTCGTATCCTCACCGGCATGTGTCGCGTCCGCACCGGCATGTGTCACGTCCGCACCGATTCCCTTCGCATATGCCGCAGCCACGACTGTTCCGATGCTCTTCGATATGAAGAGAACATCCTCGGCTTCACCGAGCCCGGCATCCTTCAAGGTTTCAGTTGTTGCCTCCAGGCACATTTTAACGAAGGTGGCCAGCTGCTCCTTCGTGGCCTGCTTCAGGTTCACATCATACTTCGGATAACTGATCAAAAGTGTCTCGTATCCTGCAGCCGCTGCAAGCTTTCCTGAATAATATAGTAACGGTTTGTCGGTATGGTAACCTATTCCCGGAAATATGACTGCTATCTTGGACATATCTTCACCTCATGATATAATGATATAACATTATATCACACGAAATCCGCTGTTGTCTGTCTCAAAACATAGTTCTATACTGTATATTAATAGAAATGAAAATAAATGAAAAAGCGGAGGTAAAATACTATGATAGACCAGAAAATAATCAATGAAGTTAAGGGAATGGCAAGAGAAGAAAAGAAGGCTTATTTCGAGAAAAACAGTAAGACCCTTCTGAATGCAGCTGACCTTGATGCTGTAAATGGTGGCAGTGAAAATAGCAATGTTATAAATCCTAATTCCGAAGAGATGTCTCCAGAGTACGGACCATGGTTCTCATCTTTTGGATACATATGTGACGGCGAGGAAGTTTGCTAAGAACACCCTGCCCACAGCTGAACAATTCGAATTAACAAGTAGAAATGAATAATTAGTTTTAGGAGGAATAAACTATGTTGGATAAGAAGATTATCGAAGAAGTAAAGGGAATGACAAGAGAGGAAAAGAAGGCTTATTTTGAGAAGAATAAGAAGGCTCTTCTGAACATAGCTGACCTGGACGTTGTTAATGGTGGCGGCAAAGGTGGCAAAGCCCCAGAGGTTGAAAATCCTAATTCCGAAGAGATGGCACCGGATTTCGGACCATGGTACACATCTTTTGGTTATATATGTGATGGCGAGAGATGCTGCTAATATAAGAAGGACAACATCATGCAACTAAAAGACGAAATAGTTTATAAAAAATTAGCGGAAACAATGATCAGAGATTTCGGGCTGGATTATCCAGCCCTCTTTGATTGTCAATTTGAAATTACTGACGAAGCCAAGGCCGATGTAACAGAAGGTCTCAGCAACAGGATTGCCAAGATCATCAAGCCGGCGTTCTGCAGATATTTCTTCCAGTATCTGAACGAGGTTGACATGCTGGACGATTACATAGTCGACAGTGAGGACGAGGCAATAGATCCTCACAGAGACGCATTTGTCGAGAAGATCTCTGCAGATGAAAATGCTTTTATTCGGACCACGCTTCCAACTCTTACTGAGAGGATCAAGCACACAGGAACAATCTACTACGAGGTTGTCAGTGAAATGTACTTGCGCCTCTCTTCTTGCTATGAGGACATATGTGAGACTTTGCTGGATGGAGGACATTTTACTAAGGTTACTGCTATTACAGCGGATACTGGTGATTCGCATAATAATGGTCACACCACCTCTATCATTACTACTGATGCGGGGAAGGTTGTGTACAAACCACATGACGTCAGGATTGACCTTAAGTCTTATGAACTGATCAACACTTTCTTCAGCGATATCATGAAGGCGCCAAAGGTTTGCTGCTATGACGATTTTGGTTTTGTAGAGTTTATGGAGAATAGTATTTCTACCACCGACGAGGCTGCGAAGCGTTATTTCTATAACCTGGGCGGTTTTGTAAGCGTGGTTCAGATGCTGGGCAGCACTGACCTGCACCACAACAACATCATTGCAAATGGCGGAAAGCCTGTTGTCATCGACTACGAGCTTATGATCACACCTGGCTTCAGAAAGCCGGATAAAAGCCTGACAAATGATTTCAGATATTCAGTTTATTTCAGCAACCTGATGCCATCAAGGCGTGGCGATGTGGAGCTTAGTATCCTCTTTGCAAGGGATGAAGAGAACAAGAGTGCACCTGTTGTGGATGGAAGCCGCAAGGCCATCATGGATTATCCTGATGAATTCTTTGCCGGACTTCGTGACGTATATCATAGATGCATGGAGAATAAGGACGAGATCAAGGATTTCATCCTCTCTATGAAGGGGCTTTATGTGCGCCACATTTTCAGGGGTACCAGAATATATGCTGACCTTATGGAGAAGACTCTGGAGTCTGCCTGGGTTGAGGATCCAAATGTGCGAGATTCAGTTTTCGAAGCGCTGTCTGTAGCTATGAAGCGAAACGGTTCAGATAGAGCTGATGATCTCACTAATGCTGAGACGGATGCCATAATGCGTGGCGATATTCCATATATCTATATGAAGACTGACAGCTGTGATCTCTACGCTGACGGCCGCGATGTATATGAGGATTTCTTTGCATTAAGCTGTATCGATAATATCCTTTCAAGGATTGATTACTTAAGCGAGTCTGACCTTGAATTTGAGGAAAGGCTTCTCCGCAAGGCCATGACAAGAGCTTTAGTTCATAAGAAAAAGCAGCCACCTGAAGAACCTATGATCACCGGATTAAAAGAGATTTCCAACGAAGTTCTTCTTGCCGAGGCTGATAAGATTTTTGTAGATATAGCCGATGATGCCATAACTACCCCATCAGGCAGGATGTGCTGGTTCGGTCCAAATTATTTCCTGGAAACTGGAATGAATATTCTGGGCACTGGACTGATCGACGGAATCACCGGACTGACTCTTTATTTCTCCATGGTTTATAGATTTTCCAAAGATGAAAGCATTCGTGCCAGGGCTAAGAAGCTGGTTGAAAACTTCACCAACTCCACAGAGAAATGGGCTGATGGTCTGGATACTCTCGAGATCATATATCCTAATGTTGAGAATACAGGTATGTCCACCGGACTTACTGGCAAGCTGATGGCTTACAGAATTATTGGGAAAAATATGGCTGCAGGACAGCTGATAGATGATGCAGATGCGGACAGCAATGCAGACAAGGTGGCAGATAGGTACAAGACCCTCTGCAGCAAGATGATCCGTCAGATATCTAAAATGGATCTGTCATACGAGAAGGTGGACATCTTCAGTGGTATTGCAGGTCTTCTGAAGGCTCTCTGCAAATATGATGATTTCTATAATGAACCTGGAGTTCCTGAGACAGTAAACCGACTGGCAGACAAGCTGATATCAATGGCAGGAATTCCTTATAAAGGCACTTATATCTGGAAGACTCTCACGCCTGAATGGCCTATATCCGGTTCCGGACATGGACAGGCAGGTATTGCTTCTGCTCTCCTGCTGGCTGGGAAACGCCTGGGAAGAGAGGATCTGATCAAAGCCGCATACTCTACATTTGACTTTGAGAAGAATACTTATTCCAGTGTTCTTAAGGCATGGCCTGACAGAAGAAGTGCTGAGAAGACCGAAAACTACCTGAGTGGCTACTGCTCAGGTGCCGCAGGAATCGGAATAAATGCACTGGAGGCACTGGCTATACTTGATGCGGGAAATGCAATCGTAGATATAAATACAGCTGCACCAGGCACGGAGAATTATAAAGAGACATTGCGCCAGGCCATGGAATCCGTCCATGCCCAGCCTCTTATATATAAGGACTTCCTGTGCTGTGGTAACAGTGCTATGGTGGAATTTCTCCTGCAGGCAGGAAGAGCCCTTCAGGATGATGATCTAATTTCCGAGGCCCGTACACGTATGGCCGCGATAATGGAGAGAGCTGCAAAGCAGGGACATTATAATTGTATAAACCACAGTCTCAATAACATATTCTCAGCCAACCTGTTCTATGGAGTTGCAGGGATTGGTTATGAAATGTATCGACTCATATATCCTGAGGAGACTGAGAGTATACTTCTTTAAAATTCATATATTGAATGTCGAAATATATGCTATAATTTGTATATATTATAGAAACCAGTTAACAAGTATTAAAAATCATCAAAAAGAGAAGGAGAAATGATTATGGAAGAGAAGAAGGTAGTAGCAAAGGAGAATCTTGACAAGGTAGCAGGTGGTGGAGATTTCGGAAAGTGCTGTCCAAATTGTGGTAGCCCTGACGTTAGTTTCCTTTATGAGCATGACGAGATCGGCGTGTTCAAGTGTCCTAAGTGTGGAAATGTTCAGATTCCTTACTAAAATGAGGCATCTGACATGACACATAAAAAAGCACTTCAGTGAAGTGCTTTTTTTAATGCTCTCCCCGCCGGGAATATGTCACGAATGATGTTACTCTTCGTTATATGTAACCTGCTGTCTCTTAACCATGTCAGCGAACTCTCCGTTCAGCTCCATCAGGCTTTCGTAGGTTCCATCTTCTATGATGTGTCCATTTTTCAGCATGATGATCCTGTCGCACTGACGTATTGTAGACAGACGATGGGCTATTACGATACGAGTACATTTCAGCGAATCCAGAGAATCAGATACGATCTTCTGTGTCTTATTATCCAGAGCTGATGTAGCCTCGTCAAACATCAGGATATTTGGCTTCTGAGCGATGGCACGGGCGATCATGATACGCTGCTTCTGTCCACCGGATACACCGCCGGAGTTGCTGTTGATCATGGTGTGCATACCCATCTGCATGTTGTTGATATCATCTTCAAGACCAGCCATCTTAACTGCTTCCCAGGCCTCTTCTTCAGAGATGTTTGGTGCAGATATGGTTACATTTGAGAAGATATCTCCCTGGAACAGCATTCCGTCCTGAAGAACTACACCGATCTTTCTTCTGAGTGATCTCAGGTCCATGCTGTTTATATCTCTGCCATCATAATAGATTCCGCCGCTCTCCGGATTTTCGAATCCGAGAAGGAGACGCATCAATGTTGACTTACCGCAGCCTGTACGACCAACGATAGCCACGTACTGTCCCGGCTTGATCTTAAGGCTCAGGTTATCAAGTACCAGCGGCAGGTTCTCGCCATAACGGAAGGACACGTTGTCCATTTCGATTCCACCGTGAAGTTCAGATATAACCTTACGGCCTACATTTATCTCAGGTACTTCGTCAAGAACAGGCTTCATCATCTTGTAGATAGGCCATATCTGTGCAACCGTATTTGTAACAGCTGACAGAGCTATGAAGGATGCTGAGATCATTCCGTATGCAGAGTTAAATGCATAGTAGTCGGATGATGACATACCGCTCTTGAAAGCTGCATAATAAATCAGTATCTCACCAACGATAGTAATAAATGTAGACAGTGCTGTATTTATCACTACGATAGTTGGCAGGTTATAAAGTGTATTTGCAGTTTCTGCATAGTAGTCAGCCCATTTAGCAAAGGCACGCTTCTCTGCACCTGCAAGCTTGATCTTCTGAATTCCCATAAGAAGGGAAAATGTAACGCCGTTCTCCTTTGCAGACGCGTCCATCTGACGCTCTGTAACCTTCGCCTGTACTCTTCCGGCAATGATTGAGAGCGCAAGAGTTGCTATAAGTGTAAGGATTGCAGGGAAACCAACTGCTGCTCCATACGCGAATATCTGCGCTATAAATACCAGTGAGAACAGTGACGTAATAGCGGTATTAAATACCAGGTCATTTATGTATCTTGAAAATACATTATTCTTGTACATACTGGATGTCAGCTTTCCGGCATTCGTCTTGCGGAAGAACTGAACAGGCAGTGACAGGATTCTCATCATCATGGAGGATTCCATTGCTACTGATGACCTGTTATTAATTCCGGCCAGTACCATTTCCGAACCTATCTTCAGCATACTGCTGCTTATTACAAGTGCGATCAGGAATACTGCCGCTCCTGTGAAGAGCTGATAACTGGAATAATCCAGTACGTCTCCAAGCAGGAATTTGTTAAGCTTAGGAAGCATGTAATTCAGAAGTGTATAAGCTGCAACAAAAAGTACGAATAATACATGTTCTTTACTTGTCTGTGCTGAAAATACGAACTTAACCAGTTCCTTTAGACTTACTTCCTTGATTGGAAGCGGCCTGTAGAACAGGTATGCTGTAGTCTGTATCTTCGATTCATTTGCTCCATTTATCTTAACAAGCTTTCCGGTCTTCGGATCAAAGATAGAATATCCACCGAATTTACCGGGTATAAGTGCAACCAGTCTATTATCTTCTGTCAGTCGTCCCAGCATAGGTCCGTTGGCGTCCTTGCGCCATCCCTTGGAGAGTTCCACCCTGCGGTGCATGACTCCTGAAGGTCTGAGAAGGTACTCAAGCTGTTCAGCCAGCTCCATCTCCTCTTCCGGCACCTCAACTGCTGTGATATTGAAGTACTTCAGTATCTCACCTACAGCCGATACTGCAACAGACTGTTCGTTGTACATTTCCTCAGCCCGCTGCTCACCCATGATGACGCCGGCTAAGCGAACATACGATTCTTCATATATATGCTGGTCGCTTTTCTTGCGCTGTTTTATCTGTTGTTCAAACCAACCCATATGTTTTCCTTTCTGATGTGGTAATCTTACTCGTTGTTTACTAACTCTGAATAGATGCCGCCCTTTGACAGGAGCTGATTATGAGTACCACGCTCCATTACTTTACCATGCTCCATAACTATGATCTCGTCGCAGTCACGGATTGTGGAAAGTCTGTGGGCAATTACTATACATGTTATGCCACGATCCTTGATAGCCTTAACAACGTCGAACTCTGTCTTTGCATCAAGGGCTGATGTAGCCTCATCCAGAATGATTATGGATGGGTCCTGAGCCAGAACTCTGGCCAGCTCCAGACGCTGTCTCTGTCCACCGGAGAAATCCTTACCTCCGGCAAGCATTGTGTACTGGTATCCACCTTCACGTGTCATGATCTCATTGTGGATCTGAGCATCTCGGGCTGCCAGTATCATTTCGAAATTCTCAATAGATGTATCCCACATCTTGATGTTGTTCTCAATCGTATCCTCGAACAGTGTGATGTTCTGATCGACAACTGCAACCGAACCTGTAAATACTGCTCGGTCTATATCTATAAGAGGCACTCCGTCAAATGTAACGCTGCCGCTCATTGGCTGGTTAAGGCCTGATATAAGCTTCGCCAATGTGGACTTACCGCATCCGGATGGTCCTACGAAGGCCACACTCTGTCCAGGTTTTACTTCCATGTGGAAGTCCTTTATAAGTGGATCCTCAAGTCTGTTGTAACCGAAGGTGATTCCTTCCATGGTTATCTGACCTGAGAGCTTGTTGTAATTCTTCTCGTCTGATACAGCCTCATCTCTCCAGAGGATATCCTCCTCTGTTTCCATTACGTCATCCAGACGCTCCATCTTGGTGCGCATTTCCTGTACATCCTGGCTGGCTCTGATGAGCTGACTTGCAGGACGTGTAAAGGATGTTAAGAATCCCTGGAATGACATAAGGAGACCAGGAGTGAACTGACCCTTAAGTATCAGGAGAACACCTACCAGAAGCACCACATTTCCACTAAGGCTCGATACGATGAGCGGGATCATTCCCAGATAACGGTTTACTCTCTCGTACTTAACCTGCTGTGTATTTGCCTCTGCCTGAAGTGATGCCCACTTCTCGAAGAAGCCGTTCTCAGCACCACTGGCTTTTATTGTTTCTATCATATGGATACCTGATGACATGGTTCCGTTCAGCTGGCCATACTTCATCATCTGAGCACGGGTGATATTTACCCTGAGCTTAGAGATGATACGGCTGGTTCCTGCATTGATAACAACTGATGCAATACCGATCAGTGCCAGAACAGGACTGCAGGAGAACATAACTGCCATGTACAGGATCATCATTAATGACTCTAAGAACATTTCACCGAAGGTATTAACAAGGGTGGATGCTACTTCGCCATTGAGACCCTTTCTGAATCCCAGGTCGCCCGCCAGTCGCTGCTCGAAGAAGCTGATAGGCAGGTGGAACAGGTGCCACATGTAACCGGCTGTTCCGGTGATGGCCATCTTTCCGTTGATCTTGACCATGTAGTAAGCCTTTATGCCATCTACTACGAAGAGCGTTATGGCAACAGCTGCGAATAACAGGAAGAAGGCTGTAGCCCACTCTGGATTTCT
>JAEEGL015766625.1_pt1 | contig 11682 bp, 6 predicted proteins | sample 9134231 | NCBI WGS metagenome assembly JAEEGL01 (sample SAMN16246548, study PRJNA631951) | gut metagenome | biome: gut microbiome; feature: rumen; material: fiber-attached | host: Bos | place: Iran: Karaj | collected 2018-10 | reverse complement strand
TCTTCACGGCTGAGGGTGTAATTGATGGTCTCTCCGTTTACATTGCCGGTTACGGTTGCGGTAAGCTCAGGATCTGCTTCGCCGTAGGTCTTGGACTTGTTGTCTGCCTTTACGGTTACTGCCTTCTGGCCGATGGTAAGGGTTCCGCCTACAAATGTTACAACGTAGTTACCCTGATTTGCAGTGCCGGTTATGGGAATATCGTATCCGCCAACATTTTCGCCGGCTTCTCTGGTGCCAATGGTGTAGGTGATTTCATCATCGTCAGATACACGACCAGTGATATCTACTGCAAATGTAGGATCGGAATCGCCGTAGGTCTTGTTTGCATCCTTAACAGTTACTGTTACTTCCTTAGGAAGAACTTTGAGCGTGCAACTCTTGGTAACTTTTTCATAGTTAGGATTGGTTGCTCTAACATCAACAGTTATAGGACCATCTGCTACATTCTTAATAGAAGGTGCATTATTTGCGGTCCAAACCGTCCAAGTCTGTCCACCATTGAGAGAGTACTCAATTGTAGTGCCGGCTGTTGTGGACGATGCTGCTGCGTAGTGGGTCTCACCATCATACTTATCGCTGTATCCTGTTACGGTAAGATCAAGACTGTCTGCTTTATTAATAGTAAGAACACCATCAGTTACTGCAAAAGTAACTTCGTAGTTGCTGTTCTTGTTGGTGAACTGATTCTGCTCAAGGCCCATGTTATAGGTATTTGCAGCAGTTCCCTTTGCTAAAGCGGTTCCGGTGAACTTAATGTCGTTCTCGGAGTAATCTACGCCTTCAGGAATGGATACTTTATATCCGGATACGCTGAATTCAGATCCGTTATAAGTCTCGGTCTTGTTGTTACCGGAAATACTTACGGTGATTTCTTTCTTGGAAATGGTAAGTGTACCGGTTTTAATTTCAACTGTGTAGTTATTGGTTGTCTTCTTAAGAGAAGGAGTGATGGTGTAGGTACCTACGGCATCACCGGGCTCGCGGCTGAATTCAATGTCAGCTGCGGTAATCTTCTCTGCGCCCTGATTACCTGTGATGGATGCGGTAAAATCAGGATCTGCTGCGCCATAAGCCTTAGACTTATCGTCAGCCTTAACAGTTATTTTTGCCTTGGTGATTGTAAAGTTTGCACCGTTAATCTTTGTTACTTTGTATACGCCATAGGTCTTTCCTTCTTCTAAGGAAATGCTAATAGCATAATCACCAACGTTTTCGCCTGCCACTCTGGAAAGAGTTGCATTGAAGACGCTCTTGGTGTCGCTACCCTGGAGTCCGGTTACTTCGAAATCAAATGAAGAAGGATCGGAAGTACCGTAAACCTTGGTTGCGGGGGTGATGGTAACAGTTACATCAAATACGATCTGTTCCCAAACAGCGTAGAGGTCAAGAACTTCCTGCTTAACCGTTACGGATGCGCCACCGGCATACTGTGCGGTTGAAGCTCCCTTTACGGTAGACCAGCCAAGGAATTTATGTGTAGCTGTGTCAGTAAGCGTTTCAAGTGTATAACTCTGAGGTCTTCCACCACTCTGGTGTAAATCTGTTAATTCGGCTGCACCGTCATGATATACAACTTCAGAAGCGAGAACTGAAAAGTCCTTAATATCTGCGACAAGAGTAATTTTGCCATCAACAATCATAGAATCGGTGATTGCAAAAGTACTACCGGGCTTGTAGGTGGTTCCGTTAAGGGTCCAACCTACAAATGCCTTACCTGCGCCAACTTCAAGTGCGCCTGCTACAGTTACGCTTGAAGATGTTACATATGCATTACTGTCCGTAGGAACGGCAATGCCTTCGGGTGCAGAATATACTACAGATACGGTTGTGCCGTCCTGTCTCCAGTCTGCGGTAAGGTTTACATCAGCATCAACAGTACCAAACTGATAGTATTCCTTCGGATTTGTGCCGGTAATATACCAGCCAACGAGTGTGTAGCCTTCTCTGGTGGTAGCGAAAAGGGAGGATCGGCTGATGGTCTCGCCATAGGAAAGACTAAAGTCTGCAATCTGTCCTTCTTTAAGGGTTCCGCCGGCGGGATCAAGGTGTACCTCGTACTCGTCTGCAGTGTAGTTAGCATAAAGAACAAGGTTAGCTGCAGGCATAGTGCTGTTCCAATCAACTGCAGTCTGTCCTTCTGTATCAACATACCACTTGTCAAAGGTGTAACCGGGCTTAGCAGGTGCTGCAGGAGCGGTTACATAATCAGATAGTTTCGCGCCGTAAGGAACGGTAATAGCAGTTCCAACAGAATTGGTGCCATCTTTGAACTCTACGGTGTAGTTGTTACGGGTGTAATAGAACTTGAACTTGCCGTCTACAAAATCTCCACGTTTTCCATTATCTTTATTAAACTTGGTCTTTGTCTCGTTCTTTGTAAAGCCAGCAATGTCAATGAAGTCTTCGTTCTTAGTTACATAATTATACTTCGCTTTTACGCTCTTGTACTCTACATAATCATTATCGTTATTTGCATTTCCACCAATCTTCAAAACAAGATAGATCATTGTTTTTTCAGATTCAGAAGAAGTGTTAGGATTGAACGTAACATTTGCCGCAGGCATTGTATTGATCAAAACCAAAACCTGGCTGTAAACATCGTCATTTGTAGCTTTCCAACGCGTAGTTCCGTTATAAGAAATTGGGAACTCTGCGGAAATGTTATGGCCGTATAAAGCAGTTATTTTCTTTATCTCATTACTAACGGCACCCCATGTATAGTATTCAGTGCCATTATATCTATGCCATTTATTAGTATAATACCACCAATATGGTCCTGATCCGTTGCTGGCGTAATCATAGTCCAATTCGTATCTAGTGCCGTCTACTACGCCATACTTTGTTTCATTTCTTCGATAAATAGAATCCGAAGGAATATAATCATAACTCGTTCCTGCGGCTACAAATGATAATTCAAATACATTTCTATCAAAATATACATTTACCACAGTACTTCCGTTAGCTGCGACTTTGTTGTCAGATATCGTTTCAGTATCTTTGATTCTAACTACTTCTGCTCTGCCATACTTAAATCCATTGGAATCAAGAATCTGCTTGTTGCCATTCTTATGCGTTGCAGTCGAAGTGTAGTTCTTTCCACCAACTGAGGTGATATTAATATTTGTAGCATCGGAATCACCAATGGTGTTTCCAGTCGCGCCTTTCATCTGATAGGTCATAATATAGTCGTAAGACTTAGCAGAATCTGCAAGGCCAACTTCATCAGTATCCTTCTGTGCCCAAACGACTATAGTATAGGAAGTTTCCGGATCAGCTGTCCACTTTGCATAAAGAGTGATATCGGAGTCGAGTTCTCCTTCCCAAACAAACTTAGTTCCAGAGACCTGTCCACCAACCTCGTCATTAGTTTCAACCTTTTCTGTATACCAACCGCCAAAGGTGTATCCGGGACGAGTAGGATTTACAGGAGCCTTGCCATCGAGCGTTTCGGTTCCCTTAATAAATTTAGGGCCTGTGTAGCTTGCGCCGCCGTGGTTGTTTCCATCGTTCTCATTGAATGTAATGGTGTGACCTTCAACTACTACAGGTCTGAGAACACTGCCAGCCGATGTAACATCTACTTCTTTTTCATAAGTAGAAACTCCATCAGTCCAGCCTGCCAGAACTTCATTCGCATTGAGAGTAATCGTAACGCTCTCAATGTTGAGTTTGGTGTCTGTGCCAGTAACTACTTTTTCAAGAACCTGGATTACTTCGTTGCTATTATCGCCTCTACCATAGAAGGTAACTGTATATACGGTTTCAATCTTTGCAGTTACATCTATGGAAGAATCTGCTGTTTCTGTTTCAGGAATAACGATTGCTTCATTGAAGTTAACTGCGGTTTCGCCGATGAACCAGCCAACGAATCTCTCGTGTTCGCCCAATGAAGGAACTGCAGGCTCGCTGAGTTTATCTCCATTAACAACGTTCTGGCTTACATATTCACTGCCTTTAACTTTGAATACATAAGTACGAACTACTTCGTTAGTTACATTAACCGTTTCGGTCGACTGTGCATTTCCTTCTGCTTCGCCGTCGACTGAGCCGGTCGATTCACCTGCTCCTTTAACAGAACGTGAAGGCTCTGCAGGAGTGTTTTCTTCTGCAGGAGTTTCTTCTTCTTTCTCGCCGTCCTGTCCCTCAACCTGTGCTTCAGGTGCAGTATTGGGAGCGGCATTGTCATTACCTAAGGAATCCCCATCCTCAGGCTGCTTGTCGTCTTCTGTCTGCTCTATGGTGCCTTCTGCGTAAGCTCTGATAGTGAAGTAATCACTGCTTACGGTACTGAAGGTCAATACCACTGACAAAAGCATAGCGAGCATTCTTGCTAACTTTTTCTTCATCCCTCTTCTCCTCATTTAGATGATTTATATAATAGAAGCAATTGCGTGAAATGATCGAACCGGAAGTCTCTTTTAGCAAAAAGAAAGAGCCCATATCAAGCATGGTATAGAGCTATACCGTGTTTGATGTAGGCTCAGGTGATTCGGGCGTTCCTACTTCGATCATTCCACCCGTCCGGATCTAGAGACAGTTTCCCCTTCCCGCACTCGGACGTTTACATTATATAAGACTTAACCGAATATTAAAAGGGGTCAATATTTTTAATGATTTTTTAATTTTTTTCTTTCTAACTGTTAATTTTATCCAAAAAGTGCCGATATATGGGGTTTTAGGGCAAAAAAATGGAAGGCCGAACCACGCATGTTCAACGCAGTCTCCTTCCTTGTAAGGTCATTTTACACCTTTTTGTTTTCGGATGTCAATTATTGTCTCTGATTTGGTTATTACTCTCAGCCGTCGTATTCTCTTAGACGAATTGTAACATGCCGCAAGTTCTTTTAATGAACTTATTTCATCTATCCCACAGCGAAACAGATCGATAAGCACGTTTTCGCACTGCTTAACCGCACTCTGAAAATTATGCTTTATAGTGTTCTTTCCCGCACCCTCAGGCGCCTTAATTTCCCAAAGCACTCCATCCATTAAAATATCAGGCATTTTTTGATATTTTATCATTGAAGGAACCATAAGTTCTACGTTATGCCCCTTTTCAAGTAAAACTCTAATCGTATGATATTCATGCGGTTGTAAATGCACGCCATTTGATGTTAATTTACCTTTTTTCACGCAAAATCCTTCCGGGCGCAATTTCACCCCGTAACATTAACATATGTAAAATATAAAAAAAGTGATAATTCAGGCGAAATGCCCAGATAATCAGATATAACGAGTGCTGCTCTCGCACCGCGAATGACAAAAAAATGGAAGGGCGAACCATGTATGGTAAACAAAGTCCCCTTCCTTGTAATTTTATTATAACGATATATCCAGAGTTGTCAATGACTTTTTGAAGAAACTACGATTGCATGTATTATAAAAAAGGATATAGCCCCGTTGACTCGCTTGGTCAAATATCTGTGACTCTGCTATTTTGCCTGCGTCGAAGCATAATCTGAATACCCGATGCCGGTGAACTTCTTGAAGAGGCGGCCAAAGTAGTTGGGATCAGGGATACCAACCTCGGCAGAGGCCTGGAACATCTTGGCACCGCGAAGGGCCAGCTCCATGGCTTTCTTCATACGGCACTCGGTCAGGTACTCCACGAAGTTCTTGCCGGTCTCCTGCTTGAAGCGGCGGCTTAAGTAGCTTGAGCTGAAGCCGAACTCGTCGGCAACATAGGCCAGGTTCAGTTTGGAGTCGGTGTAGTTCTCCTTGATGAAATTCTTGATGCGCTCCATGGAGTTTTCTTCGTATTTATCATCGGTCGCAGCCCCCTCTTCGGAGTTTTGACCATTTCGGTCATAATCCACTCTGGGGGCCCCGGAGTCAAGCTTTTTACGTGCTTTTTCCAGGGTTTCGGTAATCTCGGCACGGACCATGGGCTTGAGCATGTACTCAAACACCGGAAGGCTTACGCACTTTCTTGCATATTCGAACTGATCGAAGGCCGTCATTATTATAATGATAAGACCGGGATAACGGTTCGAAGCAACCTCGGTAAATTCGATGCCGTTCATGAAGGGCATGGAGATATCCACGAACACGATATCCGGCCGCATATCATCGATGACATTGATGGCTTCGATGCCGCTGGCAGCCTCGCCCACAACTTCCATATTTAAATCGTCCCACTTGATGGAGCCCCGCATGAGATTGCGTGCGGACTGCTCATCGTCAATGATCATAACGCGGTATTTGTCGCTCATAATAGTATGTCCCACCTGCATTTAATATGTTTCTTTCCGCCTCGGAATTATAAATTCTATCTCTGTGTATTCTCCCAGTTCGCTTCGGATGCGCACCACGTCGTCGGAGCCGCAGAAATAACGCACTCTCTCTATGGTGCCCCACAGGCCGAAGCTTTCGGAGGGTTCGGAAAGGTTTTCTTTTTCATGCTCCGAAAGAAGGTAGGCTATCTGTTCCGAGGTCATGCCCACGCCGGTATCCCGAACATAGAGGTGCAGCTCGCCGTCCCGAAGTTTACTTTTAATAAGGATATTTCCCGGTTCACCCGTAAGCCTGATGCCGTGGTAGATACTGTTTTCCACCAGGGGCTGAAGAATGAGTTTCGGAATGATAAAGTCCTTAGTGTCATCTTCTATATCATACTCATCATGGATCACGTCGCCGTAGCGAAGCTTCTGAAGGGCCAGATAGTCCTTTACTATGTTGATCTCACGCTCTAAGGGTATCTCACGATCACCCTTACTAAGGAAATTTCTGTAAAAGCTTCCCAGAGTCTCAAGCGCGGAATGAACATTGTCGGCTCCCGCCTCCATGGCCAAAAATCCGATAGTCTCCAGGGAGTTATAAAGAAAATGTGGTTTGATCTGTTCATGGAGCACCCTCATCTCGGCTCGCCGGATGATTTTTTCATTGTCCAGGACCTTCGAAAACAGGTCATTGACCCTCTCAACCATTCCGTTGTAGGAGTCCTTCAGGATGCCGATCTCGTTGACCGGCATGGTTAATTCTATCTTTTCAAGCTTACCCTGCTCCCTGTTCCTCTCAAGGGCGTGAGTCAGGTCAGATACGGGGTTTATGACATTTCTGGTTAAATAAATTCCGGCCAAAACGATCAGGACAACGAAGATCAGGATCAGGATTGTAATGACTCGTACGGTCTCAAACATGACAAAACCGTTTCCCATGTCGGCCCAACAGGCGATCACTATGGGAGTGTCCGGAATGCGGCATGCGGAGACTATATAATTGGAAACTCCGTTACGGACAGTCTTAGCGGAAATGTCTTCAGAGCACTCAGCAGGGTTAAAATACTCAAGCAAAGCAGGATCGCCGGAAATAACAGTGCCGTCTGCGGAAGTGACCAGAATATTTCTGCCACCGAGCACATCCACCTTTCTGTCAATGCAGACAGGGGAAATATTCATAAAAAGGGTACCAATCTTCTGCTGAGAGCTGAGATCGTATATTGTACGCCCGATACTTACAAGAGGGGTTCCGTTTCTTTTTACTATGGCGCCGTTACCGTTCAAAGAAACCGCAGTGGCTCCCCGGCGCTCAGTAATTTCAGCAAGCCACTCAGGATCGCTCATGCGGGTTTCACTGAAATCATACATGTCACGGCTGGTGTTGATGAACAGACCGTCGTTTCTGAAGACAACCACTGAGTCTACCATGGTGGTTACATTGAGAATATTGAGGACACTGTAACGGGTATCCTTGCGAAGACCGCCGTCTATACGATAATCCGCAATTCGAAGATACTTTATGAGGGTATCATCCATCATGATAAGACGGGACAGTTCTTTGTACTTCTCGATCTCACCCAGGACTCCGTCCTCGAGAGCGGTAAGAGTACGCTCCGATTCGTTGGTAACGGTCTTGATCCGTTCTTCCCTGACAATGAAGGTCACAGCTACAAAAAAAGAAACCGCCATTGCCACAGCAATAAAGCTCATTATGAGCCTTAAGCCTGTGACAAGAGATTTCCTGCCGTCTGATTTTGGATTGTTGTTAACGGATCTTTTTTCCATACCCCTCTCCCAATGTATATGATAACATCTTTTGAACGTTTTTTAAAGATAAGATCCTTCGACAAAATGACAGAGTATGAAATGGAAAACGGGGGTGCAAATCGCGCCCCCGAATCCTAAGAAGATTTTATGAAAAAGAGAATTCAGATATAAGCTAGCCTTTGACTGCGCCTACCATGAAGCTTTCCTGGATCTTGCGGCTCATGAACACGTAGGTGATCAGCATGGGAAGGGTTGCGAGCACAAGACCCGCACCTATAAGTCCCCAGTCAGTGATATTACTGCCCTTTAGGTTGGATACGAATACAGGCAGGGTATAGTGCGCTTCGTCGCTGAAGACACTGGCGAACATGAACTCGTTCCAACACTGTAAGAAGATGTAAATTCCCATGGTTGCAAGAGCTGGACGCATAAGGGGAAGTATGATCTTAAAGAAGGTGCCCCAGAGTCCGCAGCCGTCGATGCAGGCGGATTCGTCCAGTTCCATTGGGATATCATTCATGAAGCCTGTACAGACCATGATAGCCATGGATACCGAGAACGCCGCATAGGGAATGATCAGAGCAGTGTAGCTTCTCAGCATATGGATCTTACTGAAGGAAGAATAAATGGGATAAAGAGCTACATGCATGGGAATGGTGATACCCAGCATCAGGATACTGTTTAAAGCCTTTCTTCCCTTCCACACAATCCTGGTGATGGCGTAGGTTGCCATGATAGCTGCAAGAAGTGCCAAAGCTATGGACAAAGCAGCTACCAGCACGCTGTTGGTAAAACACTTCTCTATGCTGCCGTTAGCAAAGAACAATCTTGTTTTTTCCGAACCGACTTTCTTTCCCATGTTGAATACTCTGGTGTAGTTACTCCAAAGCCAGTTCTTGGGAAGTCCGATGAAGTTTGTACCCGTGATCTCGCTCTTATCCTTTAAAGAGAAGGTGATCAGGTAATAAATAGGGAAAAGGTCGATGGCAAGCCAAAGAATCAATCCTGCATATACCAGTCCCTTTACAAACTTATTTGTTTTCTTTACCCTGTATAATTCGGGGTCAAATGTTGCTGTACTATTTTGCGCCATATGGATTCCTCTCCTTGAATAACCAGTTGATGAGGATAGCGAAGCCGAAGCACATGATGATCATCATGACCGCTATGGCGCTGGCCATGCCTCCGTAATTGCCGAACACGTATCTTACCAAAAGCAAACTGGGCACCTCATAGGGCAATCCATGAGCGTCCTTGGCGAAGATTTTGATAAGATCGTAAGATTTTAAGGACCCGGTAATGGCAAAGATGACGCTTACCTGGATAATGGGCTTGATGGCAGGAATGACTACATATCTGTTGACCTGACCATCAGTAGCGCCGTCAAGCATTGCAGCTTCCCGAAGCTCGGGAGACACGCCCTTAACACCCGCATACATCAATAACATGTGATATCCAACGTACTGCCAGATGGTAGGTATAAATACCGCAAGCAGGGCTGTTTTATTGTTGGCAAGCAGGCCTTCCGGGGGAAGTCCCGTCCAATGGAAGAATTCAAAGGTCTTAACTAGGACTCCGTAAATCGGATTATATATTTTCTCCCACAGCATACCGATTACAACTGCGGAAATAAGCACAGGCATGAAGTATACCGAGAGATAGAATCTTTCGCCTTTAATTCCCTTACCCAGCATAAGAGCAAGACCCAAAGCGAGGGGCAGCTGGATAAAGACTGATAATGCAGCCAGGATCAGAGCGTTGACTATTGCCCTGCCGAAATTATATCTGTTCGTAAACAGATCGATGTAATTCTGAAATCCCACAAACTGTCCCGGATTATCAAAGGTTCTGTATTCATAAAAACTGTGGTGTACGGAAGCCACAATCGGATAGATCAGAACTCCGACAAAAAGCAAAAGGGCCGGGAGCAGAAAAAGAAAAACTGTAAGGTTTTGATGTTTTCTATGCATGGTAGGTAGTTCCTTCCGGATGAGAGAAATTCCCAAAAGAAACGGCCTTCCCATCCCCTATAGGAGACACGGGAAGGCCGCCAAATTCAAATCTTTAATTCTGGATCAGACGTCTGATTATCTGATGTTCTGCTTTAACTCAGCGATGAATCCTGCACCGTCAAGTTGCTTGCCGTATACCTTGTGAATAGCTGCAAGGTAAGGCTCTTTGTCAACTGCGGTCATGTTGGTATCACCAAATACTACGTAGGAATCAGCTGCTGCACAGATCTTAGCAACTTCCTGGGTAAGAGCATTGATGGAGCTGGTGTCACCGTAAGGTGTCCAAGCGGGAAGTCCGCAACCGTCAAGGTAGCCGTAGTGGCAGATAAGTCTTCCGAGGTCAGCTGCGAATTTAGCTGCAAGTTCAGCATTGGGTGAAGAAGCGGATACTGCAAGAGTATCAGAAGGTCCACCAATGAGCTGTCCGAGTTTGGACTTGGAAGAATCGATTACAGGGAACTCGGTAACTTTAACCTTGGAAAGGAACTGACCGTCGTTAGCCTTAGAGAAGTCTGCGCAGTTCCAGGAACCGTTCTGATAGAAAGCGGTTCTGCCGTCGATGAAGTTCTGCTTTACATCGTCGTTAGGAAGTGCAGCACCTGCGGGATCGAAGTAACCCTTGTCGATCCAGCCCTGGAATACATCGATTGCCTTAGCAATGTCTGCATTGTCATAGGAAGCTTTGCCCTGGAAGATATCGTTAAGAGCCTGGGAACCGATGCTCTTCTGAATGAGGGGCTCAACATACTCGGTTACGCACCAGTCTTCACCGCCTGCGCATCCGAAAGGAATGATGCCTGCTGCTACGAGGTCATCGCAGCACTTAATGAGTTCATCGTAATTCTCGGGAACTTTGTTCCAGCCGGCCTGAGCAAGAAGGTCCATGTTAGCGAAAAGAGCAACGATGTTCATGGTTGTGGGAACGCCATAGTGCTTGCCGCCGTAAGTAGTGTTGCCGAGCATACTCTCGGGAAGCTCGCTTGTGTACTTTGCAAGAGTATCGTCAAGGCAGTATACCTTACCCTGGTTTACGAATTCGCCGAGGAATGCGCAAGACCATGTGAAGAAGATATCGGGGGTCTCGTTAGCTGCCATAGCTGCAGCGATCTTTGTCTTATATGTTTCGTTCTCAATTGCTTCCCACTGGAAATCAACGTTGGGGAACTTAGCTGTAACTTCCTCGATAGCCTTTACATAGGAATCGTGGTTCGAGTCAGACTCGGTAGCGATACACCACATTGTGATGGTGGTCTTCTCATCGCTCTTGCCGGCATCGGTTCCGGTGCTTGTTGAGCTGCTGGAAGAGCTGCTTGAGCTGCTGGAACTGCTGGAGCTGTTTGATGAGCTGCTGCTTGAACTTGAACCTGAATCGGTAGTTGTGCTTCCTCCGTCCTTCTTGCAGCCTGCAACGGACATAACCATTACCAGGGCAAGCAATAAAGCGAGAATTCTTTTCATTTTTCTCCTCCTTGAATGGATATCCTTAAAGGATATAATAAGATGTTAAAAGATATGTGTAACTGGTTGCTTTGCTCGAGCTGATTAAATTCTATGTTACTATTACGTTTAAGTAAATGTAAAGTTTTTACATTTCATAAGCATGTTTTTTACATGTTTAACAAAAAGATAAGATTGTACGGCAATATTTAGTGAATAATGCACAATAATTGAGAGGCGTTTGC
>JAEEGL014562243.1_pt1 | contig 11682 bp, 6 predicted proteins | sample 9134231 | NCBI WGS metagenome assembly JAEEGL01 (sample SAMN16246548, study PRJNA631951) | gut metagenome | biome: gut microbiome; feature: rumen; material: fiber-attached | host: Bos | place: Iran: Karaj | collected 2018-10 | reverse complement strand
GGCGGCGCGGCAGCCGGTCAGGATGGCGACGAGGACGGCGCCCATGCAGAGGAGGTTGCCGCCGCCCGAGGCGAGGATGAAGGGGCGGCGGCGGTTGCCGCAGAATCGGCTTAAAACGGGCATCCCGAAGGCGGCGAGGGCGGAAAGGAAGGCGGTGACGGTTAGCAGCCATCCCGAGGCGATGCCGGAGACGCGGCAGTAGTCCTCCAGGAACTTCTTGCCGACCATGATCTGGAAGGCCTGGAAGAGGGCGAAATTGTTGGCGATGAGCAGATAGAGCGCCCAGTTGTGGCGTTTGCGCATGGCCGGAAGAAATGCTTTGGGGCTGAAGTCGACGCGCCCCGGCGGGGGCAGGCGGGTCGTGAGGCGAAGGATGAGCACGCAGAGCCAGATCGCCAGCATCGCGCCCGCAATGCACAGGAGGGCCGGACGCCAGCCGATGCGGTGCACGAGGGGCAGGAAGGGGGCGTTGGCGGCCATGCAGCCCGCGTAGCCGATGAACATGGAGGCGCCGAGCCACGGGGCGAAGTTGTCGGGGAAGGCCTCCTGGACCTCCTTGATGAGGCAGACATAGAGGGTGCCGGTTCCGATGCTCAGGAGGATGCGGCTGGCATAGAGCAGCGGGAGGCTGTGCATCAGCGGGAAGAGGAGCGCGCCGAGGCAGATGAAGGAGCCGCCGCCCGCGACCATGCGGGTGCAGCCGTATTGGTCCGCCATCATGCCCGCGACGAGCTGGCTAACGGCCAGGGTGTACATGAACGCGGCGCCGAAGCCGGTGATGGCCTTGGCGGAGACGCCGAGATCCTGCTGCAGCTCGGAGAAGAGCGCGCCTGGCACGGCGGTCCGCTGGAAGTTCGTGAAGAAATAGAGCCCGATGGTGAGCGCCAGCAGGATGAGGATCCGGCGGCGCGAGGCGGCGGCCGGAGAGGGGACGGACGGGGACATGGCTGTGTGTCAGGGGACTTCGATGCGGCGCCCTCGGCTTTCGCGCACGGCGAGGGAGCAGAGGAATCCGACGGCGGCGAGGGCGGTGAAGAGGGTGAAGACGGCGGCGTAGGCGCGCGGGGAGTAGATGCGGACGCCGTCCACGATGCGGGCGGGGAATGCGTCCATGAGGAGTCCCGCGCCGTTGCCGAGGAGTGCGACCAGCATGTATGCGAGGAAGTTGCCGAAACTGGTGCAGACGCCGAGGAGTTTCAGGTCGTTGGTTTCGCTCAGGAGCGCGAGGTAGACGGCGGTCATGTTGGCGGTGAGGGAGAGGATGAGGAAGATGGCGGTGAAGAGCCAGGGGGCGCGGCAGCCGCCGAGGAGTGCGCCGAGGCCTGCGGCGGTGCAGAGGAGGGAACTGGCGCCCATGACCAGCAGGAAAGGTCGGCGTCGGTTGCCGAGGAGCTTGCAGGCGACGGGGGTGCCGAAACTGGCGATGGCGGAGAGCGCGCCCGTGGCGGTGAAGACGCCGCCTGCGCCGAGCGCGGACATGCCGCAGTAGTCTTCCAGGAATTTCTTGCCGACCAGCGTCTGGAAGGCGTAGAAGACGGCGAAGGAGATGCCGATGAGCAGGAACAGCGCCCAGTTGTGGCGTTTGCGGACGGCGGGGGCGAAGGCGGTGAAACTGAAGCGCGCGTCGGTGGGGCGGGGCAGGCGGACGCGCAGGCGGCAGACGATGAAGGCGAGCCAGGCCGCGAGGAGCACGATGCCCACGCCGAGGAGCCCATTGCGCCAGCCGGTGTGGTGCACCAGGGCGACGAACGGGGCGTTGGCGGTCATGCCGCCTGCGTAGCCGATGAACATCGCGGCGCCGAGCCATGGGGCGAAGTTGTCGGGGAAGGCCTTCTGGACCTCCTTGACCATGCTCAGATAGATGGAACTGGCGCCGATGCCGACGATGACGCGGCAGGCGTAGAGCAGATAGAGGTTGTGCAGCAGCGGGAAGAGCAGGGAGCCGAGGCAGAAGAGGACGCCGCCGAAGGCGATGAGGCGGTAGCCGCCGTATTTGTCGGCGAGCATGCCCGAGAAGAGCTGGCTGACGGCGTACACATACATGAACGCGGCGCCGAAGCCGGTGATGGCCGAGGCAGAAACGCCCAGTTCGGTCTGGAGTTCCGAGAAGATGGCGCCCGGCACGGCGGTCCGCTGGAAGTTCGCGAAGAAGTACAGGACTACGGTCAGGCCGAGCAGGACGAGGATGCGGGATCGGGGCGTCGCGGGAGAGGATGTGGAGGAAGAATCCATGGTGAGGCGAAAACGAGAGGGGGGCTTGAAAATGGCGGTCAGTATGCTGTGCTGGTCAGGCCGAGTTTGATTTTACCGGAGCCATCGGCGAGGCTGGTCTGGTTGACGGTGAAGGATTCTGCATGACCGTCGAAGAACGCGGCGTTGAACTTATGGGTGTAGGGGGGAAAACAACCACCGTATCTATTGATCCGGTGGCGGCTGGCCAGATGGCCGCTCGCCTCCGTCTTGTCGCCGGTGAAAGGATACAGCACGCCGTGGACTTTGCCCGCATCGCCGATCATCAGCGTCGCGGCGGGGTTTTCGCATTTCAGTGTCGGGGCGACATTGCTCCACGTGCCGTAGGAGGCTTCCGAGGTCGCGTCGCAGACGGCGTTGAAGCCGTAGGAGAGTTGAAAACGTTGGTCGTCCCCCATCAGGTCCTTTGCATTGCATTGGAACTTGTCCGCCGGGCACACAAAGGACCTTTCGTTGGAGACATAGACATTGAGAATTCCGTACCAACTGTCACCGGGGGAGTCGAGATTGATGTATTTCTGGCTGTAATGCGGCGCGATGAGCGGGAAGGTGTCATTGTAGTCTTGTACATATATGGTTGCGGACAGGGCGAGTTGCTTGAGGTTAGCGTAACAGGAAATAAGGCGTGATCTGTCGGTGGCCTTACCACAGGGGCGCGGCAGAAATAGCGCCAACAGGATGAGGCATACAAGAATCGCCAGCAGTTCTGTAAGGGTGAATGGGCGGGTCGCTTTCATGGGGTGTGCTTTTCCAAAGCGCTACAGGCTTCCCGGACGCTCGCGCCTGTCGCGGGACAGATTCGGAAAATCCGGAAAGCCCGGAAAAAGCCGGGGTTCGGCTTTTCAGCCGGCTACTCGATGTACACGATGGTGTATGCCTTCAGGAGCTCCTTGGGGAGGCGGATCTGGGTCTTGCCGCCAGGGAGGGGCTTGCATTCGAGGGCGCGTTTGCCGTCATAGTCGGGGGAGACGGCGTAGGCCTTGGTGGCCTTACGGGCGACGGCGAAGGTGATGTCATTGGCGAGGGGCGGGAAGACAGGCGTCTTCATCGCGGTGGGGATGGTCTCGCCGGGCTTCAGATGGGATCCGGTGGCGTTGAGGAAGTGGATGGCGAGTTTGCCGTCGACCTCGAAGATGCCTGTGAGGACTGCCTCGGGGGTGTCACCGGGATCCCAGGTGTTCTGTCCGACGAGGGCGAGGTCGTAGAGGGCATTGGCGGCGGATTCGCAGACCGGGTAGCGCACGCCGGCGAGGGATTTGCCGATGTTCTGTTCGGGAATCCAGATGGTGTTGCCGAATTCAATGGGCGTATAGAGGATGCGGCCTTTGCCGTAGCGCGTTTCGTAGGCGAGGGGACGCGCGGCGGGGTCGTTCTTGGCGTAGACCTGCCCGATGGCGCGCACGCCTTCGGGGACGGTGCCCTCCATGATGATCCCCATCACAGGAGCATCGAAGGCGTAGGTCTTCCCGCCCAGTTCCATCTTCATGAACTGGATGTTCTTGTCGAATTTGGGCTGAAGCCCGCCGAAGGCCTTGGCGAAAGCCCATTCGGGGCGGACATTGGCGTTGCCGTCCTTGATACCAGTGCGGGCGGTGAGGAGGAGCGTGCCGCCGTTTTTGGCGAAGGCGAGCATGGCCGCCACTTCCAGGTCGGCGAGGCTTTGGGCGCTGTTGACGATGAAGACGCGGTATTTGGCAAGGCGTTTGGCGTCCAGGTTCACGTTGGAGAGGAAGTCGTGCGTGAAATGGCGGTCGTTGAGGAGCATGGAGGTGCCCAGGGGGCCAGGCGGATAGGCCAGGAAGGCCCCCCAGTCGCGGCAGACTCCGGAGAAGAGGAGGGCGGTCTGGCTGGCGCTGCGGGCGCGCTGTCGGTCCATGTCGCCCTTTTCGGGGGTGAAGACGCGGAAGTCGGTCTCGCCTGGGAGCGGCTCGCGCATGACGAAGGGCCAGGTGATCTGCCCGTTGAGGTTGTTGAGGGCCCAGCCGAAATAGAGCAGGTCCCACTGGTCGCTGGCGGTGTAGACGAGCCCGTAGACCGGCACGTCCATCGAGTTGCGCAGGAAGTTCTTGAGTTTGCGCAGGCTGTGGACGCTGCGGTAGACCGCGAAGATGTTGCGCGGCATGATCTCGGTGCCGATGAAGTCCCAGCCGCGCGAGGACTGCTCTAGGACGGCGCCGTGGCCGATGCTGGCCTCGTTGCCGATCATGCCGTGGTGCGTCGAGTAGCCAATTGACACGAAGCGCGGGTTCAGGGGCTTGATGCGGGATTTGAACGCGTACCAGGCGTCGCCGAGGCGCTTCTGGCGCCAGCGGCACCACGCTCGCCACAGCGGGGATTCGCGGTCAAAGAGGTGCGGGCTGGTCTCGTCGACGGGCAGATACCAGCCGGTGTCGCGGTGGAAGCCCTCGCGGCAGTACTGGCAACCGCAGTAGCGGATGCCGTGGTAGGTGAGTTCGTCGATCATGATGCCGTCGAGCTTGGCTTCGCGCACGGCCTGTTCGACATTGGAGAAGAAGCGGTTGGCGTAGTCGGGATTGGCGATGCAGATGCCGCGGGTGGGCATGTGGGTGTCGATGGTCATCTGGAGGATGGGCATCTCCTGGGTGAGCACGCGGAAGCCGCCGTCCATGTTGCGAAGCAGCGAATAGTCGATGTGGTCCATGACGAGCATGCCGTTGGCGTGGGCGAGTTCGATGGTCTGCTTGACGGCCGTGCGGACGCGCTCGGCGTGGGCGGGGTAGTTGTGGCGCGCGAGCATGCCGTTGATGAGGATGAGCTTGGCGTTTTTCGCCTTGTGCTCGGCGATGGCGCGTTCGAGGTAGCCGGGCGCGAGGAACTCGGTGAAGTGGCCGCTGTTGGAGGGGCCGAGGTTGGTGATGGTGTATTTCCAGCGCCAGTCCTCGGCGCCGCTGAAGTCGGCGTGGCAGGAGGGATACTGGAACGGCTTGAGTTTGCTGGCGGTCTCGGTGCCGGGGCGTGGGCGGAAGAAACTCTCGACCTTGACATTGAAGACGGGGGCGGCGCGGTAGGTGTCGTTGGCGTACATCACGGAGGGGGCGGGGACCTGGTCGCTGACCCAGAAGCCGCGCCGGAAACTGAAGTCCTCGTGCGTGCCCAGCAGCAACTGCGCGCCGATGGTGGAGACGCACCAGTCCTTGCCGTGGAAGCCGATTTCGGCGATGCCGTCGTCAACCCAGGCGGCGAAGGTGACCGTCGTGACGTGGTTCGGCTTGACGGCCACGCCCTTGACCTGGACCTGGCCGTTGCAGGACAAGTCGAAGGGGCCGACGGCGGCCTTGCCGGCGGAGGCGGCGACGGTGAAGAGGTGGAGCCCCTGGCGGAGCCTGGCAATGCGGAAGGTGTTGTCGGCCTTGCTGGCGAGGGCGGAGTAGAGGGCGCCGGTTTCGCCATAGGAGAGCGGGCGGAGTTTGCCGTCGCCGAGCCAGCCGCAGGCGGCCTCGGGGGCGTATGGGGTGGCGCCGACCGAGGTGTACTGCGTGCCGCAGCGGGTCTTGCCGAAGGCGTAGTTGCGCTCCGGCAGGAGGTCGCCGTAGTAGGATTCGGCGCGGTGGGAGTGGCGGCGGTCGTGGTCGGCCAGGGTGCCTTCGTAGATGACCGCCTTGGCGACGCACTCGCCGCCGTAGGAAGCGTTGCGGAAGCCGATGCCCATCACCAGGTCGTCGCCCTGGATGGAGACGCGCCAGAGCCCGACGACGACATTGGGGCCGTAGTCGCCGTGGTTGTTGAGGCCCTTGGGGTCGCAGTCGATGGCGAGCGTGCCGAAGTCGCCAGAGAGGTAGAGGGCGCGGATGGAGTTCTGGAAGAGCGCGCCGTATTCGCCTTTCGCGAGCCGTCCGTGGATTTCGCGGGTGGCGTAGGCGCGTCCCGTGATCGCGGTGAAACGGGCGCCCTTGAGGAGCGCCATCGGGAGGCGGATCTGGTAGCCAGGCTGTCCGTCGAGGTCGGGGCGCGTGTAGGGCGGAATGGCGATCTGCACCGTGATCTCGGCCTCGCCGCCCCGCAGCGCCACCTCGCGGCGGTATTTGATGCCGTCCTTCTCGCCGAAGGAGTTGTACACCTTCGCCTCGCCGACGGATTCCTCCAGCGTCTTGCCTTGCGGGAAGCCGCCCGTCGGGAACAGCGCGGTGTATTCCCCTGTGACGGCGGGCTGGCCGCGGAACTGGAGTTGCAGGTTGCGCGCATTCCCGAGCGTGAATGTCTGGGCAGTGAGCATGGCTGCGGCGAGGAGGAGGAGGGAGATGGATTTCAGGCTGGTCATGGTGAGGTGATGTTGTGAAGAGATTTATGGATCCTTGTTGTTCAAATCCTTGCTTTCAGACCGGGGATTTCGGCTGCATCCAGTTTATTGAAGGCAAAGCATTTCTTGCCAAGATCCTTCAATGATGCACCGATGAGGTAAAGTTCCGCATCATCGATCACAAGGAAACGATCATGAAAGTTTTCACGGAACACGACATTCAGATTTGGGTATTGGGAATTAAACTTGGCGACATCCGCAGCGGTGATTTTTAGGCGGGGGCGGTTGGCCTTGTCGCGATGTTCAGAGGTAATGACAGTTACCGCAACTCCAGTGTTCTTTTGCGCCAAAATGTCCAGCGTCTCAACAGTTGCCCAATTGTCAATGAGCAGAATGTTTTTCCTGGCACTCTTCACCAGTTTATCTGCGAAGATACGAGCGTCCCACATCTGTCCATCGTAGAAAACTCCTTGAACTGGCGGCAGGGAAGTCTTTACGAAGAAGTCGACTTTCTCCTTTAGTTCCGTAATATTCTGGTCTTGCATGGCAAGTCGGTGATCAACCCGATCCTCAAGTTGGCGGATGCGCTGGTTGAATGCGTGTCCGTAAAGGAGATACTCTTTGAGAACTCGATTTGCCCATTGTCTGAAACGGGTCCCTTGAATGGATTTGACACGATAACCCACAGAGATGACAACGTCTAAATTATAACACCCTACTTGATAGGTCTTGCCATCGCTGGCAGTATATGCAATTTTTGCATAAACTGCTTCACGTTCCAATTCACCTTCCCTGTAAATATTGCCGATATGACGTGCAATGACGGACTGATCCCTTCCGAAGAGGAGGCTCATTTGTTCCTGCGTGAGCCAGACCGTTTCATCTTGCAGCCGGACATCGATTCGAACCGTTTCATTCGGTTGGTAAACGATGATTTCGTTCTTTTTTTCCGCCATTTTACGCGTCCTCACACTCCATCGCCTTGATCATGGATCCAATGAATGCACGTTCCGCCGATGTCCGATCGTACTTTGTGTAATGCTGGGCGTCTAGGTCGGCGAACGTGGCACTCCAGTCCAGGTTCGATGCTCCCATGAAGTCCTGAAGATGGACGTATCGCCACATGATTTGGTGTTGTTTTGTCGTGACCCGGACAGAGGCATAGAGTTCATGATTCTTCGGCGTGTTGTTGCACGGTTTGGGAAATGGTTGGCTTTGTTTTGGGGAGTCATGGATGGTTGTCCTTCTGCACAGGAAAGGCGTGATCGAATGGCTGCCCGGAATGCCAGTTCACGACGCATTTTCAGAGGAGGCGGGTGAACGCCTCCTCGGGGATGGTGGAGTGAAATTACTCCACATACACAATGGTGTAAGCCTTGAGGTGTTGCTTGGGGAGGTGAATTTGGAATTTGCCCTGGGAGACGGGGGTGATCTGGAGGGGCTTGCGGCCCTCGAAGTCGGGGGAGACGGCGTAGGCGCGGGTGGCCTTGTCAGTGAAGACGGCGAAGGTGATGTCGCGGGCGAGCGGCGGGAAGACGGGGCCCTTCCAGTCGAAGGCGATGACCTCGCCGTCCTTCAGGTTGGAGCCAGTGGCGTTGAGGAAGTGGACGGCGATTTTGCCGTTGACCTTGAAGAGTCCCGTGAGGACGGCTTCGGGGGTGTCGCCTGGCTCCCAGGAGTTCTGGCCCTGGAGGCCCAGGTCGAGGAGGGCGTTGGCGGCGGCTTCGCAGACGGAGTTGCGCTTGCCGTCGAAGGGGCGTCCTACCATCAGCTCCTCATGCCAGATCGCATGTCCGAGGTCGATGGGGGTGTAAAGGATGCGGCCCTTGCCGCAGGCGACCTCGTAGACGAGCGGCCCCAGCGCCTTCGCGCCAGGCTGGACGGCGATTGTGCCGATGGCGCGGACGCCCTGTGGGAGGGCGCCCTTGACGCGCAGGCCGATGACGGGTTCCTCGAAGGCGTAGTCCTTGCCGTTCAGTGACATGACGCGGATCTGGAGATTGCGGCTGAAGTCGGGGGCGAGGCCGTGGAAGGCGTCGGCGAAAGCCCATTTTTCGCGTGGGGTGGCGAGGCCGCCCTTCATGCCAGTGCGGCGGGTGAGGAGGAGGGTTCCGCCGTTTCGGGCGAAGGCGAGGAGTTCGCGGACGGTTTCGTCGGCGAGGCTCTGGCCGTCGTTGACAATGAAGACCTTGTATTTGGCGAGGCGTTTCTGGTCGAGATTGAGGTTGGAGAGGAAGTCGTGGTCGAGGTGGCGGGAGCTCATCAGCATGGAGCATCCGAGCGGGCAGGCCTTGTAGGAGTTGAATTCGGGCCAGTCGCGGCAGATGGTGGAGTAGAGGATGCCGATTTTGGCGATGGTCTGGGCGTGCTGGCGGTCCATGTCGCCCTTTTCAGGGGTGAACGTGCGGAAGTCGGAATCGCCTGGTTTGGGGAGCGAGGGGGAGGATGGCCAGGTGAGCTGCCCGTTGAGATTGCAGAGCGCCCAGCCGAAGTAGAGCAGGTTCCAGTTGTCGCCCTGGACATAGACATTGCCGTAGACGGGCAGGTCCATGGAGTTGCGGAAGTAGTTCTTGAGCTTGCGGTAGGCGTGGACGCTGCGGTAGCACGCGAAGATGTTGCGCGGCATGATCTCGGTGCCGACGACATCCCAGCCGCGGGCGGTCTGCTCGATGGTGATGGCCTGGCCGACGCTGGCCCACGGGTCGGTGAGGCCGTAGTGCGTGGTGTAGCCGACCGCGACGAACTTGGGGTTGTGCCGCTTCATGCGGGTCTTGAACCGGTGCCAGAAGTCGCCGACGCGCTTCTGGCGCCAGAGCACCCATGCGTGCCAGAGCGGGGAGGAGCGGTTGAAGAGGTGCGGGCTGGTCTCGTCGACGGGGAGATACCAGCCAGTGTCCTGGTGGAAGCCGTCGCGGCAGTGCTGGCAGCCGCAGAAGTCGATGCCGTGGAAGGTGACCTCGTCGATCATGATGCCGTCGAGGTGGCTTTCCGTGACGATCTTCTCAGTGAGGGCGAGGAAGCGCTCGAAGTAGTCCGGGTTGGTGAGGCAGATGCCGCGCGCGGGCAGGTGGGTGTCGACGGTCATCTGGAGGGATGGCATGTCCTCGGCGAGCACGCGGAAGCCGCCGTCCATGTTCCAGAGCAGGGAGAAGTCGATGTGGTCCATGATGAGCATTCCGCGGTCGTGGGCGGCCTTGGCGGCGGTCTGGATGGCCTTTCGGACGCGCGGGATGTGGGTGGGGAAGGTATGTCGGCTGAGGAGTCCGTTGAGGATGATGAGCTTGGCCTTCTTGGCCTGGTGTTCGTCGAATGCGCGCTGGACGTATTCGGGGTAGCCGAGGGAGAGGAAGTTGCCGCCGTTGCTGGGGCCGAGGGAGGTGATGGTGTATTTCCAGCGCCAGTCCTCGGCGTCGTCCTTGAACTCGGCGTGGCAGGATGGGTATTCAAACGTCTTGATGGGGGCGGCCATCTCCTTGCCCGCCTCGGGGCGGAAGAAGGTCTCGGTCTTGACGGAATACCTGGGTTCGGCGGGATAGCTGGCGGGGGCGTACATCACGGAGGGGCAGGGGGCATTGCAGTCGACCCAGAAGCCGCGGCGGAAAGTGTAGTCCTCGTGCGTGGTCTGGAGCAGTTGGGTGGCGATGGTGGAGACGCACCAGTCCTTGCCGTGGAAGCCGATTTCGGCGACGCCGCGGTCGATCCAGGCGCCGAAGGAGACGGTCTTGACGTGGTCGGGCTCGACGGTCACGCCCCTGGCCCAGACCTTTCCGTTGCAGGAGAGGTCGAAGGGGCCGACGGCCTTCTTGCCTGCTGAGGCGGCCACGGTGATCAAATGGAAACCCTGGCGCAGATTGCTGATGCGGAAGGTGTTGTCGGTCTTGCCGACGAGCGCGGAGTAGAGCGCGCCGCTCTTGCCGTAGGCGGCGGCGGCGAGTTTTCCTGCGCCAGTCCAGCCGCAGGCGGTCTCGGGGGTGTAGCGGGCTGCGCCGGTGCGGGTGTATTTCTCGCCGCAGGGAGTGCCGCCGAAGGCGTAGTTGCGCTCGGGGTCGAGGACGTCGTAGTAGGGGTACTCGCGGTGGGAGTGGCGGCGGTCGAAGTCCTCGGGGGTGCCTTCGTAGATGACGATTTTGGTCACGCAGTCGCCGCCGAAGGAGCGCTGGCGGATGCCCTGGGTGAGGACGATGCTGTCGCCGTCGAGGGCGATGTTCCAGAGGCCGACGATGTAGCCTGGGCCGTAGTCGCCGAAGGCGTTGATGCCGTGCGGATTGCAGTCGATGGCGAGGTCGCCGAAGTCGCCTGAGAGGTAGAGGGCGCGGACGGTGTTGCCGAAGAGGCCGTTGAATTGTCCAGGGGCGAGGCGTCCGTGGATTTCGGAGGTGCGGGAGGCGCGTCCAGTGATGGCGGTGAAGCGGGCGCCCTTGAAGAGCGCCATCGGGAGGCGGAGCTGGTAGCCGGGCTTGCCGTTCACATCGGTCTTGCAATAGGGCGGGGTGTCGATGTGGACGGAGATTTCGAGTTCGTCGCGGTCGAGGGAGAGTTCGCGGCGGTATTTGATGCCGTCCTTTTCGCCGAAGGCGTTGTAGACCTCGGCGGTGCCGATGCGCGTCGGCTTCAGCGGCGTTTCGGGGAAGCCGCCCTGCGGGAAAAGCGCGCAGGATTCGCCCGTGACGACGGTCTGCCCCTTGAACTGCAGGGTCAGATTCTGGGGATTGCCGATCTTGAAGGACTGGGCGGACAGGAGGGCGGCGGCGAGCAGCAGGGCGGAAAGCAGTTTTTTCATGAGGATGTATGGAGGGATGGACGGGGCACGGGGCGGTCCCGAGGCTCAAAACGGCATTCACGGCCGCCCCGTTCAACTGGGGATTGGTGTACCATAACCCCATTCCCAAAAACTGCCATTGGCGCGGTGGCGGGTTCTGTGGCGAGCCAGTTACGCTGCCAGTGGTTCCAATCCCACCCGATTTCGGAAAAGCGCTGTTCTCCATGAGGGTCGGTAAAACCGCCATTTCGCCAAGTCGTCATGCCGGATTGTCTGCTTCACAAGGGATCATTGTCGCCCCGCCTGAGGGAAAGTGCGCTTGACGAAGCGGACGTAGCCACGGCGTCCCGCCGTGGCGGTCGGGTGAGCCACACAGGATTTGCAATTGGGCGGCGGAATCGTTCATTGCGTCGCT
>JAEEGL014129528.1_pt1 | contig 11682 bp, 14 predicted proteins | sample 9134231 | NCBI WGS metagenome assembly JAEEGL01 (sample SAMN16246548, study PRJNA631951) | gut metagenome | biome: gut microbiome; feature: rumen; material: fiber-attached | host: Bos | place: Iran: Karaj | collected 2018-10 | reverse complement strand
TCTGTGGATTCACCCTTTTAGCGGCCTTATCTTGTACGTCAACAAAGACTCCTGATTATAATTAACCACGAGTTTGGAAGAGACGTACTGCTTGGCAAGGCGAATGCTCATCATAATTAGGGTGTTCCTCCTTCATTAAATTATTAAAGACGAATATACTATTAGTTTTGAATCCTGTCAACAACTTTCTGACAATTCATGAGGCCTTACGCTTAAATTTTCAAAAAGCCTTCCGATTACGCTGAAGGCTTTTCAAATATTATGCTCTCTTTAGTTCTATCTTTTTATCAACAAATCCTTCCGGCATATCATCATGAGAAATCACAAGAGTAATACGCCGATTTTTTTCTTTCCCCACAATTTGATATATCTCTTCGGATGTTTCTTTATCAATATTGCTGCATACCTCATCAAGAATAAGCACTTTCGGGTTTTTAAGCAAAGCTCTCGCTATGGCTATTTTTTGCTTTTCTCCTCCTGACAGATTTGCTCCGCCTTCGTCAATATAGTCATCGAGTGTCTTATTGGCAAATACCGCTCTCATTATTTCCGTATCCAATAAATTCTTCCCTTTTAACAAATCTGATTTCACGCCCCATTCAATATTCTCTTTTAATGTTCCGCGAATTATGGGAATATTCTGTGATACATATTCAACATGATTTCTGACAGACCGTCTGCTGATATCTCTTAAATCTCTGCCGTTAATTCTGATGCCTGATTCATCTCTAAATTTTACTACAGCTTTTGCAAGGGAGCTTTTTCCCATTCCGCTCTCACCAACCAGCTGTACAATTTCGCCCTTTTGGGCAGTTCCGTTTGCAATCACATTGATGTTCCTATCACCTACAACCAGACCATTTACGTCAAAGGCAATATTATCAATATCATCTATCTCATTTCCGGACAAATCTTCCTGCCTACTGTCGAGTTCCTCTATCAGTTTATTGGCGACATTAAAGTCTTTCTTGTCGATATTTGCATCTGTAATGCCCCTTATGGCGGTAAAATAAAGAGGAGCAAGCATAGTGAGAATCATTAGTGAGTATGCGGTAATCCTACCCTCATAGAAAGAAAATACGGCCACAAGCACTATTATATTCTGAGCTATTCCGGTAATGGAATTCAGAGCTAAAGATGATGTTCTTGCAAACCGGTTTACTCTTGCCATGCTGCTATACATCTTTCTGATTGAAGGCTTCATAGCATTACATATCTCTTCATATGAATCCAACTGCTTAATGTAGTCTGTTTGCTGAAGGCACGACAGCATCTCCTGAAATCCCGCTCCGGTATCCTGTTGCATTCTCATAGCACGTGCATTCAGTTCCTTGTTAAGTGCCTTAAATCCCAAAACCTGTATCGGTACAATCGCTATCATAATAAGCGCTAACAGTATACTTGCTCTTGCAACAAGCACCAGACTGATTCCTGCTATAATAATTTCCGACCAAATCTGGATATTTGTTCCTGTCATATAGGAATAAATGCTGTTAACCGCCCCCACTACCTTTTCAAGGTAATTTGATGGTCCCACATTATTTATGTCATCATATCTGACTCCGCAAAGCTTCCTTACTTGCTCGTAACAGTTTTTTTCATTATATTTCTCAGCAAATTTCTCCCTATATCCGACAATAAGAATACTTATAAGATTTGTAACAACAATCAATCCTACTATAAAAAGAATCTTATCAGTGCTGATTTCACTTTGCTGGCTCTCCCACACCTGCAAAAGCAATGACGGTGCCATCGATGCCAATGCAGAAATGATGACCAGCACAAGCATAGTTACAAAGAAATACGTATATGCATTGTTCTTACCGTTATTTGATAATGATTTCATTTTCTTCTCCTTCAACGTAAGTATCCTTTTGCGAAAATCCATGATCTCTGTAATATGGATTAAGCGATACACCATTCACCACTTTTTTGGGAAGAAAGACTTTATATACAGGTACCGCTATAGTTCCTATCTCCGAATCAATATATTTGTGTACAACAAACTTCCCGACCGTTTCTTCGCCAAGAATAATAACTTTACAGATTTTACTGAGATAACCTATAAATATCTCTGCTGAGCTTGCAGTGCCACTGCCTACAAGTATTTCTGCTTTTCTAATCTTTGATATTTCTTCAGATTTGACCTTTTTCTTGTGATATGTTCCTTTGGAATCTGCCACTATTATTTCAAAATCCTGATTGGAAATAGTTCGTAAGACTTCAATCATATCGTTGATGCTGCCACCCATGTTGTTTCTCAAATCTATTCTCAGATGGGTGTTATTCCTTACCATTTCCTCAAGTTCTGCCTTGTCTATATTGGTAAAAGAACACAAATCAATCTCAGGCATGGCATCCGGGTCATAAAACAAATCTGATTGCAATTTTGTGTAAGAGCATTTGGGAACAGAAATTACTGTTTGATCTTCCCTTCCGTTACGAACAAAATCAACATATATATCTTCCATTTCATCAAAAGAGCATTTACATTCATCCGGAATACAATTATTAATTCGAAGTATAATATCACCTTTTTGCAAAACCGAATGCTCTGCTGCGCTCTCGAATACTACCCATTTCCCATCTTCAAAAAAGATTTCATATCCCATAACATGGAATTTATAGAAGATATCTTCGAAAACATACAACCATTTGTCTTTGGCCGCTCTAATCCAGCGAACTATATTTTTTCTGTCGCTTATGTCCTTTATTTTTTCGTAGCCTATATAGTTTTCAACTATAAACCCCTCTGTTTCTTTAAGCGATAGTCTCTGCGTCATAGAATCCTCTGCAAAAATTTTTTCGTTTGTTAACGATACAATCATCCATATTATGTCTGACGCACTTTGCACAGTAGTTCAAAGGTATTTTATTCTCATTTTCTGTGTAAAAACGCTCTATATTATCAACATACTCACCAAGCGTCAGATTCTTGAGGTACTGCTTTTCGACGGGACATACGCACCTCGCTATTTCCGCCAAAGTTGTTTCGTCTCTGTACATTGCTTTTGCTTTTTTTGCAAATTCCTCACAACTATTTCTGTCAGAACAGTCCATGGCATATTTCAGATATCTTGCAACTTCCGTTTCTCTTCTGCGCGCTTCCCACTCTTTTGTTGTCAACCAAACTATAATTGACCACTGGGGAATATACAGCTGAAGAACATGCAGCGGATTCGACACAGATTTATGAACATATACGTTATCATCCCGGCTGCTCACTTTGTTGTACGCGCCTTTAGAACTCGTCTCTTCCCATTTACTCAAGAAAAAATCTTTTGACTTTAACACATTTTTGTATGCATCTGCCGATATCATTCCGCTTCCGTCTTTAAAAATGAGCAATATTTCTGCTTCTTTTTTTCCTTCAATTTCACTGATTCTCTGCCACTTTGTGTAGTCCGTCAGTTCGGCACCTTGTACCATCTCTGTAATGCATCTTTCAACGGCACAAGCAATATTAAAGTGTGCTCCGAATTTGTATTTTACATATCCTGCTTTATGATTTGTCAAAAGAACAAATGCAACCGGAAAATCATAGACCTCTTCAAAGGTATAAGCTTCTATCTCAAGTTCATCTTCTTTTGCTGCAATAACATCGAGGGTCTTTTTCCAAAGTTCGCTTCCTGATAAATCCTTTTGTGCTACCTTCTTAGGCACAGCCTTTCCCTCGCAAAGATCTTTAATGGCCTTTCTTTCAATCAGTTCGCAGAAAGCCTGAACGTACGCCTCTTCATAAGAGTTCCCTGCTGCCATGCCATTTGTCCCCAGAAGGATGTCCGAAAGCACATAAGGAATAATAAACTTCTCTCCGCTTTCTTTGGCATAAGAAATACAGTTTAGCAAATCAGTTTCCCTCGGCCAGGTACACATGTCCACATACCTAAGCATGGTTTCTACCAGTTCCTTGTTATCCGTGCTGCCCGTCTCAGCTGTTACAAATCTGTCAAGTTCTCTGTAAACTTCTTTTCTTTCGTACCGTTCAAAGAAGTTTGAAACAATCCCCATATCTTCTATGGTTGTATTATCCAGTCTGACTGAGCAAAGATTAAAAAGTCTTTCGCACATCTCGCCATAGGCGCTTGCCAGGGCATATTCACTTGAAACGCCCTTGCCGTTTGTAAACATGACCATTTCCTTATTCATCAGACCATAGGAGGGACAAACTTCGCCACTGTTTGACTGCGCTGACTTAAATGTCAATCCGTATTTATTTCCAAGAACCTCTATCACTCTGCTACAGGTATTTTCGGGTCTGTCATCTTTATACTGCATGTTCCATTTCTCCTTCTCTGAATGTAACCTTTTTAAGTTTTTCTATTGCTGTTTGCATAAATGATTCGCAAAAAAATTCCAGGCAATGATTGTATTCGCCGTATACGTTGTAGGATAATGCTCTGCAGCCTCCACCGCACATATATTTGTAATCACAACTACTGCATTTTTCTATATTGTTTACATGAGCCGTTCTAATTTCATGTGTAAGTTTCGAGGATTCCAACACTTCTTTCCAATCCTCTCTATTTAAATTGGTAATATTATGTTCTGTTTTCATTAATGTCTGGCACGGATACACGTCTCCGTTCCAGTCAATCGCCAGTTCACTGGTAGTTGCTCCGCACTTAATCATTTTCATGGAATCAACATATTCATCATTGAATTTTACAGTTTTCAAATTCGGAATATCATTAACCTCTTCCGGACTGTTGGGGAGTCTGGGGACGAAAATATAATCCATTCCCCATTCATTAGCCATCTTCTTCATAGGCTCCACATACTTCTCTTCGCCCTTGGAAATGACCGATCGGATTGTAATCTTCTTTTTCAGTACTTCATCCAAACCGGTAATATCTTTGACCAGTTTGTCATAATTTAAGCCTTTTCTGTTAGGAGCCCCATTCACATCCAAACTCATTATTATTGAGTCACATACACGCAATACATCAATGTTTTTTGAAAACAGCGTGCCATTGGACAGTAAGCACACCATTGTGCCCTTAAGACTCTTAATATAATTTATGATTTCAGGCGTATCTTCATTTATAAGCGCTTCTCCGCCCGTTATATTAAACTTTCTTGCTCCTTCGGCATAAAGAATATCTATATACTTCTTCGCTTCCCGGAACTTCATTTTCATGTTTTTCCCTAAATTGTTCTGTGCATAACAGTATGTGCATCTTAAATTGCATTCCTGCGTAACATGTAAATAGACCTCTGCCAGTTTCCCTTTAAAAGCGTTATATCTTTCTGTTATCTCATACTTGTTAGGGTTTAGTATTCTATACTTTAATAAGCTCTCATACCCATTCTTTGACTTCAACCTGGTCAGAATCTCGTCTTCGGCATCGATTTTCTCATTTCGATATTTTTCATGCAATTTGACAAGCAATTCATAAACATCCTTCGACACCTTAACAATACTGTTATTTTCCGGCGTGTATACGCTTACGTATTCTTCTTCACTTTTTACGGGAACAATTCTAAATATGTACATACGTCAAATCTCCTAATTTTTATTTGGGAGGGGGAATCCCCCTCCCTAATAATCCATTACTCTAATCTTGAAATTGCAGAGCCACCGCCACCGCCACTTCCGGTGCAAAGACATGCACATGCGGACATTTCTTCTTCGAACTCAAAGTCGGGTTCATATACTTCAATATTCTTCATTTGATTTTTCTCCTTTTCTAAATACTTTTACATAATTGCCATAGCTGCTCCGCTGCCACCGCCGCTTCCGGTGCAAAGGCAAGCACATGCAGACATTTCTTCTTCGAACTCAAAGTCGGGTTCATATACTTCAATGTTTTTCATTTGTTTTTCTCCTTTTTGTAAATGCTTTTTACATGATAGCCATGGCTGCTCCGCCACCGCCGCCGCCACCTGTGCAGAGGCAAGCACATGCAGACATTTCTTCTTCAAACTCAAAATCAGGCTCATATACTTCAATGTTCTTCATGTTTTTTCTCCTTTCTTATTATTGGGACGCGCATCCTTTTGATAGTTAAAGTATATGTATTTAAAACTCATAATTTAATCTACATAAACGGAAATTAAATTTTCCATTTAGTGTATAAAATAAACCACTCTACCAATCAATTGTGATACAATTATTAATGCTGATATGTACAAGCGATAAGTATGGAATACATATTGATAACGAGAGAGCAACGAGTATGAGTATACGAAATTCAGGAGAGATTATAAGAGAAGCACGGCTCAAAGCTGGGTTAACTCAGGAAGAATTGTCAGATGGCATCTGTACACCTGCGTCTTTATGCTACATAGAAAATGGTAAAAAAGGCGTATGTCCTTCAACATTCCAAGCTCTTATGGCAAAAACAGGTAATCACTGCGAAGCATACCCGATTTTCAGGTGCAGAAATGATTTCAATGCCTTTATTAGTCTCAAAAACATACGATTATACATTGATAACTGGTGCATTCAAAATGCATATAGCGAATTTCTTGGCCTTCAAGCGATAGTGTATGGCAATAACAGGCTTTACTATCAGGAAGCTGTCTATTTGTATGCTTTGATAGCATATAAAGCTTATCCCTTTGACTATCAATATCTCGCAGAACTTACGAACATAATTCTAAGCATAAACCACCCCCGGTTTAATATTTCAACTCTCAAACGTAACTCCATTAATGACGTGGAAATCGAAACTCTGCTCTTATTGGCTAACATTAATCTTCGGGCAAACATGACAGATGAAGCCGAACGCATCTGTTTGTTTCTTCTTAACAATGCAATAAAGGAAAATCCTGACGATCACTACGCCGCCCATTTCACAGTTTTGTGGAATTATACCTATTCAAAGTTAATGTTCTGCCATGACAATCTTAAAAAGGCAAAAGAACATATAGATACTGCCCGTTCTTTATCTCTTAAGTACAACCTGTCGTCCTTTAGGCTGGAGATATATTTGGAAAAACTCCTCATTGATTCTCTGTGCGAAAATAAACCCGCCATTTCAGAAATAGACTGTCTCATTGCGACCGCCACGCATTTAGGTTGCGGTTTTTTGAATGAATACACAGCCAAACTAAAAAAAGCAAATATCCCGTTTTCTTATGAACAGCCTTCTGAAAGCTTCCCTCAAGACTTCATCAGGTTTTCTTTCGATGATGATTGGGAGTCTATGTCTGACGGAGTTTTTGACATCTACGAAGAAGGTGTACTGACGATAGGAACTTTGATTGGGGAATTGCGAAAAGAGCAGCACATCTCTTCGACTAATCTTTGCAAGGGCTTGTGCAGCGTTTCCAAACTTTCCAAGATAGAGCACCGTGAACAGGAACCCAGCATTTACCTTGCCGAAGCGTTATTAAACAGGCTTGGATATTCAGAAAGAATCTTTGTATTTTACGGAAATAAAAAGGAATCTCATTACTCGAGGCTAAAGAATGAATTGATTACTCTGCACAGAATGGGCGAAACCGGTCGCCCTATGATAAAGAAAATCGCTGAGGACAATTTGAATGATGAAGAACCGGCAATACGTCAGCTGTGTACTCTTTTTCTCAATGTCTGTACCTCGAGTACAAAAGAACAATTAGATACTCTTACAAACGCACTGAAACTGACTATACCGGATTTTGAAATATCAAAAATCACTTCATTCAGACTTACATGGGCAGAAATAACAATCCTCAATAATATTATAATAAAACACATTGTTTTGGGGGAAATTGAAAAAGCATATGAAATAAGCAAAAAACTCGTTGAATACAGTGACAACACCATTACCAATATCGGTTTTTACGATATTACTTTGTCTGCAAGTTTCAGCCTGTATCTTCGTTGCTTCTACAGATTGAGCAAGTACAACAACATCATTGCTCTGACAAACGGAATCAGGAATTCTTTCTACGGGAAAAGTCTGAACAATTCCGGAAACTTATACTTTTACTACTCTCAAGCATTGGGAGAAACCGGCAAAACAGCCGACATGATTAAGTATGCAAAAATCAGTGTCGGCTATTTCCTTCTATTCGATAATAAAGTTGCTGCCCTAAACTTAAAGAAGACTATAAAGGAAGATTTCGGAGTTGAAATCTGATTTTAGAGATATCGCTCAATAAAAAGTTGCCGCGATAAGCTCTGTTAATAAATAAACGATCCTTCATCTTCATCTCCGTTTACAGATATAACGTCTTCTATACCGGTACCATTTTCGGCAGCAATATGTAATTTAGGATTGATTGTGGATAAAGAAATTACAAGTGTAGCAACAATAACTAACAGTGTCTTGGTGAATCGGATGTTTTTCATTTTTGCTCTCCTTTCGTGTTTCGCCTTACACTGTTATTCTTGCATTTTTCTTTGATATATTTAATCTCCATAAACGGAAAGTATTTTTTCCATTTAGTATATAAAGCACTATAGTTACTTAAAGGTTTCTGTCATCCACTTGCAGAATTCTTCTTTTTCCTCAAACTGGGGATAATGGGCGGATTTTTCAAAAAGAACAAAGTCCCCCGTCTCGTCGGCGTTAAGAGTTTCAAAGTATTCCTGAGCCGCTTCGGGAGAAGTCATGCCGTCATATCTTCCCATTACGAAATACACCGGTATGTCTATGGAGCTTACAATCTCCGTAATCGGATGCTGAAGGGCATAAAGAACGAGTCCGTCCTGATACTTTGCGGAAGCTGTATAGAAGCCCACAGCATCACGCAGGTTGTATTCGGGTCCGAACAGGAACGCCCAAAAATAGTCACGGTTATCGTCAATGAGTCTTGCGCCGAAGCCGTACTTTCGCACATAGTCCCTGGAAACTATTGCCTCGCCCTTTGTAATCGGCTCTCTCATGGCTTCAAGTTCGGAAGCTGCGCCGGTGTCGCCCTTTTCTTTTGCTGCTGCTATGCACTTATTAAGCGTGTTTAACTCGCTTTTTATCGTGTCGGACATCTGGCCGATTCCGATATACGCTCTGTACAAATCAGGCCTCTCAGCGGCAGCCTGCGTAGCTATATATGTTCCGTAGGAATGTCCCAGCAAAAGAACCTGTTCCGTACCAAGATACTCCTTAACATACTCCGTAAGCGCTATTAAATCCTCCACGTGGGTTGTAGCCGTAACCTCGGAATAGTCTGTACCAAACTTGTAAGACTTGCCGCTTCCCCGCTGGTCGTAGTGAACGATGGTGAATTCTTTTTCCAGGTCAGCTTGATACTTTCTGACATAAGGGATTTCGGAGCAGCAAGGTCCGCCGTGCACAAAAATCAGCACCGGGTTACTCTTGTCGGTTCCTCTTATCATAATCTGCAAATCGGCACCGTTTATACCAACCTTCCTATATTCACTGATACTGTTCTCTCTTTTAATTCCCGGAGTCCGGGCGGGCATGAGAGCTCTTACTGCCAAAAAAAGAATCAGTAATAAAATAATCAAAACTATGATTTTCAAAATTTTTCTGCCTCGTTTCATTTAGCCGAATCCCTGTCGTTTTTTACATTTTATCTTTTCAATATGGACATAATACCACCTCTCTGCAATATAGTGTACCCCCTTCGGAGAAAGCTTTTAAAAAAGTTCTATATAGAACCTTGACAGATAATAGTTCTATATAGTACTATTTGCGTATGAACCCTATATGCTCCGGAGGCAATATGGAATCAAGAACAGGTTTTTTAATATCACAGATTAAGCAGGTACAGGCGCGGATTTTTCAGCGTCTTCTTCAGGACAGCGGCGTGGAAGAATTCAACGGCCCCCAGGGGCGCATTCTTTATGTTCTCTGGCAGAAGGACGAAGTCCCCATTGTGGAACTGTCCCAGAAAACAGGACTGGCCAAGAATACTCTTACGGTAATGCTCGGACGAATGGAAGAAGCCAGTCTAATAGAGAGAAAAGCATCCGATAACGACAAGAGGCAATCCCTGATAGTTCTGACCAAAAAAGCAAGAAATCTTCAGGACAAGTACAATGAAGTCTCTCAGAAGATGAATTCAGTCTTCTATGACGGCTTCACGGAAAAAGAAGTTCTTACCATGGACGGTTATCTTGACCGCATCCTTGAAAATCTCGAAAAAACGGAACGCAGTACCAAAAGCGGAGGAAACAATCATGACTAAAGACGAAATAATGAATCTGATAAACCGTTCTCTTTGTGCCAACATCGGTTATACCGATGAATCCGGCAGGCAGAATATTCGCAGAGTTTTCTGTACATGGCACAAGGGTATCGGCAGACATTTAATCTCCACCAATACAAGTTCGGCACACATCCAAAGCATTATGAAGAACGGAAACGCTTGTCTTTATTTTTCCGATGATACCACCTTTGAAGGCATTTGCCTCTTCGGAAAGGCCGTTGCTCATTTTGAAAAGGAATACAGAGAACTTCTTTGGAATGAGGGAGATGAAAAATACTACCCCAATGGAGTCGAAGACGAAGATTATTGCATTTTGGAGTTTATCGCCGAAAGCGGACGCTTCTACCGTTATGACGGCAAGGGTGATTTAAGCTTATCCGAAATTACCGCATATGATGCCGGCAAAGAATTTGAGAACAAATACAATGAGTTGGCATCAAACAGCTAAGGCTTCCCCAAACAGGCTACACGATAATACAGCGTCGCATTAAGCGGCGCTGTATTTGTATTCTTCAAATTCAGTCGTGCCCGATTAATCAGGCATTTCAACGTTTATTTCGTTAATCTCTTTAATGTCTTTCTTTAAATTTCTGTAACCGATGACAAACATTATCACATGGGTCACAGCATAACCCGTCAGGGTTCCCACAAATGCAGCCGGGTATTTGTAAAGCTGCCACAGTATCACGGTTATGGACAGACACACCGCCGCCGTAACCGCAAAATAAATAATGCTCTGAACAGCAAATCCTATCTTCTCAACATCATAAATAAAGGTCATGGCCGAAAAAGTAAAACCGATAAGGCCGTATAGCATAATGTTTGCATATGCCGCAATCACCGGCGTCGGAAACAGGTTCACGAAGTCGGGGGACATAGATATGAATCCTGTTACACCGTTGGCATTGACAACAGTATCTATGAAAAGATTCACCAGCACTCCTGCAAAAGCAGATATAAAAAAGCTTATCATCGCTCTCTTAAGCACCGTCTTCATGAGTTTCTCACCGCCCTTTCGGATAATAGTCTTTCTTTAATCTTTCCCACATTTCTGCGTGATACAAAGGTTTCGTAGTCGTTCTTCATTACCAGTTTAATGGTTCCGGTAATGCTCATATCTAGGTTCTTTATCTTCCTGATATTGACTATCTCCGACTTGGAAATTCTTACGAAGTTGCGCTCGCCGAGTTCTTCCTCCAGTTCGTAGAGTTTCTTTTGCACCGTGTAAATGCCGCCGGCCCCCAGAATCATGACCTTCTGGCCCTCTGCGTAAGCCGAGACTATCTCCCCCGGATTGAGCATGCATCTGTTGCCTCTGGCATCCGTCCCCGCAATTCTCCTGTCATAGAGCTCGTGAAGCTCACGCACCATATCGTCCACCTCAGCGGAGGCTTCATGGTTGCAGACATGCAGCTCGATTTCTTTGTACTTTGAATCTATTTCCTTTTTGATATGCATAGTAAACCCCTCAAAAATCTACTATCTTGAGTATACCACATTTAAGAGGATTCCTATGACAGGTCGGCGCGCATCTTTCTTTTGAAGAGTCCGCAGGCAATCGCTGTCAGCACTGCT
>JAEEGL013709829.1_pt1 | contig 11682 bp, 8 predicted proteins | sample 9134231 | NCBI WGS metagenome assembly JAEEGL01 (sample SAMN16246548, study PRJNA631951) | gut metagenome | biome: gut microbiome; feature: rumen; material: fiber-attached | host: Bos | place: Iran: Karaj | collected 2018-10 | reverse complement strand
TATTACTTGTAACCCCCCAATACATTATAGTTTTTTGCTATACCCCATAAGAAGAAATACCTTCTCTAAAAAGGACAGATCAGTAATGACTGTCTTTTTTACGTTTATAGGGATTTTTTTAAAAACCGCCAGGGTCTGAAGCCTTGACGGTTTTTTTGTCGGGGCTTTATAATTAATAAAATTTATAACGCTTGATAAAAGAAAGGGCTGTTATAATGGATAAAAGAATTATGCGGATAAAAGAAATGGAAGAACGCCTAGACAGGGTGACCGCTCAGGTTAAGGAAGCAATGTCGTCGGGAAAGGCGGAACATCCAGATGCAATTAAAGAAGATATCCGTCTGCTTGATGAGTATTACAGAAGCGAATCGTGGCGAAGCGATTTTGAGGCGGATGAGGCCGGAGAACTTCCGGGCGATCTAAAACGCGGAGTTTTATCGGAAGACGCAATCTACAATGTGATTGGCGGGTATGAGGAACTTTTAAAAGACTTAAGAAAAGAATCAGAAGAAAACAAATATAAAACGGAGGGCAAAATGAGCAAGAAGACTTTAATCGTAATTGACATGCAGAATGATTTCGTTGATCAGGCACTCGGAACAAAGGAGGCTGTGGCGATCGTAGATAATGTTAAAAAGAAAATCGCGGAATACGCATCCAGAGGCGATGAGATAATCTTTACGCAGGATACACACGCAGAGAATTATCTTGATACAAACGAAGGAAAACATCTTCCCGTTGTTCACTGTATCGAAGGATCAGAGGGATGGAAGATCTACGACGGACTTGAAGTTAAGGATGCAAAATACATAAAGAAGTATTCATTCGGATTCACGGGCTGGAAAGATTATGATCTGCAGGATGTTGAACTCGTAGGTTTATGTACGGATATCTGCGTTGTTTCAAACGCACTGATCATTAAAGCTTTATATCCCGAAATTCCCGTAAAGGTGGATGCTTCCTGTTGTGCGGGAGTAACACCCGAGTCACACAATGCCGCTTTGGAAACGATGAAGATGTGTCAGATAGAGATAATACAGTAAGTAAAAACCCCGGGCACTTAAGCGAGTGCCCGGGGTTTTCTTTTTTCTGTTTTTAATTTAGATCAGTCATATGTTGTTACCATGTTTATAACATCACCGCAGTAGGTACATTCATCCCATTCCTGGGTGTATCCTGCCGTATAGCCTGAAGAGTTTGAAACTTCAGGATGGTGTTCGCTGTGGTGAACGTAGTTATGTCCGTGAGCGGGAATCGTTCGGGTTTCATCGACATCACCGCATCTTTCGCATTCATGATTCTCCGATCCGGGATCGTTGCAGTCGGCAGGTTTGACTTCAACCCATCTGTAATTATGTCCGAGAGCATTTACATCACGAAATTCATGTTCGCTGCAGACCGAACAGAAACGTTCTTCACGTCCATTATGAGTACAGGACGGAGCCTCACCTTTTACGGTTGTCCAGGGACTCCAACTGTGTCCGTTAGCATTGATCAGTTCTGTTTCTTTTTCGCCGCAAACCGAGCAGACGTGTTCCTTGGAACCCGTTTTGGTACAATTGGGCTGCGAAGTCACATTCCATGCTCCCCAGCTGTGACCGGTGGCTTTAACTTCACGTGATTCCGACTGTCCGCATACGGAGCAGGTATGTGTCTCCGATCCATTTGCCGTACAGGTAGGTCTCTTTCCCGGTTCCCAGTTGCCCCATGTATGTTTGCCGGTAGCGGCAATAGATTCAGAAGCACCTTTTTCACCGCAGACAGTACATTCTTTATGTTTCTTACCTTCTTTGCCGCATGTCGGTTCCGAATCCGTAACTTCTTTCCAGGTATGGTCTTTCTTGGCAATGGGTCTTGTTTCTTTCGCACCGCATGAGCAGGTACGTTCTTCAAGACCTTCGGCAGAACAGGTAGCTTCTTTTACAACAGTCCAGTTGCCGTAAGAGTGGGTATGCTGCGTATTATTGTTGCTGGCGGTTTGACTTCCGGAATTGTTATTATTGTTGCTTCCCGAGTTATTATTGCCGGAATTGTTATTGTTTGTGTTATTGCCGCTTGCGGTATTCTTGTCTTTATCCTTGTCCTTATCTTTATCTTTGTCCTTATCCTTATCTTTATCCTTGTCGGTATTGTTGCCGCTTGCCGTATTGTTACCGCTTGCGGTGTTTTTATCTACGCCGTCATCTCCGGTGTTGGTATTGTTACCGCTGGCAGTGTTATTGCCGCTTGCCGTATTGTTACCGCTTGCCGTATTTTTATCTTCACCGGATTTGTCTATAAAATCTTTGGGACGGCGAAGAGGCGGTTTTCTTATTAATTCCTGTAATCTTGCTACACCTTTCTTTGGAAGGCTGTCATAAAGAGGTAAAAGAATAATGTTTCCGTCTTCCGCAAGAACAAATTCCGCAAGATCATCGGACGCTCTTATCAATACGCTCTCGCCTGCGTGAATCTCCTGTTCGATTCCGTTATATGCACCGGTAAGAGTCTTTAATCTGGCTAAAACGACACCCTTTTCAACTTCGACGAGAGTGTAGACAAAATTGTCCTCGGCCGTGAATACGGTTACACGGAAAACGGTTCCTCTTACGGACATTGTCGAGTTTGGCGTATCAACATCATAAGAATCATTTGCGCCGAGCTTCTGGGTAAGTTCGTTTAATTCAGAGCCTTTGTCGAGAACAATCTTTATTTTACTCGCCTTCTTATCCGAATTGGATTCAAGTCTGAAGTGAGTATTTTCATCAGCGTAAACGTATTTGTCATTATCCATGCACATGGTAAGCTCGCTTGCTTCCATTACGCTTACGTCATCGCCGCTGTAGAGACGCTCGCCTTTGTAAGCCTGGCCGTTGTTTTTCTCGCCGACTACAGTGACGGTGCCTTTTACATCTTCAACGGAGATGCTTCTGTATCCGCTTTTGCTTACGATAACCGCAATGACTACGCCCACAACCGCAACGACGGCGGCAATTGAACAGCCTGCGATTATCTTTCCTTTGGTTGTTGCCAAAAATGTTTTAATGCTTCCCATCTTATCACTCCTTATCTGTAGGCTTTGTACACTCATAGAGATACTCTACCAGCTTGGCATCGATATTGCCGTCCTTGGCCATACCGCGCATGATATCGAATGCTTTTTCCCTAGGAACGGGAGGTTTGTAAGGTCTGTCCGTAGCGATAAGTGCATCGCAGATATCCGCAACCGCAATGATCCTGGCATCCGTGCAGAGGTCATCTGCAGTCAGATGATTCGGATAACCTTTTCCGTTTAAGCATTCGTGGTGCTGAACCGCCAATGTGGGAGAATTGGCGAAATATTTATTAAAATGAACCTTATCGAGAATACGTCCGGTAATTTCAACATGGCTTTGCATTACCTTTCGCTCCTCATCGGTAAGAGTTCCTTTTACTATGTTAAGACATTCTTTTTCTTTATCGGTAAAGAAAGGTGTAACGTTTCCATCGGAATCTTTATATTCGTATGCCATGACTTTTGATAACTGAGCGCGGAGTTCGTCGTTTATAAAGCCCATGGCATTGACTTTGTTAATAAGCTCTACCGTTTCGTCGGCTCTGGAAAGCAGATCATTATAACTTTCCTCATCGAGCTTCTTTTCCAGCATTTCTATTCTGGCTTTAAGCTTAAAATTCTCAAGTCTTTTTTCTATTTCTTTTTCACGACCGTCTAATCGGGTTTCCTTATTCATGACCTCGAGAGGGATCGCGAGTTTTCCGATGTCGTGAAGGAGTGCGCCCATGACGAGCTGTTCTTTTCTCTGTTCGGAGAAGAATTCTTCTTCCTTACCCTGCTTATGCATCTCATTGATGTAGTCGGCGATCATTCCGCTGTACTTCGCAACGTTTCTCGTATGGGAAGCATTATAAGGGGTTCTTTCATCGATCGCGGTTGCCATGGCTTCCGTGAAGGACCACATCTGTTCTTTTATCTCTTCCTGGTATCTGTAGTTGGCGATCAGTTCGCCTAAGTATTTTTCAATGATAAAGTACAGATCTGCCAGTGCCAGCGCGATGAACAAATAAATGCAGCTTATGTATAATCCGTTTCCCGAAAGGATCCTTCCTGCGACTGCATAAAGTCCCGCGATAACAAGGGAAGCGGGGATCGTTATGAAAAGGTTCTTTTTTCTTAAGATAAGAAGGAAAAGAACGATTATCGCCGAGATGATTCCGGCTAAAGCAAATTTGTTGGCGGATAACATCGTCTTGGATTCAAGGTAGGCCTGCAGGATATTCGCATGAATCTCCATTCCGTACATAACTTGATGTCTGTCGGAGGCAGCCATGTAGGAGTCCTGAGTACCGGGGGCATATGCACCGACGATGACGACCGCGTCTTTAAAGTACTGCATCGGAACTTCGCCTGATAATACCTTTGAAAGCGAGAGAGCTCTAAACTCTCCGGATTCGCCCGAATAAAGGAACTGGAACTGACCTTTTTTGTTGGTTTTCGGAGTCTCGACCGGTTTAGAGGTCCTTGCCATATATTCCTTATAAAGCATATAAGCGAAACTGTCCTGGGTTTCTCCGGCTTTATACTGCAGATCTTTAGGGATCTTTACGGTGTTCTTCGAATATCTTACATATCCGTCCTGCGAAATGATGGGATCCGCGAAGCCTGTTTTTACAACGGCGTTTAATTCATCGTACGGCATCTCCACATCGGAAACATGCTCTTTGTTAATGTATTTCTCACCGTTTTCGTCGGTTTCCACAGCAACTCTGTAAACGATGTTCGTGCTTATCACAACATCTTTGTCTTTTACGGCTTCCACGAGTGCCGCATCGGTCTCTTCGTCGTAGTATCCGGTAAGAAGGAAGTCGAGTCCGACTACCTGAGGGGCATTTTCCTCATCTTCATAAAGTTTGTTTAATAGTTCCGTCAGTTTTTCCCGGTACCAGAGGTTGGTGTTTCCGTATTCGGCGATGGTTTCCTCATCGATACCGATAAGGACGATGTTCGCATCGGTTCCGTTTAATCTTGAGTAAAGATTATCGGTTATAAAAGAATCCGCCGCATAAAGAGGATCTTTTATCACGCAAAGGAAGATAAGACCGACCGCCGCTATAAGGAGCACTGTATTTATAATATGTCTTTTCATTAAATCACTCTTTTCTTATATAAAAGAAATAATACAAACATTTAATCAATTTTATCATATCAAAACTGTTGTAAGTTTCAACATTTAAAAGCCTCTGATAAAACTTTTTAAAAATTTTTTCAAAAAAGACTTGACTAAGTAGCAAAATCATACTAACATAAAACCAGAAAGTAGTCAAGTGCTACTAACAAAAAATGTTAAAAAGATGTAAGGCATCGGAAAGGAGTACATTATGGGACTCAGATTAAAGAAATTTAAACCGACCGAATATGTAACGGTAGTAAGAAAGGGGAGAACCGTTAAGAGCGGACAAGGCCTGACAGTTTTATACAACGATATAAATACTGACATAATGGTAGCTCCGATCACGGCTTTCGACGGAACATTTGCATTTGACGATCTCGTAACCGCCGATTATCAGACAGTATGCGTGCAGGGCGCACTTACATATATGATAGACAATTACGAGAGAGCCTACAGAATGGCAGATTTCACATATGCCAAGAACTATACGGAGAAAAAGAATCAGGCGATGGACCTCTTCTGCAAGAGAATCAATAACGTGATAAGGGCCGTCGTTATCAGGGAAACAGGCAAGATGGATGTCAGAGACATCATCAAAAAAGCCGACGAGATGGCAACTCTTATAGCTGAGGCATTAAAAAATGACGGAACGATAGAACAGCTCGGAGTAAAGATCCTTGCAGTCAATATTCTGGGAATCGTGGCCAGAGCCGATACAAGGAAAGCTTTAGAGGCTGCTGCCAGAGAACAGATCCTGAAAGAACAGGACGACGCGATCTACTTAAGAAGAAACGCTGCGATCGAGCAGGAGAGACTCATAAAAGAGAACGAACTTAATACTGAGATCAAGGTCGCAGAGAAAGAAAAAGAGAAAAAAGAAAAAGAACAGGAGATCAAGAAACGTCTTCTCGAAACAGAACTTGAAATGGAACTCGAACGTCAGGAAAAAGAGCAGGAGATCAAGGGTAAAGCCCTTGAATGCGAACTGGCCCTGGAAGAAAAAGAGAAAGACAGAAAGATCAAAATGCAGCAGAAAGAGATCGAGGAAAAGATCAAACTTGAAAACCGCAACAAAGAATTCGTTGACCTTGAGGTCGAAAACGAAAAGAAGCGTGCGGAAGAACAGGCTTATGCCGTTGCTGCAATGATGAAAGCCTACGAGAATGTTAACGTGGCACTTATCGAAGCTTGCGCACTTGCCAACATGGATCCCAAAGCACTTATGGCAAAGGCGTTTATGGAACTCGGAGAGAACGCCGGCAAGATCGGCACTCTCAACATGACACCTGATTTACTCGAGACAATAATTGGTAAAGTAAACCCCAATTAAACGAAGAGCGCATCGTTAAAGCCTGAAGGACGGTAATTATGGACAGAGGAATGAATAAAATAATCATAATAAAAGCAAGAACTCGTCTCGAGGAATTGAAGCGCAGGTACAATACCGTCGAGCAGGCCAGATTTTACATCGAGCATCTCGGTGCAGACTTCGGGGATTATGAAGTCGAGCACGTAAAATACTGCGAAGCACTCGAAAACGTTCGCGTTATCGCAAAGACATACGCCAGGGTCCAGGAGATCGACAGGGATTATGTTCCCAATATGATATTCGGTGAAAAAGACGTTGTCATTGCGATAGGACGCGACGGACTGGTTGCAAACGTCATGAAGTATTTAGACGGACAGCCTCTGATAGGAGTCAATCCCGACACAACACGATGGGAAGGCAATCTTCTTAAGTTTGAAGCCGGGGACATGGCAAGGATCATTCCGAAGGTTTTAGGCGAGACTTTCGACGAGAAAAAGATAACAATGGGACAGGCATCGACGAAGGACGGACAGGTTTTATATGCAGTCAATGATTTCTTTGTGGGAGTAAAAAATCATACGTCGGCGCGCTACCATATATGTTATAATGATGTAGTTGAGAATCAGTCTTCGTCGGGAATCATCATTTCGACGGGTCTCGGAATGACAGGATGGCACAAGTCGATAATGGCAGAATTCCGCGGAATGGCCAAAGCTTTTAATTTAGGCTTTGTGCCGGAAGTAGAAAAAGGCTGGGACTGCAGGGAGCTGACATTCCAGGTAAGAGAGCCTTACCCCAGCCGTTTCACTCAGGCGGAACTGGTTTACGGACAGATTCATGAAAGAGAAAAGCTTACTCTCGTTTCGGACATGGCAGAAAGCGGAGTGATCTTTTCGGACGGAATCCTTGACGATTCGCTTGATTTTAATGCCGGAATGGAATTAAAGATCGGTATAGCCGACAGAGTCGGCAGGCTGGTAGTCTAATGCGGATTGTCAAATTTGATCTAAAAGAAAAGGAAAGTAATGGAAAAATACGATTCATCAATTTACGAAAAATTATCTGTAGCCGTCGATCTTCTCGTTTTTACGATCGAGAACGATGCGCTTAAGATCCTGATGGTTGAGAGAAGCGAGGAACCTTTTGCCAACATGCCTGCCTTACCGGGTGTCTTCGTCGGAATAAACGAAACACTCGATGAGGCGGCAGTAAGGGGCATCCGAGAAGAGGCGGGGCTTGAGAATATTTACTTCGAGCAGCTTTATTCTTTCGGCGAAGTCGAAAGAGATCCCAGAATGCGAATCATTTCGGTAGCCTACATGGCACTTGTTCCGATCGATAAACTTAATTTCCATGCAGGCCAGAGAACATTAAGCGCAAAACTCGTGGATGTAAAAGAATTGCTTGAATCCGACGATAAAGTTGCTTTCGATCATAAGAAGATCATTGAATACGGCAGATGGAGACTTGCAAACAAGGTTGAATACACAAAGATAGCCTTCCATCTTGTCGGCGAAGAGTTTACTCTTCCCAATTTGCAGAAGGTTTACGAGATCCTTCTCGGAAAGAGCCTTTACAAAGCCAATTTCAGAAAGAAGATTGCTCCGATGATAGAGGAAACGGACCGTTCAACCTCCGGAGACGCGCATCGACCGAGCAAGCTTTACAGGCTTAAGGACGAAGAATGATCACGGGTTACTTTTATTAGGTTTCGGTTTTTTTAAACCGGATAAAAAAAGGGTGGGTAAGCATGAAACTATCAGGAAACTTTGAAAGATATTTTGACGAAAACGGCGACGTAAAAAAAGTCCTTTTAAAAGAAAACAAGTGGCTTGAGTACCTTACGCAGACCGACAATGTGTATGTCAATGCGGAAAGAGTGGCAAGCATCGGCGGGATCTCCGGCAGGGAGACATTGATGTATGTCCTTAAAACTCTGGACATCCTCGATGAGATCGCGGCGGATAAACCTGACGAAAAGGATAAGTTCATTATCTCCACGGTTTTAAAATGGTCCGAAGTTTCCAAGGGAGGTCTTTCTCTTCAAAGACAGGAGTGGCTTAAAAAAGGCTATCCACTTTCAATTCACAATATCGCATCAGCGGAAATCTTTTATGATGAAGTTTCGAACAAAGAAAGCGAAACTTTTTTGTCTTTTAAGAACGTTTTCCCCGAAAAAACTGAAGAATATATCGAGATCACAAGGCTTTTGATCAAAACCCACGGGCTTATCGGACAGTGCATAAGGGGAGAGAACCCCGTAGCCGACAATGCGCCTCTTTTAGAGCTTACCAAGAGCGGGATAAAAGATGTTTACCATCTTCTTTTAACTCTTAACGAGTGTATTATCCGCGGCGTTTCGGATAAGATCTGGGCAGACGTAAAAGCCGAAGTGAGCGCACTTTTGGACAGGATCCTCCACGAAGACATATCCGAATATTCGGCAGCTTACCGATTAGAGAAGCTCTGCCCCAAAGAACTGGATATCTTCGATGAAGATGCGTACTTTTTCGCCAAAGAGGTCTTTCCTTTTTATGAACTCTGGTATTTTTCGAGTGCGCTTTCTGACTTTGATTTAACGCAGATAAGGGAGATCATCGGTGAAGTTTTAAAGAAGATAAGGGCATTTGAGACCGGGTCGGGCGTTCAGCCTGTCAAGCACATAAATTTCAAACCTCTCGCGGACAATCTTTATTACGATTACGAGGGCAAAAAGCACATAAATGTTTACCGTAAAAGGATCATAGAAAAGTATCTTCGCGATTCCTCGATTGAAAATGTCAAGCTTGATGTACAGATCAGCAACAGAACGGCTTTCGTGGATTTTAAATTCTCGAAAGTCTGCGAAAAGCTGATCGAATTCTGCGTGGAAGCCGAGCGAAGCGGTCTTCTGACATTTGAAAAGAGCATCGTGGTCCTTTATGACATGTTCGGCTTCAGGCGTGATGCTTTCGACCGCCTTAACAATGAGGAAAAGTACCTCGGAACGATGAACAATGTCGTAACGAGCACGAAGGATTCGATCATAGATTTCGTTACGGGAGAAAGGATCGTTGATGTCGGAAGCGGCGGCGGGATCCTTCTTGACAGACTCGAGAAAAAGTATCCCGACAAGACCATCATCGGAACGGATATTTCCGCAAATGTCATAGAAACCCTTAATCAGAAAAAAAGCAAGGAAGGCCATAACTGGAGTGTCTGCGTACAGAATTTCGTGGACGGACCTTTTAACGAGGAAGTCGACAGCATTATCTTCTCATCGATCCTTCATGAGATCTATTCATACACAGAGGGCGAGAACGGTCTTTTTGACATAGAAAGTGTTAAAAAGGCATTGAAAAACTCGTTCGAAAGCCTGACTCCGGGCGGCAGGATCATAATCCGAGACGGGATCAAAACTCCCGGTCATGCGCTTCGCACGATCAGATTCAAAACCCCTGCGGGAATGGATTTCTTTAAGAACTATTTAAATGATTTCAAGGGCTTAAAAGAGCTTACCGACGAGGAAAAAGTTACCTTGATCGATGAAGAAAACTTAAGTGTGACGGGCGATATCAATTTTATCCGCGAATTCATGTACACTTATACATGGGGAAGTGAGAGTTATGCCCATGAAGTGAAGGAACAGTTCGGATATTTTACACTTTCGGAATATAAGGCTTTCTTTGAAGAACTTGGTGCCGGGATCATCGAGGCGAAGGAACTTTTAGAGCCCGGTTATCCCGCAAACTTGGGAAAGTATCTGGACCTTTACGATGAAAATGGCGAAGAATGTGAATATCCCGCATCGAACTGCATAATCGTTGCTCAGAAAAAGTGAGAAAAGACGGGCAGATAAAAGGCGGGCATGAAACCGTCGGAACTTAAGGACATATCGACAAAAGAGCATCGAACAGATATAATGTAAATGCTGCGGGTCAGCAAAAACAATATTTTTGGAGGGTAAAAAATTGAAAATAGGTTGCGTTAAAGAAATCAAAAACAATGAATTCCGTGTCGGCTTAACGCCCGATAACGTTCGTGCGTATGTTGCTGCGGGACATCATGTATATATTGAAAAGGAAGCAGGCGCAGGCTCGGGTTTTTCGGACAGCGAGTATGTTGAGGCAGGAGCTTCCCTGATCGACAATGCAGCAGATATCTGGCAGCTTGTTGATATGATGGTTAAGGTAAAAGAGCCCCTTCCCGAAGAGTATCCTCTTTTCAGAGAAGGACTTATCCTTTATACATATCTTCACCTGGCAGCAGATAAGGAGCAGACAGATGCTCTTTTGGCGGGTAAGGTAAAGGCAGTTGCTTACGAGACACTTCAGGAAAAGGACCGTTCACTTCCTCTTTTAGCTCCCATGTCACAGATCGCGGGACGTCTTTCGATCCAGGAAGGTGCCAAGTATCTTGAGAAGAGATTCGGCGGTGAAGGAATCCTTCTTGCCGGTGTTCCCGGAACTCCCAAGGCTAACGTAGTTATCCTCGGCGGCGGTACCGTTGGTATGAATGCCTGCAAGATCGCAGTCGGAATGGGCGCAAACGTTACTATCCTTGATGTTAACTTAAAGCGTCTCGAGGAACTTGATAACATGTTCGGAGCTCATATTCAGACACTTGTTTCAAACGACAGCAATGTTGAGAGAGCATTAAAAGATGCGGATCTGGTGATCGGTTCGGTACTTATTCCCGGCGGTTCAACACCCAAGCTTTTCAAGGCTAAATATCTTCCCGAGATGAAGAACGGCTCGGTATTCGTAGATGTTGCCATCGACCAGGGCGGATGCGGCGAATCATCCCATGTTACAACACATGACGATCCCGTATATATTAAGGACGGAGTGGTTCATTACTGCGTAGGAAATATGCCCGGTGCGGTTCCCAGAACAAGTACGATCGCACTTACCAACGCAACATTAAAATACGGTCTTGAGATCGCAAACAAAGGTCTCGAGGGTGCATGTAAGGAAAGCGAAGCCATCACGCTCGGCGTTAACACATATCTCGGAAAACTTACCAACAAGAACGTTGCACTTGCTCACGGATATGAGTATTCAGCGCTTGCAGAGCTTATATAATTAAAAGTCAAAAAACGTTACGGACTCCCGAAAAAGGAGTCCGAAGCGTTTAAATAAATTAAAATTTCGTTTCTGATCGGAGGAAAGAAACGTTATTAGCGCCGGGCCCGTAAAGGGTGACGAGGTTGGCAGTTATCGAAATATTCGGCGGGTACTGTCACGG
>JAEEGL011649351.1_pt1 | contig 11682 bp, 10 predicted proteins | sample 9134231 | NCBI WGS metagenome assembly JAEEGL01 (sample SAMN16246548, study PRJNA631951) | gut metagenome | biome: gut microbiome; feature: rumen; material: fiber-attached | host: Bos | place: Iran: Karaj | collected 2018-10 | reverse complement strand
GTCATTGCAATGATTTATGCGGATTAACCGAATGTACTTATTCTTAACCAATCAAACGGCTCCATATCGGTAAAACTACCTGATATGGAGCCGTTTATTATCCTTTATGCAAATCAATTTATATTCTTTCAAAATCCTCTGCTCCGTGCTTGCAAAGAGGACATACAAAATCCGGCGGCAGTTCGTCGCCCTCATAAATGTATCCGCATATCTTGCAGCGGAAGCCTTTCTTTTCGGCAGCCTGCGGCTTTGGCTTTACGTTGGCATGATAGAAATTGTATGTCATTGCTTCCTTGTCGCTGAGTATTTCGCAATCCGAGACTCTTGCTATGAACATTGTATGCGTGCCTAAATCGACGCTGGATATCACCCACCCGCTGATAAACGCGCAAACGTTTTCTGTGAGACGCATCAGTCCGTTGCCTGTGCGCGTTGCGCCATCAAAGCCCTTGAATTTATCCGCGTCACGTCCGCTCTGGAATCCGAATCTTTTGAAAATATCGAAAGGGGCGGTAACGTCAAGAATGCTTACATTGAACTTATTTGTAGCCGCTATCATATCGTGAGTGAGATTCTGCTTGTTGACCGTCACCGCAATGCACATTGGCGATGAAGTCACCTGCAATACCGTGTTCACAATACACGCATTATCCTTGTCGTCCTGCCGGCTGCTCAGAACAAAAAGTCCGTACTGTATCTTTTGCAATGCTTTGGTATCCATGAAATACACCTCCGTATAAATTTAATTATATTATACATAATAGTTCAACTATTGTCAATTAAAAAGTATAAATATTTAGATAGCCGTTATTTTCTTATTTTCTTTTTTATAATATTTCCAAGTCAAATTTGGTTAATTTATCAATTGGCTATTTCCGCCTAAAACTATATAATTCATACGTAAATTGTATTTACAACTATATTTGTTATGGTTAAGGGTTGTTTACACGATTATGCACAGATATATAGACATTCTCAAAAAAATGATTTATTCACCGGAATATGCACCGAGAACATCGGAAAAATACTTGAATATTTCGACGCGTCGGTTTGCGAATTCAATGAGGGCGAATATATTTTCAGGTCAAAGCATGAGCTAAACAGAATCGCGGTTTTCATTGATGGCAGCGCAAATATCATCAATGAGGACTTCCTCGGCAACAGCACAGCATTCTCTCACATAGGTAAAGGCGGTATTTTCGGAGAGGTTCATTCACTTCTTCCATATGATATGCCTACTGTCAGCGTAATAGCCACCTGTCCCACTACAGTTATCTTTATTGACATTGACTGCATTCTCTCACCCGTTCCGGAGATAAGCGATTGTCAGAGTCAGCTTCGCAGCAACCTTATGCGGATTATGGCGAAAAAGCTGCTCAACAATGCACGCAAGCTTGAGCATATTTCCCGTCGTTCCACCAGACAGAAGCTTCTGTCTTATTTTACCGAGCAGATGAACAGACATCAGTCCCCGGCGTTTGACATTCCTTTTACAAGGCAGCAGCTCGCCGATTATCTGGCTGTTGACCGCAGCGCTATGTCAAGCGAATTGAGCAGAATGCAAAAAGACGGGCTTATCAAATACAATCTCAATCATTTTGAACTGATAAGCTATGAAGAATTTGTATCGTAACTTTTTTACATCATATGGACATATTTCAAATTGGAATGTGTCCTTTTTTCTTCCACCTATTTTTTCTGCATGGTTGACTTTTGAAGCTGATACAGATATAATATAGTTATGCGGCAATATGCAGCTAAATTAAAAATAAGGAATGATTTTTATGGTTAAAAAGCTCACTGATTCCGTCATTTACATCGGTTGTGACGACGCTGATCTCGATCTCTTTGAAAGCCAGTTCGATGTTCCAAACGGTATGGCTTACAATTCATATGCAATTATGGACGAAAAGATCTGCATTATGGACACCGTTGACAAGCGCAAAACCGAAGCATGGGTCGGCAATGTAAAGGAGACTCTTGGTGATAAAAAGGCGGATTACCTCGTTATTTCGCATATGGAGCCTGATCATACCGGCAGCATTAAGATTCTTGCCGAGATGTTCCCTGAAATGAAAATCGTCGGCAACGCAAAAACATTCGCTTTCTACGATCAGTTCTATTCTTACGATATTTCCGACAGAAAGATCGTCGTAAAGGAAGGCGATACTCTCGACCTCGGTTCGCGCACACTAACGTTCGCCATGGCGCCGATGGTTCACTGGCCTGAGGTTATGATGACCTACGACAGCAAGGACAAGATATTCTTCACAGCGGACGCGTTCGGCAAGTTCGGCACGCTTGACACCGATGAGGACTGGGCGTGTGAAGCACGGCGCTATTACTTCAACATTGTGGGCAAATACGGCGCACAGGTTCAGTCTGTTATCAAAAAGCTCGACAAATTGGATATTCAGATGATATGCCCGCTCCATGGTCCGATTCTCAGCGAGAATCTCGATTACTACATCGACAAGTACCGTGTATGGAGCAGCTTTGAGCCGGAGGACAAGGGTATATTCATCGCCTACGCTTCCATTCACGGCAACACCGCAGCCGCCGCAATGCGTCTCAAGGAGCTTCTGGAAAGCAAAGGCGCTCCTAAGGTTTCGATTGCAGACCTTTCCCGCGAAGATATCGCCGAGGCTGTTGAGGACGCGTTCCGGTATGACAGAATGGTGCTTGCATGCTCAACCTACAATATGGGTATGTTCACTCCTATGGACAGATTCTTGAATCAACTTAAATCAAAGGATTATCAGAACCGCACTGTCGGTCTGATTGAAAACGGCACATGGACTCCTATGGCTGCAAAGCTGATGAAAACACAGTTAGAAAGCATGAAGAACGTTAAGGTTCTGAATACCGTGGTTTCAATTAAATCATCTCTCAAGGGTGAGACTCCCGACGCGATGGTTAAATTAGCGGACGAGCTTCTTGGCTGATTAAAAAATTAAAAAAATAATATTTTAACTTAAAAAGCCGGACGGACATCAAAAATCCCTCCGGCTTTTATTCAGTTTGTTTTTATTATATAAGCTGTTTTGGCAGGAATATTCAAACCGCCGTTGAAATCAATTTTCTGACCGGTTACAAGGTCGGTTCCTCCGGAAGATCCCGCATCAAAATGTGCCGTATACAGAGCATTATCCATATTAAGCGCAAATATCACGCGTTCTCCTTCAAACTGCCTGAGAAATACAAGCTGCTTGGAATTGATATGCAGCTGCTTGTATCCTCCGCGGCAGAGAGCGACGGATGATTCCCTGACGGAATAAAGACGGCTGACATACGCGGCAAGCGGATTCCATTCGCTCTCGGCAATCTTTTCGGAAAATTCAGGGCGCAGAGCGTCGTCGCCCTGGCTCTTTTGAGCTTCAAGCCCGAATTCACTTCCGTAGTAAACCGACGGTATTCCGGGCATTGCAAACAGCAGCGAATATACAAGCGGAAGATTGCTCTTATCTGTGAGAATTGACGCAATACGAGTAACGTCATGGTTATCGGCAAAACAGTATAGATTCTTGCCTTTATAAATCGTCCACTGCTCATCAGCAAACTGTCTGTTGAGTGAATATCCGATCTCGTGCATATTGGCGCAGTTGAATGATGAATAAAGTCCCTTGTAGCACTCATAATTCGTCACAGAATCGAGCATTGAATCATTGCACCAAATGTTGTAATCCCCGTGGAGACATTCGCCCAAAAGGAAGAAATCATTCCATTTTCCCTTGCAGAAATCGTGCAGCTCCCGCAGGAAATCTCTATCAAGACAATAGGCGACGTCGAGCCTGAGTCCGTCAATACCGAATTCATTTACCCAGCCCTCTATGCAGCTGAAAATATGTCTTTTTACGTCAGCATTGCGAAGATTGAGCTTTACCAGATCGTAATGCCCTTCCCAGCCCTCGTACCAGAAGCCGTCGTTATAATTTGAGTTCCCGTCGAATTTGACATTGAACCAGTCCTTGAAAGCGGAATCCCATTTGTGCTGCTTTACGTCCTTAAACGCCCAGAAATCTCTGCCCACATGATTGAATACGCCGTCGAGCACGACCTTTATTCCGTTTTTGTGAAGCTCGGCGCATACGTCGGCAAAATCCCTGTTGGTTCCGAGACGGCGGTCAATTACGCGGTAATCAGCGGTATCATAACCGTGCTTGGACGATTCAAACACCGGTCCGAAATAAACGGCGTTTGCGCCCAATCTTTTAATGTGCTTTACATACGGTATGAGATTACGGATCTTTCCGGTCGGCTGTGATGTAAAATCATTGCTGCGGTTTTCACCACAGAAGCCTATGGGATAAATATGATAAAACGCCGCGTCACGATACCAGTCAGGCGCGCTGTTTTTACGTACTGCCTTCGATAGCTTTGGAAGCTTCGCCGGAAGTCCGGCTGTCTGTATTGCTGATGAATTCTCCGGAACGCTTTCTTTAGGCATTATCTTCACCTCCGGCAACGCGGGAATGTAATTATCTCCCGGATATACCTGATGCCAGTCGGCGCGAAGCCTGTCGCATGTGTCAAGTATATCGAATGACATCCATGCGGGATACATCGGAGATTCTGTCAGTCCCTTTTCAAGGCATTCGGTCACATGCTTTATCTCATATCCGTATTTCGTTTCCGTAGTGTCAGAATCGCTGTATTCACGAATAATTTTGCTGTCCCTGATGGCGTAGACCGTGCCCGCTCTGACAAAATCAGGCAATAATATCATACCTTTGGTTCCGATTATTTCGGCGTGATTGGAGTTGTATTCCAACCCGCAGGAGACGGACGCCGTACCGCCCTTATAGAATTTCATAACCGCTGCTGACTGCCAGTCGATGCCGTTCTCACAATGAACCGCCGTCGATCTGATTTCACCCGGTCTGCCGCCAAGAAGCCATTGCGCGAGGAAGATATTGTAAACGCCAATATCAAGCAGTGCGCCTCCCCCAAGCTCAAAGGAAATAACGCGGTCTGATTTGTCATACTTTGTTTTTCCGAAAAACGCCGCGTTGACCTCCTTGACCTCGCCGATAAGACCTTCGTCTATCCACTCGCTTGCCTTTATTATCGCAGGGAGGAACCTTGTCCACATGCCTTCCATGAAGAACACATTCTTTTCCTTTGCCGCTTCTATTACCGCCTTCGCCTGACGGGAATTGATAGCTACAGGCTTTTCACACAAAACAGCCTTGCCACAGGCAATTGCCGCAAGCGAGCTTTCAGCGTGATTTGTATGCGGAGTGCAAATATACACTATGTCCACATTCTCGTCAGACGCCAGTTCGATCACGCTGTCGTATGCCGAGGCAATTCCAAATTTACCCGCGAATTTCTGCGCGTTTTTGAGAGTGCGTGAATAAACGGCTGTAATTTCAGCATTCTCAGCCTGACTCAACGCACGGCAAAATGTATTTGCCATTCTGCCTGTACCTACAATTCCCCAGCGGTACTTTTTAATGTTTTTGCTATTTTTTGTGTTCTTCAAACACATCATTATCTAAAACTCCTCAATAATAAACACTTTTAATATATTAATTACGCCAGTCCTGCTTTCTTGAGGTTTCTGTTATGTTCGGCAAGTGTAGCTGCCGCATAGAAATTGCCTTGAGCGTCTGAGCAGAAATAGTAGTAATTGGTTTTATCGTGATACAGCACAGCTTCAATTGAATCTATGCTCGGATTGCATATCGGACTTGGCGGCAGTCCTTTGAGTCGATAGGTGTCGCACACGCCCTTATTATTATTGATCCAATCTTCCTTTTCCGCCTGAGTGAGCTTGTCCGAAGCAAGAAGCTCTTTTTTGGTGGAATATGGATACCAGCGCGTGGCGTCAGACTGAAGCTTTCCGCCTGTTCCCTTGCTGTTTCTCAGACGGTTGCTGAATACGGAGGCAATTACCATTCGCTGATCTGATTGGCTCGCCTCACGTTCGACTATGGAAGCAAGTGTGATTACCTCGTCCATCGACATGCCGATCTTCTTTGCCTGCGCTTCGTAATCTGCTGTCCAGTGCTTGTCATATTCATTGAGCAGACGGTTAATGGCGTTCACAGAACCTTCGTTGAGATAGAAATTGTAGGTATCGGGGAAAAGGAAGCCTTCCACCTTGTAGGTACGCTTCTTATTGCCCGTATTTACGTTCGACATGAACTTCTGAGTGAATTTGACCTCCTGGGCTGACTTGAGGAAAGCGTCCGCTTCACATACGCTGTTGTCTTCCATAATCACGGCTATCTGCTGGACGGTAAGCCCTTCTGGTATGGTAACGGTAATCGTGCTCTTATCGGCTCCGGCAGGACGTCTGAGCTTCTGGAGTATCTGATTGTAGTCGGATTTTGTATTGATGGTAAACGAACCCGCTTTGAAGCCTGTCGATTTCTTGGATATCTTTGCGTATGTCTTAAAGAAGAACGGATATTCCACAACATCGTTATCATCTAATATTTTTGTAACGTCATTGAGATCGGCGTTCTTTGGCACATCAATTACAATGTCAGTCTCGTCCTTGACAAGAGCAAACATGTCGTTAACTCCCACAATCAGATAATAGGACAGCAATATGGATATTGACAGCACCGCAGCGGAATATACAAGCGCAATCATACAACCTCTGTTGCGTTTGCGTATGGACTTCTGCTTGCTGCGTATCTGCTTTGGCGCTATTACGCTGTCGTCTTCAATATGGTATGTATCTCCCATACTTCCTGTGACGACGCGCTTTGCCATTGCGGGATTCATGGTTTCAGGAGCTTTTCTCCTCCGACTTTCCGGATCGCCCACCTTGCTGCGCTGCGGTCTGACTGCCGCCTTTCTCGCTGCGCTCATTTCCTTTCTGGCAGCCTCTCCGTCAAAATAATCGTCCTCGGATATGCTTACATGAAAGCCGCCATGACGATTCTCGGACTGTCCGGCGTCATTCTGACCCGCTCCGGTATATTTGCCCACAGCAGAGGAATGTGCGTTTTTCTGAACGTTTCTCTTTGGATTATTTCCGGATGCGCCGCCATTGGGTGAGGTTTGTTTACCTGAGACATTTCTCCCGTTTCCCGCCGCTGTATGACGGCTCCTGTATGCGCCGTCGTTGTCAATTCCTCTGAAATTGTCGCTCATGTTTTTTGCCTCCTCGGTATCATTTTTTTATTTCTTACGCCCTTTCCTGTGCGTACATCATCACATATACGCAGATATTTTTCAGTTATAAGGCGATCTACAGGTCTGTCAAAACGACCGTGCGGCAACTTGTACTGAACGCACTCGCTGTAACACAATCCCACCGTCCAGCCGTTGTATCTTGAAAGGAACCTGTCATAATATCCCTTTCCATATCCTAAACGAAAGCCCCATCTGTCAAATGACAATCCGGGTACAATGCAGACAGGATATCCGCTGCCGTCATAAAGCCTGCCGCGATCCGCATCAGGCTCACGCACGCCGAAGGTTCTCGGCTTGAGTTCGTCAAGCGATTCTATATAATAAAATTCCATCTCCCGTGCGCCGTCAACGCATCTTGGACACGCCACACGCTTCCCGTCATTCAGAGCTGTCAATATTATCCGCTCGGTACTTACCTCGATGTTTGTTGAAACGTATGTGAGAATCACATCGCTGCGAGTATAGGAAGTACCTCGAAGAAATGTGTCCGTAATGGCTTCGTCCATTCGTTTCTTAACATTCGGGTCAAGCGCCATTCGCATCTGCTTCACATTCTGTCTCAGCTCTGTCTTGACACGTCTGATGTCCTCTTTCATATAATAATTCACGGCTGGTATACCGCGTCGGAAACGGCAGTTGCCTTTTCCGGTCCAAGAAGAACATTTACAAGCTCACAGCCGAAATTTACAGCGTAGCCCGCACTTTTTGCCGTGGTAATCCCGTCGTCGGTTATTACAGGCTTATCGGAAACCTTACGGCAATTCAGCTCGCTCTCATATCCGGGGAAACAAATGGCATATCTTCCTCTGAGGTAGCCCTTATGCCCCAGTATTGAGGGAGCCGCGCAAATAGCCGCAATGTGTATTCCGTTTTCGTAACAGTATTCCAACGCCGCCTGTACGTACTCTGACTTTTCAAGATTCAGCGTGCCGGGCATTCCTCCGGGAAGAATAAGCATCTCGGCGTCAGCCATGTCCATCTCCTGAGCTGTGATGTCCGCCGCAACCACTATTCCGTGAGAGCCTCTTACCGCGTCGCCCGTTACCCCGACTGTCCTGACATTTACGCCCGCACGTCTGAGCATATCCACCGGAGCCAGTGCCTCAACCTCTTCAAAGCCGTCGGCAAGCATAACATAAACCATAAACTTATCATTCCTAACGTTTTATCAATTAATTTATTATATTCATTATAACACTAATATTCCATTTATCAATAAACAAAATCTTAAAACTTGTTTATTTTTCAGTCGAGCGCCAGACCGAGATACGGGGTTCTCATGCCGTCAAGCGTAGTTATCGACACCGGATTTTTTCCGTCATTGCGGCAGATCATTGCAAAATCAACAACCTCTCCGTATTTCTCAAAGAAAGTGTCGTAAACCGGAAGCCGGAAAACAAATTTATTTGCTTTCGGATAGCTCTGAAGCACCCTGCGAAGCAGCGACGACGCAAAATGCTCCTTTACTATGAATTCCGTAATCCTGACGATTCCCTCTTCCTCGCTGCAAAACGCATAGCCGAAATCGCCGCCGTAGGAAAGCGTGACAATATGCCCTCCGTCATGCTCATGACTGCTTATGGCATACCGGAGCGCATTGCTGTCCCATATCGCAAATCCGTCCCTGTCAACAAGCATTTCCCGTCTGAATGAATAAACCTCGCCAAGCTTCATCATTGTTTCACGTATGCCGCCGATTATTTCCGGCGCATTCCTGCTAAGAAATTCAACGTCCGAACGATCCATATATACCACGCGGTTTTTATAGCATTTTTCAAATCCGTATCTTGCGTAATATCTGAAAAGCCTCGGCTGCGCCGGTACGGTAACAGAATATTTCAGATTGCGGTATTCGCCGAGCTTCTGCGCCATCTCGATCAATTGTCGCATAATCCCCTGTCTGCGGTAATCGGGGCGTGTACAGGCGGCATAGATGTACTGTGACGGCACAAGACCCCCGTCCTCGGCTATGAATAAATTCAGCAGGTGAAGCATAGCGACAGGACGGCGTACCGCGTCATCGACAAAGACAAGACAATTCTCCGGAACATATCTGTTCACAAAAAAATAACGTATATATTCATCAGTATCTCCGAAGCACGTGCGCCACAGACGCTCCAGATCGCTTTTCATGCTGTCCTGAGGGAAAACTATCATGCCGGTGTTTCACTGCCTCTCCTAAATAAAAAATTATTTTGCATCGGAAATATCCTCAGCGCTGAATTTTTCCAAAAGGATATCCGGATAATATGAGAGCTTCGCTCGCCTTAAACCCTCTTTGTCCATGTCCTCCTCGCGGTTGACATATTCATATGACAAAAGCCGGTTTTTCGCAAACTGATTGTTTATCATTGTGTACGCGCCGTCAAAATCCGTGTCCGCTTTCTCAAAGTGAGTGACAAACACTCTGCTGTTCAGCGGTTCGCCTATAGTCATGGCGATTATTCTGCCACCGACGCGAAGCAGACCGCCCTCCATGCCCAGCTTGTCAAAATTCCTGAGCGCGGCGGCTATAGCGGAATTTTCCATGCACAGTTCAAAGACCTCTTCCTCGTCCTGACCCGCAATGCTTCTTTCAAGCAGCCTTGACGCAAAATCCATGCATTCGTTTATGCTGCCGCTGCTGATATCCTCGTATCGCCAATCCGGAAAACTGCGTATAAATTTGCTGATATGGTTTCGTTTGGCATGGTATTTTTTACCGCCTAAATTAATGAGATCCTCCGAACGGTAGATATAATCGAAATCCCCACGCTGTTCGTTGAACTCAAATTCGCCAGGGAAAGCCCCTCTTATTTCATCACACTGCCACTGCTCCGCGCAGTAAATCATCAGACGCGTGCCGGATTCCGCCGCGTCCTTCCTGAGAACCGTAATAACGTCGCTCACGTCATAGCTCTTCCCCATCGGATACATGTAGTATATATTTTTTTCATCGTCAACGCCGCGAATGAGCAGACAGTCTCCAAACCGCGCAACCTCGGTATAATAGCGGTCCTTCCACAGCCAAAGAGTCGCAAAAGAGCAAAAGCAGCCCATGTATTCGGTTCCTTCAAATATTTCATCTATCCAATTTTTGTCTTCAAGCTCAGGTATATGGAAATCAAGCATTTTTTAACATCCTGTCCGTCTAAATAAGGCTTTCGCGCACCGCGTTCCAGATTTTATCCGAAATTTCATCAATGCCGCATGGCATTTCCCCGTCGCTGCAGCTTATCACATTCCATCCGAGCCTTTCGGCTGAATAAAGCGCTGAACGACGGCACTGCTCCTGAAATGAAATGTTGACCTCGTGAATATCCTTGCGCGATTCGTCGCCGCTGTATCTGCCCGACATCAGCTTCTGCGACACCTGCGGAGACATATCAAGATATATCACCTTATCCGGAGACGGAAGCTCCAGCAGTCTGTATTCATAATCCTCTAACCATTCAAGATAACTGTCCCACTCTTTTTTGGGAAGCTTGGTCATCTGATAGACGGCATTGGATGTGGTATAGCGGTCGGCTAAAATATTCACTCCGCCGAGATAGTCGGCTTCCCAATGCTTCTTATAAGCCGCGTATCTGTCCACAGCGTAGAAACTGGAAGCCGCGTAAGCGTTGACTGAATCAGGCGAGCTGCCGAATTCTCCCGAAAGATAGCTTTTTACAAGCGAAGCAGAGCTTTCGGAGTAGTTGGGAAAGGATATCTGTTTCACAGCATATCCCTCTGAAATAATTCGGTCACGCAACAGAGCTGTCTGCGTACCTTTACCGCTGCCGTCAAGCCCCTCTATCACGATCAGATTGTGCTTTTCCAAAATCAAAACACCCCTTATCGCTTAATTATATCAAATATTTATCTCTACTACAATAGAAAGCGCACGAATTTTCAATCTGTTAATAATATCTCAGATCATTCTCTGAGAATCCGAACAGACTCTCAAAAATTCGCGCGCAATTATTCAATTAAACTTATCAGATTACCTTATCGCTGTTCCCTCCGGAACGATGTCGTCCACGAATATCACCTGACAGCCGCAGGCGTTGTTTGTGGCGGCAAGCAGCATTCCGTTGCTCTGAACACCGGAAAAACGGGCAGGAGCAAGGTTGGCTACCACTATTATCTTTTTGCCAACAAGCTGCTCCGGCGTATAATCATGCTTGATGCTCGAAACTATGACACGTTCCTTTATTCCGTCAAAAAGCGTGAGCTTGAGGCAGTTCGCTGATTTGCGTATCTCCTGCGCCTTGACTATTCTGCATACGCGCAGATCTATTTTGCCAAATGTTTCTATGTCGATTTCTTCCTTGATATCGGCAACAGGATCAGGCTCGCCGTAAACCTTTTCCTGAACCGGTTCCTCCTCCACTGGCGGCTTGTCAAGCTCCTTTTCCTCCTCAGTCTGAGGATATGAAAAGTCAAGAAGCCCGACATAACGCTCCGGATCAATGGCATAGAGGAAAAGATAAAGCCTTGGACCTTTTTCCTTGTCAATAAGAAGTCGGTAAACATTCTTAAAGAACGCGCCCTGAATCTTTTTAAGCT
>JAEEGL011040837.1_pt1 | contig 11682 bp, 10 predicted proteins | sample 9134231 | NCBI WGS metagenome assembly JAEEGL01 (sample SAMN16246548, study PRJNA631951) | gut metagenome | biome: gut microbiome; feature: rumen; material: fiber-attached | host: Bos | place: Iran: Karaj | collected 2018-10 | reverse complement strand
CCGCCCGGATGATGACCGAGCTGCGCGCGAAGGGCGAGCGCTACGGTTCCTCCGATCTCGGGGCCGGAAAAACCGTCTGCCTGGACTATTCCTCCATCAACATCGCCAAACGCTTTCATATCGGCCATCTGTCCACCACCATGATCGGCCACAGCCTGAAGCGGATTTTCGACTTCCTGGGCTACACCACCGTGGGAATCAACCACCTCGGCGACTGGGGCACCCAGTTCGGCAAGATGGTCTGCGCCTACAAAAAGTGGGGAAACAAAGAGGATGTGGAAGCGCGGGGCGTCGACGCGATGACGGAACTGTACGTCCGTTTCCACGAGGAAGCCGAAAAGGACCCGTCCCTGGAGGACGAAGGCCGCGCCTGGTTCAAAAAGATCGAGGACGGCGATCCCGAGGCCATGGAAATCTTTACCTGGTTCAAGGAAGTCACCCTGAAGGACGCCGCGAAGGTTTACGACCAGCTGGGCGTCTCCTTCGACAGCTACGCGGGGGAAAGCTTCTACATCGACAAAATGGAGCCTGTGATTCAGGAGCTGCGGGATAAAAACCTGCTGACGCTGAGCAACGGCGCCTGGGTTGTGGACCTGGAGGAGGACAATATGCCTCCCTGCCTGATCCTCAAGAGCGACGGCGCCACCATCTACGCCACCCGGGATATTACCGCCGCCATCTACCGGCAGAACACCTACCATTTCGACAAGTGCCTCTACGTCGTGGCTTACCAGCAGGACCTGCATTTCCGCCAGATTTTCCGCGTGCTGGAAAAGATGGGATATCCCTGGGCGAAGAACTGCGTCCACGTTTCCTTCGGCATGGTCAGCTTCGAAGGGGAAGCCCTCTCCACCCGGAAGGGCAACGTCGTCCATCTGGAGGACCTGCTCAGCCAGGCCGTGTCCAAAGCCCGGGAAATCATCGAGGAAAAATCCCCGAACCTGGAGAACAAGGACGAGGTGGCGCGCCAGGTCGGCATCGGCGCCGTGGTTTACACGGACCTGTCCAGCAACCGGATCAAGGATATCGACTTCCGCTGGGAGAACGCCCTGAACTTCGACGGCGAATCCGGCCCCTACGTCCAGTATACCCATGCCCGCTGCTGCAGCCTGCTGCGCAAGGCGGAATCCCTGGCCGGCACCGCGCCGGACTGGTCCGCCCTGACGGACGACGAGGCCCAGGCGCTGCTGCGGCTGCTGAGCCGCTTCCCGGACGTGGTGCTGGACGCGGCGGATAAATACGAGCCCAGCATGATCACCCGGGCGGTCACCGATATCGCCCAGGCCTTCAACAAGTATTACTACGAACACCGGATCCTTGACGGGGAGCCGGCGCAGGCCGCCGCCCGCGTCGCCCTGGCGGACGCCACCCGCTCCGTCATCAAAACCGGCCTGTACCTGATCGGTATCGAAGCTCCCGAAAGAATGTAAAAAGCCTTTTCCCCGTCATCCCGGCCCGGGCGGAGGGATCTTTCCCCAAAAGAAGGATTCTTACCGTTGTATGAAGAAATTTTTAAGGAATTGCTTTTTACGCGGAACGGAGCGTTCCCTTTTCGATATCGATGTCTTATTCAAAGGCAGGTGTTATGAAATGAGTCGCAACAGGAAAAAGAACCACGCGGTCCTGATCGTGCTGATTATCGCCCTGGTCGTCGCGGCGGTCGCCGTCGGCTGCGCGCTGGTCCAGCCGTACAACAACGGAATCCGCGATTCCTGGGAAAAGAAAAAGGACCAGGCCAAGGAAGACCTGGCGGACATGATCGACGAATACAAGGCGAAGGACCAGAAGGCGCAGGCCGACTGGGCGGCGGAAAGGGAGCGCATCCTGAATCCGCAGGTGCAGCCGGACGACAAGCCCGCCTGGCCGGAAGCGGCGAAAAGCGGCGTGGATATCCTGGACCTGTCCGAATTCCCGCTGGAAAACATGACGCGGGAGGTCAAAACGCGCGCCGAGCTGATGAACAACGGCATGCTCCTGGTCAACGAATGGCATTCCCGTCCGGCGGACTTCGATGAGAGCGGCCTGAAAAAGCTCAGCGATTACCTGGGCGGCAACGAAAAAGTCCAGCTGGACAACTATAAGATCCGGCTGTTCCAGCCGGCCGCGGACGCGCTGCTGGAGGCCGTCGAAGCCGCAAGGGCGGAAGGGCTGGACTACTATATCGTCAGCGAAGGATACCGTTCCTGGGAAAACCAGAACGAAAAGTTCACCAAGCAGAAGGAAAAGCTTGCCTCGAAATACACAAACGAGGATGACCTGATCGCCGCCGCCAAGAAGGAAGTCAACTATCCCGGCACCAGCGAGTTCAACAGCGGGCTGTCCTTCACGCTGCGCCTGTACAAAAAGGGCGACGACGACGTCAACTCCGTCAAGTATTCCTCCTCGGAACAGGGAATCTGGATGAACGAGAACTGCTGGAAATACGGCCTCATTTTCCGCTTCCCGGAAGCCGAGTGGCCGCTGCCCACCACGCTGGACAAGAGCCACATCACCGGCGTTTCCGTCAAGCTGAACCTGTACCGGTACGTCGGCAAGGGAAACGCGGCGGTGATGCATGAAAAGGACCTGTGCCTCGAGGAGTATATCGAATACCTGCACAAGCATCCGCACATCGCCCTGTTCGAGGACGGCGAGCTGAAGTATGAAATCTACTGCCAGTACGTCGGGGACGCCGAATCCTTTACCGTCGACCTGACGCCGGCCAAATCGTACGTGTCCTCCCTGGACAACATGGGCTACGTGGTCACGGTCTTTGAACACTGATGAGTACCGTTCTGATTACCGGAGCGTCCCGGGGCATCGGCCGCGCCGTCGCGCTGGCCTGCGCCGCTTCCGGCCGGTTTTCCAAAATTATACTGAACGGCGGCCATGACGCCGCCGCCCTGCAGGAGACCTCCCGCCTCGTCAGCACGGCGGGGGATCTCCTTTGCGTTTCCTCCCTCGGGGACGTCGGGGATCTCGCCTATGTGCAGTCCCTCCGGCAGGCGTACGGTCCGGCGGACGTGCTGGTCAACAACGCCGGCATCTCATGGACCGGGCTGCTGACCGACATGGCGCCCGCAGAATGGGACGCGATGATCCGCACGAACCTGACGTCGCTCTACAACGTCTGCCACACCTATGTGCCGGATATGGTTTCACGGAGAGCCGGGAAAATCCTGAACGTTTCCTCCGTCTGGGGACAGGCCGGCGCCTCCTGCGAGGTCGCCTACAGCGCGGCCAAAGGCGCGGTGAACGCGTTCACCATGGCCCTGGCCAAGGAGCTCGCGCCCTCCGGCATCCAGGTCAACGCCCTGGCCCCGGGCATGGTGGACACCCGGATGAACAGCCATCTGTCGCAGGATGAGACGGACGCGATCCGGGACCAGATCCCCGCGGGCTATATCGCCTCCCCGGAAGAAATCGCCCGGGCTGCGATGAACCTGCTGGATATGCCCCCCTATTTCACCGGCCAGGTCGTCAGGCTCGACGGCGCCTGGCTGTGACGGACGAAGAACAAAAGGCCCGGCGGCCGCATCCGCGGTCACCGGGCCTTTCGTATCTGCCCGCCGTCCGTTTACCAGGGATCGCTCTCCGCCGGGAGCAGCTCCGAATGCCCCACTCCCAGCACGTCGCAGGTAACCCGGGAGGAGTAATTCTTCTTTCCGTCCTTGATCCGGCACAGCTGGTGCCCCATAAAGACGATGCCGGCCGTCTGCCCGCCGTCCAGGTTGAACCCGACCACGCATCCCTTATCCAGCAGCTTCTCCGCCAGGAACCGGATGGTATCCCCCGTGCTTCTCTTGATCCGGCCCTCCAGCATCATGAAGTAATAATGCCCTTTTTCCACCATGCCCACCGCGACGCGTTCCGCTTTGCTGGTGCCGTATTTCTTCAGCCCTTCCTCGTTCAGCTCCCCGTCCCGGATCAGCACCGGCCCGAACGCCAGCACGTCCACAGCGCCGTCCGCCAGGTACTCCTCGGCGGTTTTTTCGTCGCTGTAAAACGCCTTCATGTCGCCGTCCGGCCAGATCGCCAGGCAGTCCAGGTTCGGGAACCCCGGGCTGTTCTTCGTCCGCGTCCTGCTGCCGTATACGACGCCGTTGCGGATAATGATTCCCGGATACGCCTTCCGCTGGGCCAGGCGCAGCTGGGCATAGTCGTTGGTAATCGCCAGCACGGTCCCGGTCTTCCGGGTCAGCTTATAGGGATATGCCTTGCTTTTCATCCAGTTGTCCGGATCGTTCGGAATCATCCGCGGGCCGCCGTTTTCCGCGTCCGGCGCGCAGCGGATCTCCGCCTCATACCAGACACGGGGCGGCTTCTTCTCTTCCCTGCGGTATATTTCGATCCACAGGGTGGAACTGGCGTAACGCCATACGCCGTTTTCCGGATCCTCAAACACGAATTCCCCGCTGTCCAGGAAACCTTCGCTGTTCAGCTCCGGAAAGCTGCCGTCCGTTTCCTCCGCCGCGGCAAAGCACCCCAGCATCAGCAGGGCTGCCAGCAGGGCCAGCGCCCGCCTGTAAAAAACCGTCATTTCAGATAATCCTCTTTATTGTAAACATACAGCTCGCCGCCGGTCTCGGGCGGATCGAAGCCGAACAGTTCGCTGACCGTCACCGGATCGTACCCGGCCTCCAGCAGCCTCGGAATCAGATTCACCAGGCACAGGTAATCCTTCCTCCGGGCATGGAACAGCAGAATGCTGCCGTTCTTCACGTCCCCGAAAGCCTTGTCCGGATCCGTCTGGCTGACCGACCACATGACCGCGTGGTCGTAGCCGAACTGCTGCAACGTCTGGTAATGATTGGTGCCGTTCGGGCCGTTCACGTTGCCGTAGGGCGGCCGGTACCAGCGGATCTGGTAATGATATCCCAGGGCCTGGTCCAGCACCTGCTGGTGTTTCCCCAGCAGCCAAAACATCTGCCTGCGGCTGTCGACGTTTTTCAGCGCGGTGTGGTCGTATCCGTGGCTGGCGATCTCGCATCCGGACGCCACCACGTCCCGCCAGCGCCCGCCGTCTTCCCCAGAAATATTCCGACCGTTGGGAAAGAATGTCATCGTAATTCCGAATTCCCTGCACAGTTCCACCGATTTCCAGACCCATTCCGGCTCGTTGACGTCGTCCATTGTAATGGCGATCCTGTTGCTTTCCGGATCCCCGTGGTGAACGCTGAAGCTTTCCAGTCCCGTTTCGGCCCGGACGGGAAAAGCGCCTCCGAGGCACAGGGCAAGAATCATCACGAACCCCGCGAAGCGTTTCCTCATGGCCTTCCCTCCCGTACGTTCTCAGCGGCGGTATAAGCAATGACGCTGCCCGCCGGAACGGAATGGGTCAGCCAGGTGTTGCCGCCGATCACGCAATGATCCCCGATCGTCGTATTTCCGCCGAGGATCGTCGCGTTGGCGTAAATGACCACATGGTTTCCGATATTCGGATGGCGCTTGATCCCCTTCACCGGGTTCCCTTCCCCGTCCAGTTCAAAGCTTTTCGCGCCGAGCGTCACGCCCTGGTAGAGCTTCACGTGATCCCCGATCACCGTGGTCTCCCCGATGACGATACCGGTGCCGTGGTCGATAAAGAAATACTCTCCCACCGTCGCCCCGGGGTGAATATCGATCCCGGTTTTTTCATGGGCGAATTCCGTCATGATCCGCGGAATCAGCGGCGCCTTCAGCAGATACAGCTCGTGCGCCATCCGGTAAATGGAAATCGCGTAAAACCCGGGATAGGAAATCATGACTTCCTCCCGGCTCCCGGCCGCCGGATCGCCCTCGTACAGCGCTTCTATATCGTTCAGCAGCAGCCGGCGGATCTCCGCCAGCCTTCCGGCAAACGCTTCCGCCGCGGCCTCCGCCTTCCGGCAGGCGTCCCCGGTTTCCGTTCCGCCGAAGCAGAAGGCGGCACGCAGCTGTCTCTCCAGCCGTTCCAGCCCCTGCTCCAGCAGCGTTTCATCCGTCATTTCCGGTTCCGGGCGATGAAAGCAGATCGGGAAAAGCAGCGCCTGGAAATCCTTGACCGCCCGGACCACTTCCCGCCGGTCCGGCGGCGGGCACTGATGACGGCAGGAAAACAACCGCTCCGTGGAAACGTTCTTCAGCGCCTCCAGGGTCTTCTTAACGTCTTTCCCCATGCCATCATCCTCCGCCGCAATTCCTGTTCCCCATTCTATGCTTTCCGCCCGTTTTCTGTCAAGCTGACAGGCCGCGGGCAAAGCAAAACGCCGGACAGGGCCCGGTCCGGGCCTGCCCGGCTGAACAACCGCTCCCGGGACGTCTTCAGTCGCCGGCGCTGGCAAAGTAGATGATGTCGGCCAGGGGCCGCTTCTTTCCGTTGGAAGTATTGACGTTGTTGCAGATTCCGCCGAGGAATACCAGCTGGCTGGAATTGCCGCCGTCCAGCACGTAGGCGACTTTGCACGTCGGCGCGAGATACAGCGCGATGTCCCGCATGGTCGGCAGCGAAGCCCCCCAGCGGGCGACGCACGCCACCATATACTTCAGCCTGCCGATCTGGCAGATGATCATCCGCTGCTCCCGCTCGCGGGGATTCGCCAGCTCCGGCGACCGGGTCCTGTCCAGCAGCGCCGCGTCGTCCACCGGCTTCCCGTCGATCACCAGCGCCGGGCCGAACTGGAACGCGTTGATGACCTTCTTTCCGTCGATCTGCGTCTTGTCGATGCCCGCCAGGTCCTCTTCCCGCCGGAGTACGTGAAAATCGCCGTCCTCGTCGATCAGCAGGATATCCAGCAATTCGTCCACCGTGTCCCGGTACACCTCTCCCTGCCGGAGCACATAGGATACCTTCGGGGATCCCGTAAACATGGGCGGATAGTCGCCGTTGACCGCCACCACGGCGTTCACCTTGTTCGCCATCCAGACGCTTGATTCCTTATGCGTTTTGACGAAATTCGTCCCGTTCGCCGGATAGGTCCTCAGCTGGGAGGCATCCTTGATCGAGATGACCGCGTAATAAATCGTACAGCTGAATTCCCTGATGCCGCTTACGTACCTGAAGCGCTCCGCGCGGATCGTGGAATCCTCGTAAAGCTCGTAGTCGCCCCGTTCGTGCTCCGCCTTATAGGGAGCGCCCGGACTCAGGTCGATCGGCAGCTTTTTGCCTTCCGCGCCGGCGCACTCCGCGGAAAACAGCAGCACCGCCAGGACGGCCAGCGCGATCCATCTCCTCAAGGCAGAAAGCCTCCCTTCCCCGGCCGCGGCGCGCTCCCGGCCCGCCGCGCGATTTTTCCCGAATGATGATATTTATTATATTTTGATTTCCGGATAAATGCAATATTCCGCCGCCGCGGCGCGGGTTCGCCCGGCCGCGGCCGGTCCCCGCCGTCCAGGGATCAAATTCCGGGCGATACTTCCCTTTTCCCGGGGAACATGGTATACTGTGCCGGGCAAAGCAAAAGCTGAAAAGCCACTCCGGAAATCACATTCCGGCAAATACAGGAGGTTTTTTATTGATGCGGACGACGTTGTTTCTGAAACGGATCATCTGCCTGGCAGCCGCTCTGCTGCTGGCGGCCGGAATGCTGTCCTGTGCGTCGGCGGACGAGGAAGCCAAATTCAAAGACTACCGGGACGTAATGAAATACATCCAGGAGAACAATCCCAAGGACCTGGATATCGGCTACGTCAGGCTCCGTCCTTCGGACCTGGCCAATATCGCGGATGCCCTGCAGGAAGGCGGAAAGCTGAGCTTCTCCACCAAATGGGCCGGCGCGATGATCTCCGACAAGGATGAATCCATCGACCTGAACGACGCCGGCGATACGACGGTCCGGGTCAGCGACCTGGAAACCCTGATCCGCCTGATCCCCGGCCTGAAAGAGATCAACGTCAAAAACCATAAGAATCTGTCCAACAAGCAGATGATCCCCCTGATCGAAAAATACCCGGACGTCGAGTTCATCTGGAAGGTCAGCCTGAGCAACGCCTACAGGGTGCCCAGCGACGCCACCGCGTTTACCACAAACAAATCGGAAAAGGAAGGCTACAAGCTCCATTCCTCCGACATGGACGCGCTTAAGTACGTCAAAAACCTGAAGGCCCTGGATATCGGCCACTGCGCCATCACGTCCCTGGACTTCCTGAAAGGGATGGACCTGGAACTCCTGATCCTGGCGGACAACGGCATTACGGACATCTCCGTCCTGGCGGAAATGCCGCACCTGCAGTACCTGGAACTGTTCCGGAACAACATTACGGATATTACGCCGCTCGCGTCCTGCACGGAGCTGATCGACCTGAACATCGCCATTACCAAGGTGACGGACCTGACCCCGCTGGACGCGTGCACGAAGCTGGAACGCGTATGGCTGTGCACCTATCTGCAAAGCAAGGTGCCGGACGAGGCAAACAAGGAACACTTCCGGTCGACCCATCCGGACTGCATCCTGAAGGACGACCTCACCCACCCGACGAGCCACGACTGGCGGGAACATCCCCGTTACAATTTCTACCGCAGGAACCTGCTGTCGCACACCTGGGTTCCTTTCAGCGAGATGGAAGACAAATAAGGAGGCTGTTCCCATGCCGAACCGCATCTCCCTGACTTTTGACGACGGTCCCAACACCACCGTCACCCCCAAGGTACTGGATCTTCTGGAAGAGCACGGCATCACCGCCTCCTTCTTCCTGATTGCGGACAACATCACGCCGGAATCGGCGCGCCAGGCCCGCCGGGCATATGACATGGGCTGCACGATTGAGAACCATTCCCGGACCCACGGATTCATGAATCAGATGACCGCGGAGCAGATCCGGGAAGAAGTCCGGTACTGTACCGAAAAAATCGTTGAAATCACAGGAGAGAAGCCGGAATTCTTCCGCCCTCCGTATATCGCCCTGAACCAGGAAATGTTCGACAATATCGACCTGCCCTTTATCTGCGGTTCCGGCTGCGAGGACTGGGTGCCGGCGGTTCCCGCGGAAGAGCGGGCCCGCAGGGTCCTGGAAAACGCGAAAGACGGCGAAATCGTCCTGCTCCACGACATGGTCCACAACGAAAACACCGTGGAAGCGCTGAAGACGATCATTCCGGAGCTGAAAAAGCGCGGCTTCACCTTCTGCACCGTCCGGCAGATTTTCAGGGAATGCGGCGTCACGCCGGTCCGGAACCGGATCTATTCAAATGTATACCAGACTGTTGACCGCGTCTGAAACGAAATCCGAAACCAAAGCCGGCGCTCACTGAAGCGCCGGCTGTTTATTCAGCCTTTTTCCGTTGATATGGTGCACGACGTCCGCGGCGGCCAGCGACGCGAGCGCAACCGCCATGATGATATACATCTTCATGGCGCCCAGTTCTTTCATGAACTCAATCTTGTTCTGCAGGCCGAACTCAACCAGGATCACCACGCCGGCGGCCAGCAGCCCGAGCAGCGGCGATACGATACCGTACCGTTTCCCCTGCCGGATCCGCCGGACGGCGTACAATACCAGCACCCCTTCAACGTACAGGAAGCACATCAGCTGTTCCGCCCTGACAAACAGCCAGGCAACAGCGGTGCTCCGGATGCTTTCCAGCAGCACCTGCACCAGGCAGATATAGAACAGCGTCCGGATAAAGCAGTCCCTGTCTTTCCGGCAGATCAGGGCAACCGCCCCGGCCGCCGCCGCCGCAAACCCTTCGTACATAAAGACCGCCAGATGGTATTCCACATATGTGCCGTCCCCGAACCAGTCAATCCCGACCCCCCAGGGGAAAGCCAGCACGGTTTCTTCCTCCAGCCCGATGCGCGCCACCCCGCCCAGGCCGAGCATCTCGTTCTGCAGATAAAACTCCGCGAACCGGACGAGGGCGATCAGCAGGGCGCCGGCCGGCGCAAAGCTGTTCAGCACCTTCCGGACCGGCAGGCCGAAAATCCGGGCGGAGAAAACCACCGCCAGAATAAAACCCGCGACCCCGCCAAAGAAGCACAGCTCCTTCATATTCAGGATCGTAAAAAACTGCCAAGTGTCGCCCAGCTTTACCAGATATTCCATCCGAATCAGGTAATACGAGCCTTTGGCAAAGAGCAGGCCCAGCGCCTCCCCCAGCAGGATCTCCGTCACGCTCAGCCAGACGGCTTTTACCGGGCCCGCCGTCCGGATCTGTAAAACATACGCGAAAACCATGCAGCCCAGCGCGCTCAGGAACATAAACCGCAGATGCGCGGACATATCAGATACCAGCTGGAAGGAGGATTGGTCAGGCACCCACATGAACTGCTACCCCCATGTTCTTGTCAGTTGTTGGCGCTCGCAAAATAAATGATGTCGGCGAGCTCCCGCGATTCTTTCGTCCCTTCGGTGTTGTTGCACAATACGTTGAGAAATACCATCTGCGTGGATTCGCCACCATCCAGCACATAGGCGACCTTGCAGGACGGCGCGATATGCAGGGCGATATCCCGCATGGTCGGCAGCGTGGCTCCATGGTGAGCGACGCACACCACCATATACTGCAGCGTATCAATCTGGCAGATGATCATCCGCTGGTTGATATCGTCCGGTTCCGCGTACATCGGCGAATGATTCCTGTCCAGGAGCGTCTCGTCGTCCACCGGTTCACCGTCGATGATCAGCGCCGGGCCGAACTGGAACGCGTTGACGACCTTTTTCCCGTCAATCTGGGTCTTGTCGGTGCCCGCCAGGTCCTCGTCCCGCCGGAGCACATGGAAATCGCCGTCCTCGTCGATCAGCAGGATATCCAGGCCTTCCGCCACGGAATCCCGGTAAACCTTTCCCTGCCGGAGCACATAGGAAACCGCCGCGTTGCCGGTAAACGTAGCCGGATAGTCGCCGTTGATGGCCAGCACCGCCCGGGTCCGCCTGGCCAGATTGACGCACGGCATCTTGGTGCCGGAGCAGAAGCTGCTGCCGTCGGCCGGATAGGTCCTCAGCTGGGAAGCGTCCCCGATCGTGATCAGCGAATAATAAATCGTACATCCGAACTCGTCATAGGGGCTTACAAACCGATGTTTTTCCACACGGATTGTCGGATCCTCATAGAGCTGGTAATCGCCGGGCTCATACTCCGCCTTCCAGGCAGCGCCGGGGCTCAGGTCGATCGGCAGCTTGCCGCCGTCCGCTAAGGCGCAGCCAGCCGCAAAGAGCATCACTGTCAGAACGACCCACGCGATCCATTTTTTCAAGGAAAACCCTCCATTCTCAACGGCGCAGCGCCTTCAGCCTGCTGCACACTTCTACCTGCTATCATTATAATTGATTTCAGGATAAATGCAACATTCCGCGTCCGTCCGCAAAAAAGCCTTGACCATTCCACCCCTGTCGTGTATAATGACATGCGTTCCGGTGGCATGGCTCAGTCGGTAGAGCACATCGTTCACATCGATGGGGTCGTTGGTTCGAGTCCAACTGTCACCACGCAGAAATCAGGATCACCCTTGCGGTGGTCCTGATTTCTGTTTTGGCTGCATTTTGATTCTGAACCAAAGATCAACAGAGATGTGATCACATCGATGGGGGAACGGATCCCGCCGCCGCCAGTGGCGGATGAAGGCGGGAGGAGTTCCAATGAGCAAAGGTTTCCGGCCAGCGTCAGCGCCGCCGGAAGCCTGTTGCGAATTGTGACCGTTGGTTCGAGTCCAACTGTCACCACCACCCAGAGAAGCTTGAGAAATCAGGCTTCTCTTTCTTTTTACCCTCGCCCGGGGGTACTCATTTACTGTACACAAAATTCGGTGT